>ERZ1036412.129-NODE-129-length-80691-cov-6.779255_pt1 | contig 80691 bp, 62 predicted proteins | sample MGYA00514218_ERZ1036412 | MGnify/ENA primary metagenome ERZ1036412 (study PRJEB33795, sample SAMN09464944) | human gut metagenome | host: Homo sapiens | place: USA: Stanford, California | collected 2016-11 | study: EMG produced TPA metagenomics assembly of the...
CGTTTATAAAAGAAAATTATGAAGTTGAGCATACTTTAGATTTTGGAACAATAATAGAAGATTTGGGAATATTGTGCCGGAAAAACGGAGGTATGTTATGAGATTATATCATGGAAGTAATATTGTAATTGATAGTATAAATTTGGCAATGTGCAGACCATATAAAGATTTTGGACAAGGGTTTTATTTGACAGACATAAAAGAACAGGCAGAAAAAATGGCTGTAAGAGTGTCCAAGATTTATGGTGGTTCTCCTGTTGTCAATACTTTTGAAATACAAGATGACTTTAGAAAAATAGAGGATATCAAGGTTAAAGATTTTGGTTTAGAAACAACGGAAGAATGGGCAAAATTTGTCATGAATAATAGAAATCGAATCTTTACAAATGTGACAGATACTTTGTGCAATAAGGACAATAAATATGATATTGTTATTGGACCTGTTGCGGATGATAATATGGCATTATTATTCCGTCAGTATGAAAATGAAATTATTGATTTTGAAACCTTATTGAAAGGAATGATATATAAGAAGACATCATCGCAGTATTCTTTTCATACAGAAAAAAGTATAAAATTTTTGCGAAAGGTAGGAAATTAATATGAGTAAGCAGGAACAGTTGATAGAATATATAGTTCAGGATATTGTTGATATGTTTTCTTCGGATCAGAATATAGAATATGATGAGGCTATGAATAAGTTTTATAATTCAGAAGTCTTTGAAAAACTTCAGGATAAAGAAACTGGTTTATATATGGAAAGTTCAGAATATGTGTATGATCTTTTTAAAGATGAGATAAATTTTGGACGTATTGTTCAAGCGGAAATATAAGATTTATAGGATATTTACTGGAGTTAGAACAAAAGAGTACGGATACATAAAGATGTAACGAAAGAGAATGGATTGCGAAGATGATTTATGAGGTGAGATGGAGATAAGGAAAGATCGTAGAAATGCGGTCTTTTTCTTTTTGGTGATTTTATTGTGTTATGGAAGGAAATCGGTTAAAATAGAACAAAGAAAGCAGGTGAAGGAAACATGGCTAAAACTTTTTTGTGGATAGAGGATCGGAAAGGAAAAGCAAGCTATACATTTTGGGAAAATCTCATGAAACAACTTTGTCCGGATGTAATAATTGAAAGTAAAAAGAATAATAGTGAGTTAGTGAAAGCAGTAAAGTCATTACAGGATGTAGAGAATAAATATATAATTGTTTTTGATAATTCTTTTGATAATCTACAGGTTGTAATGGAACAGAAGCGTTTGAAGAAATACGCGAATGAAAAGAAGAATGTGTGTCTGTTAGATATCATTTGCTTCGAGTATATTCTCTTAGAATTTACAGAATTAATTGAATGGATTTATGCTTCGGAAGATGATTTTTTGAAAAAAAGAGCCGGGATGATTGAGGCAAGACATAAGCTGGTAGAAACCTTGCAGGATGATAATTTCGATTATAAAGGAATACGAGAAATTGTGGAATATGATAAAAATATTGAAGAACATAATATTGAGCAATTATCGGCAAAGTTACTATTCGATTTGACAAGAAATACCGGGTTTGAAGTGTCAAAAGGTGTGATTGGCGAATGTTGGATAAAGTCATGTTGTGAATGGAAAGAACGGCAGGAAGACGACATCTGTGGGTTAGATAATAACAGACTGTCTGTGTTTGATAAAATGAAACGGATCTATGCGGGAAGTTCATTAAAACTACAGTTTTCTAAAGTTGGATTGGAGATAGTGGCATGATAACGATTTTTAAAAACAAGAAAGACATACCTCTGAATAAAGAATATATAGAACTGAATGATATATTTTTTAATCAAAATACGGCAACGAGACTGGATGATAAGGCGGAAAAGTATATTCAACTGATAGATGGTTCGGAACTTATCAGCAAATACAAAATTCGATCACGTTTTGAAGATATTACGTTGAATACAGATCAACTTTCTACAGGTTGTAAAACGGTATTAAATGTATTATATTTTCCCGATAAGGTGTTTTGCTTGAAAGAATGTGGAAATAATGCTTTGGAAATATTATATGGTTTCGAAGAGGGATATGTATATAGTGATTATGCAATGATTCCTTTTAATATGGAACGTGTGAAGGTTCAGACGAGTAGAGGATGTAAAGAGATTAAGGATTACGAAGAACTAAAGGAGTGGTGGGAAAATGAAGAGTAAACCGATTGTAATGGAACATTTTTCAACAGTGCATACCTCGTTTGTGGTGGACTTTACTTTTACCAATAATATAACAATCTTAATGGGAGATTCAGGAACAGGGAAAACAGCAACATTTTCATTTATCAGAGAATGTATGGCAGTTAATCCTAGGATTTTGTGTTTGGATAATTATGATTATCAGAAAGATATAAAAGAAATAATCCGCCAGACAGAGGGGAAACTGGTTGTCATTGATAATGCAGATATTTTATTAGATGACGATACAAGGAAACATATTTCGTTAGATGATAAAAATCAGTATCTGATTATCGGAAGAAATCCTAAGAATCTGTTCGCAACGAAAGAAAATCTATTTGAATTGGCAAGTGAAAAGGTCGGAGAGCAGACGGTGTTTACGATAGAGCCGTATATATAAAATGGAACTTGTGTGTTGAGAATTGCAGGTGGCGGTATGAATATAGAAGCATATGATGCGGAAGCTTTGAGAAAGATTGTTCGATTACTTGAATATGAGAACAGGTTATTAAAAGACAAATTGAAAAAAGAGAATATTCCATATGATGAAATCAATCCTTTTGAAGAGACAATAGAAAATGCAGAAGAGTATGATCTCGACCAAGGAGTGCGTATTGTCCATCCTACGTTTATTACAGAGAAGATGGCGATACGCTTCTTTTCTATGTTTTGGGGAAGAGAGGATGTCTACGCCAGGCGTGGTAAGAATGGCGGTTATTTTCCGCAATGTGCAAACAGATGGAATGATGAGAAGAAAACAAAAGAAACTATTGAAAAGATTAAGATGTACCTTGAAGAATATAAGGAGTCTAAGATAAATGATATCGCTGAATATATAAATTTATGTCTAGCTAAAATAAGAGCGTTATTGAAAGAACTAAAAAAAGTACACGTTATACTACATTTTCTGTGGAGGACATGCTATTGAAACGAAACAGTTTCAAGACTTTAAAAAGCAGATAGAGTAAAATACTATTTATCGGGAATGGGTTTTGCTTGAAGTAGAAGTAGCGGGAAAAATGTATGTGTTAGTGCATGTAGGATTATGACAGGAGGGAATAGAAAGAGTATCAATTGGAATTCATATCACATAATTTTCTTGCATACATTGTAAAAAGATGTTTGCAGGGGAATATTTATGAAAGATTATATCGAGGAGCGAGCAGTAGAAATCGCATATTATATTATTGAGAACCAGGCGACAGTGCGGCAGACCGCAAAAAAATTTGGAGTAAGTAAGAGTACGATACATAAAGACGTAACAGAACGTCTTTTGCAAATCAACCCCAATCTTGCAAAACAGGCAAGAAAAATTTTAGACCAGAATAAATCAGAAAGACACATCAGGGGCGGTATGGCAACAAGGGAAAAATATTTGCATCAGCATTAAGAGAAAATGTGGAGGAACAAAAGATGAAGCGTTTTGTATATTTGTATGAATTGGATTCAGTACGGAATTCATCTCAAGAAATTCAACGAGGTCAGGATGCTCTTTTTGAAGAAATTGTAAAAAAGGGAAACACAGTTGTTCTGTCTTTTAATCAATTGACCGATTCGGAAGCTTTTTTATGTGCAATTAGAGATGAAAAAATGTATGAACAGATGGTGACGCTGTTTATACAAGGGGCATTGAAGATTTCCAGATATGGAAATGTGAGGACACCTTCGCAGTATATACAAAACGCAATAGATAAATGTAACAGCGAAAGCAAAGAAGCATTTTTGTTTTCGGGGCTTTCGGTGCTATGTACAGAAAAAGACTTTTTAAAGAAAATAAAACATGCTTTACAATACAGTGATACAACAGAATTGGAAGAAATGCTTGAAAAAGAGTCGGAAGAAACAGAGCGGGAAAAATTGGAATATGTAATTCGATTTGTGCGGATGATTTTGGTGATGAGTTTGGAAAAAATATCAGGAAATCCGCCGTACACCGGAGAAAAGCGAAGTTTTATGCAGTTTTATGAGGAGATAACGCAGCTATTGCAAGAGGAATCTTTTGGGTTTGCGGGACAGTATGGTCAAGAAGTAAAAGAACAGATACCGCAGGCGTTAAAGTGTCTGGAAGAAATTCGAAGAGAACTGTGGCACGAAAAAGATGCTGCCAAGATTATGAATAATCGGACAAACTGGGTAGAAAAACTTCATTTGAGGGAAAAAACAGAAGACGGAAATAATTTCATTCCGGAGGGTTGCCTTGCAGAAGCGGTGATTGACCTTTGTTACAATTATACGGTGGAGGAGAGCATTTATCGCGTATCTAGACATTATGATCCCAAGCAGGGAAAATCATTTCAAAAAGACTTGGAAAGAAGGCTGATGTTATATTGGAAGGACTATAGGGAAGGTGTGCATCAGTTTGGAGAAAAAGAGAGAAGACAGGACAAGCAGGAAATCATACTTCCTCCATGGGACACAGCAGCTCGGATTGTGCTGGAAGAACGAAAGAGAAAAAGCTATTTTGAAGCGGACAAAGAGAGCGCAAAGTGCTATGAAACAGATTGTGTACAGGAAAAGCGAAGATGGAGATGGCGGCTTGTAGGTCAGATGTTTACAAGACTGCGGACGGCATTACTGTATATTGTGATTTTTTGTGCAGTGGATTATGTGATGGGACAGATGGAAGAGAGGACGATGGGAGCATTTTTTCATATGACAGGGAATCCGATGATCCGTACGTTATGGTCGGTAGGATGTTCCACAATCGTGTTTGGAATCGTGGGCTCTTTGGCTGCGAATTTTTTTCATTTGCCGGATATTTTGGAAAGTGTGAGAAGTATTGGAAATGGTATGAAAGATTTATATCGAATCAGAAAAGCGAAAAGTGGTATTTCGTATGAAAATATAAAGTAGGAGAGAAGATATGGGAGAAAGGTATAGTGACGGAATAGAGTGGGGCGAATATGAAGAACTGCAGAAAGAACGTCCGGAGTTGTTTGCGGAGTCGACACAGATTCCGATTGTGACAGACAGAGATTGTGTTGATAAGTTTGTACAGGAAACTGGGGAAAAAGTAGGTGTACTCTATCGCAGTGCATATCATTATTTAGTAGTAGATTTGGTTCGGAATTTAGATGGAACATTGTATACTTATGAGCGATTGATTCCGGCAGTTCAGACAGGTGCTGTGGCAGCAGTAACTATACAGGATGGAAAGTTTGTGCTTCTTAAGCAGTACCGGCATGCAATTAGGGAAAGTCAATATTGTTTTCCGCGTGGATTTGGTGAAAATGGAATTTTACCGCAAGAGAATGTAAAGAAAGAGATTTCGGAAGAAATCAAAGCAATGGTTACAGAATGTGTATATTTGGGAGAGGTTATTGCGGACAGTGGAATTTTAGGAAATAAAGTATCGGTATTTGCCTGTCAGGTGGAACATGCACAAAAGAGAGAGTCTTATGAAGGGATTGAGGAAGTAGTATTTCTTTCCCCAAAAGAGCTTCAAAAATGGATTGCAGATGGAAAGATTACAGATGGTTTTACGTTGGCCGCGTATAGTTTGTATGCTTCTCAAAATATATCTAAAAATATTGATAAATAGCTTGCAATCTTTAGTAGAATATCATATGATAGTATCGATTAAATGGATTGTTACTATTAAATTAGGCGAGACCAGGGGACAAGATAAATAATTCCTTGAAAGGGGAATTATTTGTTATGCTCTTGGTTTCTTTTTTTTAGTATTAATCCGGGAAAGGAAGGAGAAACATGAAAAAGATTTTAAAACAGATGTTGACAGGATTACTGGCAATTGCAATGATTTTGACAATGGGTACACCAGTAATTCCAGAAGTTCATGCTGAGGAAAGTCAGGTTGAGTATGAAATTTATCCTGCACCACATGACATGACTTATCAAGCGGGCGAGTATGAAATTAGCCCAGAAGTAAATGTAGTGTTTGAAGAAAAAATTGATGATGCTACAAAGAACAAAATGAAAAGCATTTTGGAAGCAAAACAAAAAAGCGTTACCGTTACAAATGAAAAAGTAGAGGGAAAGACGAACATTTTAGTTGGTGTTTATAACTCTAAAGCATATGTAGACGGTTATGTGCAGGAGAACTACAATGTAAATGCTGATTTATTTAAACATTATGGTTCGTATTTTCTGGCATCTAACAACAATGAGATTGTTATCTTAGGTTTGGATACAGATGCAGCATTCTATGGAATTACATCATTAAAGCATGTATTTAGTCAGATGGAAGGATCTACAATCCGCAATTTTGAGATGAAAGATTATGCTGATGTAAACATTCGTGGATTTATCGAAGGATACTATGGAATTCCTTGGTCTAATGAAGACCGTATGTCTCTTATGAGATTTGGTGGAGATTTTAAGATGACTTCTTATATCTTTGCACCTAAGGATGATCCATATCACTCAGCAAAATGGCGTGAACCATATCCACAGGATAAATTAAATGAGATTAAAGAGATGACAGAAGTTGGAAATGCATCAAAATGTCGTTTCGTTTGGACAATCCATCCATTTATGAAAGGTGGAATCACAGAGGCAACATACGCAGAAGATATTAAAAAAATTGAAGCGAAGTTTGACCAGTTATATAACGTAGGTGTGCGTCAGTTTGGAGTTCTCGGTGATGATGCGGGAAATCTTCCTAGACAGGTTGTAATCAGAGTTATGAATGATTTACAAAAATGGGCTGATGATAAAGGCGATGTGTATGACCTTGTATTCTGTCCACAGGGATACAACCATGCATGGCAGGGAAATTACTCTGAGTTAAATGATTTGGATGCAGGTTTCCCGAAAGATGTTCAGATTTTCTGGACAGGTGAAGCAGTATGTCAGCCAATCGAGCAAAAGACATTGGAACACTTCAGAAGACACAACTTACCAGCAGGAAAGACAGAACGTCGTGCTCCATTATTCTGGTTGAACTGGCCGGTAAATGATATCAATCATGGTCGTATGTTGATGGGAAAAGGTGTACAGCTTCACACAGATATTAATGTCAATGATATTTACGGAGCAGTGACTAACCCAATGCAGGAGTCAGAAGCTTCTAAAGCTGCTATTTTTGCAGTAGCAGATTATGCATGGAATGTAAAAGGATTTAAAGTAGACAAAAGCTGGGCAGACTCATTTAAATATATTGAGCCAGATGCAACAGAAGAACTTCATACATTGGCAAAACATATGTCGAATCCACAGCCAAACGGACATGGTCTTGTATTGCCTGAATCCGAAGAATTACAGCCGTTGTTAAATGAATTCAAAGAAAAATTAGACAGCAATGCATCTGTACAGGAAGTCGGAGCAGCTTTAATTAATGAAATGAATACAATTATCAATGCTTGCGATGGTTTCCACGAAAAGAGTAAAAATGCAGCATTAAAAGAAGAGTTATTGCCATTTACAAATTCTATGAAAGAATTGTGTACATCTATTCGCCAGTTTGTAGAGGCACAAATTGCAATTGAAAAAGAAGATATGCAGACAGCTTTCAACAGCTATATGGCAGGAAGCTCAAGTCTTAAAACATCTAGAACATTTACAAAACCAATGATCAACGGAACACCACAGGTTGTAACACCGGGGTCTACACATTTGATTCCGTTGGCGGATAAGTTAGAGAAAAAATTGTCTGGACCGATCAGTGATTACATCTTCGGAGACGGAGAAGAAAAACTGGTAGTTACAGCAGAATCTAATCTTGAAACATGGTATGAAGGAAATATTAACAACATTATTGATGGTAATGAGAAAACACATGCATGGCACAATAATGCAGAGGCAGTTGGACAATATTATCAGGTAAACTTCAGCAAACCAAGTACCGTATATGGAGTACATATTTTAAATGGTGCGAGTACGGCTGGAAAAGCACAGGATACATTCGGATATGCAAAATTAAAATATAAAGTATCCGGAGATGATACATGGAAAGAGTTAAACGGACAAGAATACGGTGCTTATGCAGAACGTGTAGATGTATCCGGCATTGAAGTAAAAGATGTTGTAGCAGTTCGTTATGAATGTTCAAGAGTAGGCGGCGGTGGAAAATGGCCATCTATGAGAGAATTCAGAGTGGCTACTTCACCTGAAAATGGCGTTGAGTTTACAAAAGAAGTAATCCGTACACAAGCAGGATGGGCTGTGTATCAAGGTGCAGAAAATAATTTGATTGATGAGAATGCACAGACATCTGTATGGTACAAAGTTAGACAGGGCGGCGACCCGGCTGATGCTGCAATCAAGGGCGATTATGTCGGTGTGAAATTATCTCAGCCGATTACATTAGGAAAGATTGATATTTTACAGGGAAAATCTGACAGTGATGAGGATTATTTCAAAAATGTAAAATTACAGTATTCTACAAATGGAACAGAATGGAAAGATGTTCCGGGTCTGGAACCATTTGAAAATACAAGACATATTAAAGTGGATCTTTCAGATAAGAATATTGAAGCACAGTATGTACGTTTAGAAAATCAGGCAACTCAGAAGAACTGGATTGCATTCAGAGAATTTGATGTAGATGCAAAAGTATTTTACAATGCAAAAGCATATACAAACGTAGAAAAATACAAAGAATACGGTGCGAATGTATTTGCAGATTCAGCTTTATTAGATCCTCAGAACGCAATTGAACTGAAAAAAGATGAGTACATTGGTTTGAAACTGGATCGTGTACATGAGATTACAACAGTTGATACAAAAGTAAATAAAGCAGAAGGTCTTACATTAGAGGTATCAAAAAATGGATACGAATGGTCAGAGTACAAAGCAGGCAAAAATGTAGATGCTCGTTATGTGCGTTTGATTAATAAGACAGATGCGAAGAAGACATTTGATATTGAAAAATTCTCTTTAAAAACATTTGAAATTTATGAGAAATCATTGGTAGAAGATGAAACAACATTCCCAATCGGTGAAGCAGCATCAAAACCAGCAACAAACCTATTTGATGGAGACCGTACAACACAGGTAATTTATCAGGGAAGCCAGACACAAGGTGCGAAGTTTGTATATGACCTTGGTCAGACAATTGATCTTGATACTTTGAAAATAGTATGTAGAGACAGTGAAATTGACTATCCACGTCATGCAAAAATTTCTGTATCAACAGATGGAAAAGCATGGGAAGATGTTATGACAATCGGTAACCAAGACGGAGAAAACAAAGGCGAAGCAGCAAACGAAGACAATATTAATGATGTACTTCCATTACATGAGACTTCTTACAATGCAAAATTAGAAGAAGGAATCAACAAAAAAGCTCGATTTATCAAATTTGAAATTACAAGAACAAAAGCTGGTAGTGACAAATGGGTAAGATTCCAAGAGTTTGAAATCAATGGCGGAGCATATATGCCGACAGTGAACGATCCGACATTTGAAAGTGATTCTTTAGATACAAGAAACGGAAAATATGCATATATGACAGACCGTGATCTTGCAACTTCGTTTGTTCCAGAGAACAAGACAGGAACATTGAATTACACAGTTTCAGACAATAATGAAAAAAATGTCGTTAAAATCATTCAGGGAGCAGATGCAATTTCCAACGCGACTGTAAAAGTTCGTACATGGAATGCACCGGATACATGGAAGACACTCGGAACATTATCTCAGACTGTAAATGAGTTTGTTATGGCGAAAGACACTATTCTTCTTGATGTAAAATTAGAGTGGAAAGACACAGACTTATCTATTACAGAATTAGTTCTTTCAAGTGCTGATGTGGAAGTTCCTGAGCAGGTAGATAAATCTGCATTGGAAGCTCTTTTGAACAATAGAGAAGATACAACAAACTGGACAACAGAAAGCGCAAATGCTTACAATGCAGCTATCGAAGCAGGACAGAAGGTATTTGACAGTGCAGACGCAGACCAGACAAGTGTTGACAATGCAGTAGCAGCTATTCAAAATGCAGTGGCAAATAAAGTGCTAAAAGGTGATGTGTCAAAACTGCAGGCAGCATTGGATAATGCAATTAAAGATGGCGAAGGCTATACAGAAGATTCATGGAAAGCATATAGCGATGCTGTAAGTGCAATTGAAGCAGCTATGAAAAATGCAGACAATCTTTCTGAGAAAGATGTAGAAAAACTATTAGCAGACTTAGCAGCAGCTGAGAAAAATCTTGTGAAAAAACCTGTAGTACCAGAAAAGGTTGACAAGAGTGCTTTAGAAAAATACTACAATGAATGTCTTGCTTATTACAAAGAAGCTGACTACACAGCAGACAGCTGGAAAGTATATGCAAGTGCACTTGCAAACGCAAAAGCAGTTATTGATGATAAAGATGCAACAAAAGAAGAAGTACAGGCAGCAATCGATGAACTTGCGAAAGCTGCAAAAGATTTAGTGAAAAAGACACCGGATAAAACACCGGATAAGACTCCAGATAAGACACCGGATAAAACACCGGAAACAGGAGATCCAATGACATCTATGATGCTTCTTTTGGCAGCAGCATCTTCTGTAATTGCAGGAAGAGAAATCTTGAAAAAGAGAAAAGAAAACTAAAAACAAAATAAAATAGTTTTTAAATGCAGAGACTGTGATTCATTTGAGTCACAGTCTCTTCTCATATGTAAAAACTTGTGCTAGAATTAGGAATGATATTTTGAAATGCAAACCAAAGGAGGAGTTTATGGGAATAGAAATACAGATACTGGATTGGATACAGACATTGCATACGCCACTTCTTGATGAGATTATGCTACTCATTACCCATCTTGGAGATATGGGGATTTTTTGGATTTTACTGACGATTATATTATTGCTGATTCCAGAAACGAGGAAAAGCGGTGTGATTGTTGCCACAGCTTTGTGTATAGATATTGTTGTGTGCAATGGGATTTTAAAGAATGTGTTTGCAAGAACAAGACCGTTTGATGTTAATACTGCAGTACAGCTTTTGATTGCTGCACCGAGAGACTTTTCATTTCCATCGGGGCATACCGGAGCGTCGTTTGCAGTTGTTTTTGCACTTTATTTTGCAGGAGAAAAAAGGTTGTGGAAGGCTACGGGGGTGTTAGCTGTTTTGATTGCAATTTCTAGAATGTATTTATATGTACATTATCCAACTGATATTTTAGGCGGAATCTTTGTTGGAATTGCAGCAGGAGCGGCAGGATGGTATCTTCTGGAAAAGCTTGAAAAAAGAAAAACAGGAGGAAAAAGATGATGGGAAAAACAAATTGCGAGACTTGTATGAATTATGAGTACGATGAAGAATATGAATATTATGTCTGCACGAAAAATTTAGACGAAGATGAGATGTACCGGTTTGTAAAAGGAGAATTTCGAGACTGTCCGTATTATCAATTCGGAGATGAGTATCAAATTGTGAGAAAACAAATGTAAAAGGTTGGTTTAGCAATGAAGAGTATAGGAAGTTTCTTTTTGATTTAAAAACATCATCAAAAAACAACAAAAAAAGAAAAAAATAATGAAATAAATTGTATGAGATGACAAATGTATGGAATTATAGTATAATCAAAAACAGAATTTTGAATAAATTTGTTGGTGTAAAGGAGAAAAAAATGAGAAAAGGAATGAAACGATTTTTTGCAGGAATGTGTGCTGTTTTGGTACTTCCTACAGGGATGACGCAGACTGTGTTTGCAGAGAAGGCAGAATCTAAAGTGTCGCTATCTGATCAAAAATCAATTAATCAGACATTAAAGTTGTGGTATACATCTCCAGCTAATATTAACACTGCGGAGACAAACGGAGGAGAGTGGATGCAGCAGTCCCTGCCTTTGGGCAATGGAAATCTGGGAAATCTGATTTTTGGAGGGATTGCAAAGGAAAGGATTCATTTTAATGAAAAGACGCTTTGGACAGGTGGACCTTCACCAAGTCGTCCAAATTATCAGTTCGGGAATAAGGCAACAGCGTATACCGATACGGAGATTGAGGAGTATCGAAAGCTTTTAGATGACAAATCTACAAATGTATTCAACGATGACAAAAGTCTTGGCGGTTACGGAATGGGGGCAAAGATTAAGTTCCCGGGAGAGAATAACCTGAACAAAGGAAGTTATCAGGATTTCGGAGATATCTGGCTTGATTTTTCCAAGATGGGAATTAATGATAAGAATGTAAAGGATTATCGGAGAGAGTTGGATATCCAGACCGGAATTGCGGCGACAGAGTTTTCTTACAAAGACGTGACATATAAGCGGGAACATTTTGTGAGTAATCCGGATCAAGTGATGGTGACAGAGCTTTCTGCATCTGAAAAAGGAAAACTTGATTTGGATGTAAAAATGGAGCTTAATAATAATGGTTTAGAAGGGAAGACTACTTTTGATGAAAAGAATCAGACATGTACGATCGAAGGGAAGGTAAAGGACAATGATCTGAAGTTTTGCACAACGATGAAGCTTGTTCTGACAGGTGGAAAACTGAGCGCAGATGAAAAGAATCAAGTCTATCAGATTCAGGATGCAGATCGCGTGATGATCGTGATGGCAGCAGAGACGGATTATAAGAATGATTATCCGACATATCGGGATAAGAACAAAGATTTGAAAAAAGTAGTCGCTGACCGTGTGAACAATGGAACGAAGAAATCCTATGATGAGTTGAAGGAAACACATATCGCAGACCATCAGGGATTATTTGACAGAGTAAGTCTGGATTTGGGAGAACAGCGCACATCAGTACCGACGAACCAGCTTGTGGATGAATATCGAAATGGAAATTATTCGCATTATCTGGAAGTGCTGGCATTTCAATATGGACGTTATCTGACAATCGCAGGTTCAAGAGGAACACTTCCAAGTAATTTAGTTGGATTGTGGACAGTTGGCAACTCTGCGTGGACAGGAGACTACCATTTCAATGTGAATGTACAGATGAATTACTGGCCAGTTTATGCAACGAATCTTGCAGAATGTGGGACAACTTTTGTGGATTACATGGATAAATTAAGAGAGCCGGGACGCCTGACTGCGGAGAGAGTGCACGGAATTGAAAGAGCAGTGAAAAATCATACCGGATTTACCGTACATACAGAGAACAATCCGTTTGGTATGACAGCGCCGACAAATGCGCAGGAATACGGATGGAATCCGACAGGGGCTGCATGGGCAATCCAAAATCTTTGGTGGCATTATGAGTTTACACAGGATGAGGCATATCTGAAGAATACGATTTATCCGATTATGAAAGAAGCAGCTCTGTTTTGGGATTCATATCTCTGGACATCGGAGTATCAGAAAATTAACGATGAGAACTCGCCATATAACGGCCAGAACAGACTTGTAGTTGCACCAAGTTTTTCAGAGGAACAGGGACCGACAGCAGTTGGAACAACTTATGACCAGTCACTTGTGTGGGAGCTGTACAATGAATGTATCAAGGCAGGAAAAATTGTCGGAGAAGACGAAGCACTTTTGAAATCATGGGAAGAAAAGATGCAAAAACTGGATCCGATTGAGATTAATGATACAAATGGAATCAAGGAGTGGTATGAGGAGACACGTGTCGGACAGAAGAACGGTCATAACCAGTCTTATGCACAGGCAGGAGATCTTGCAGAAATCGAAGTTCCAAACAGCGGATGGAATATCGGACATCTGGGAGAACAAAGACATGCATCTCATTTGGTAGGTCTGTTCCCGGGAACATTGATCAACAAAGACAATGAAGAGTATATGAATGCGGCAATCCAGTCTTTAACAGAGCGTGGAGAATACTCTACCGGCTGGTCAAAGGCAAATAAGATTAACCTTTGGGCAAGGACAGAGAATGGAGAGAAAGCATATACACTTTTGAATCATCTGATTGGAGGAAATTCTTCTGGGCTTCAGTACAATCTATTTGATTCTCATGGTTCCGGCGGTGGAGACACTATGATGAATGGAACTCCGGTATGGCAGATTGACGGTAACTTTGGCCTGACATCCGGTGTGGCAGAGATGCTTGTACAGTCACAGTCCGGATATACACAGTTTCTTCCGGCAATTCCAAGCGCATGGGAAGAAGGAAGCGTACAGGGACTGAAAGCAAGAGGCAACTTTACAATTGGAGAAAAGTGGGCAAACGGCGTGGCGGAGACATTTACGGTATGCTATGACGGAGACAAAGAAAGCAGTACATTTACAGGATCTTATGAGGATATCACTTCTGCAAAAGTATATGCTGATGGAAAAGAAATTGAAGTGACAAAAGAAGAAGAAACAGGTCGTATTTCTTTTGAAGCGAAAGCAGGAAAGACGTATACAATTGATATGTCTGAGACGAATGTGGAGGAATTGAAAGAGAAGGCAACAGCATTTTTAAAACAACTCCATCCGGATCTGATCAAGATTAAAGAAGAACTGCAGTCGGCAATTGACCACTCTTCAAAAGAACTTGGAAGTATTCTGACAAAAGCAAAACAGATGGATCAATTATACCGCACATATCTGCAAGAAGCAGAGAACGTATATTATCTGACTGATCAGGAAGGGCTTGCCTACAATGAGATTGATACTATTTACAATCAGTTGAGAGAATTGCGCAATACGTTGCTGGAAAACACAGGGGATATGGAATACTATCAGAAGGCAGAAAGTCAGCTTACTGATACCGCGGCACAATTAGAAAAACAGATGGAGAACCGGGTGATTTCATTTAGTAAAGATTCCGGAATCATTGGGGAGGATCGGACGCTTACCTTGAGTAAGAGTGAGAACGCTAAAAATTATGAGATCCGCTATACAACAGATGGAAGTGTTCCGAGAAAGACATCAGAAAACTACGAGAAACCACTTCAGTTGAGTAATCAGGAGGACACTGTTGTCAGAGCAGCATTGTTCTATAAAGAGCAGAGAGTCAGTCCGGTATATACAAAGAAATATATGACAGAAGGTATTTCCGTTAAAGATTTGGTAGTATCCCATGAAAACCATTGGGGAGATACTTATGCAAAAGAGAAGATGATTGACAGAAATCCGGCGACAAGATGGGCATCAAAAGGTGTAGATACTTCCAAACCGATGGAGCTCACATTGACATTTGCAAAAGCAGAGCCACTCAGCCAGATGAAATTTGACCTCTTTGTATCAAGAAATAATGCGATTGGTGCATTTGAAATTCAAGCGCTTGTGGATGGAACCTACCAGACAGTGTACGAAGGTACAAAGATGGGGGATATCAATGACAAGGTGGGAGATGTAGATGGAAACAGCGAAGGATATCATGCATATTACTTAGCGGAATTTCCGGAGATCAATACGGATTCTGTAAAAGTGATACTGAAGGCAGGATTCTTAGGCGAACCATCTCTGTATGAGGTGACACCACTTTGTGCAGTTGTTCCGGCAGATAAAGCTGGTGACGCAGCAGAATTGGAGAGCATGATTGGATTGGCAGAGGAAGCAGACCGTACATTAGACTATTATGTAAATGCACCGCAGGAACTAAAAGATGCATTTGAAGAAAGCATTTCAGATGGAAAAGAAATGTTGAAAGCATCACAGGATTTGATGGATTCCAGAACCGAATTTTTATCAAATAGATATGACCGTCTTGGCTTTGGGGAGACAGATAAATCGGCGCTGGAGACATTGATTGCACGGGCAGAAGAAGCGCTGAAAGGCGAGTATACAAATGAGTCGTTGTACCAGTTAAAGAAAGTGCTTGCGGAAGCAAAAGAAGTTTTGGCTGATGAGAGTGCAAAGCAGCCAACAGTCGATCAGACAGCGCAGAAGCTGCAAAAAGCATTAGATAACTTGGAACAGGGAGGATTTGAAGAGATACAGGTTCCTGCTAGCGAGCTGCAAGGCTCTGATAAATGGATTCAGGCAGGTAAATTCAAGGCGACAGCAGATGACAATGTGGGACCGTTGACGTATGGATTTACCGGACATTTCATACAGATTCCGACTGTAAAAGGAGATGACCACGGAGTCATTCGGGTGACGATTCAGGATCAATCCGGAAAACAAATTTATCAGGAAGAGATTGATACATATGCGCAAAACCGAGTGGAAGGAACAGAACTGATGCAGAAGGAATTTGCAGAAGGCTCGTATACGATTCAGTTTGAGCGAGTGGGAAAAAGCCCACAGGCACAGGATAAAAGAGGCTGGGTTGAGGTTGGCGCACTGACGATCCGGAAAGAAAAGAAAGAAACGGTGGATAGAAGCAAGCTTGAAGAAGAATTGAAGCTTTGTGAGGGCCTGAATGAAAAAGAGTATACAACAGAAAGTTGGACTGCGCTTCAAGAAGTTGTAAAAAGTGCAACAGAATTTTTGAAAAAACCAGATGAAGAGACCTGTACATCTGAGATGAACGATAAAGCAGCGGAAGTAGAAGCGGCAAGGGCAAATCTCCAGAAAGTGACGGTAGATATATCGGAACTGAAAGAGGTCATTAAGACAGCGAAAGCAATTTCTTCGGAGGGATACACAAAAGAAAGTTTTGAGGCACTGCAGCAGGGTATCAGAGAAGCAGAGGCATTGTTAAATGGCACATATACACAGGATGAGGTAAATGAAAAGACGGCCATTTTGAAACAGCGAATCAGCGGACTGCGTGCGGATAAGACTGCACTTCAAGAAAAGTATGATAAGATTAAAGATATGACACAAGGTCAGGCGACGGATGAGTCATGGAAAGAGTTTACAGGACTTAGAGAACAGGCGAAAAATGTATTGGACAATCCAAATGCAACACCGAATGAGGTATCTGAAATCTTAGAAAAGCTGAACAAATTTGAATTTACATACAAGGATAAAGAGAGCGGAGAAGAAGATAAAAAGGATCCGAATCCGGGCACTTCGGGAGATTCCGAACAACAGGGAACTTCTGATACATCTCACAAAAAGGAGAGTGTAAAAACGGGAGACACTACAGCCATTGCTGTTCCAGTCGCAGGAATTGTGGGAGTAGCAGTATTGTTGTATGTGATGAGAAAAAGACGAAAAATAGAATCATAATATGTAAAGCGGCTATGAGGCAAACTCACAGCCGCTTTCATTATACATTATATCTGATAGCAATACGCTCCATTTTCTTTGACTCCATAAAAATCGGCAAAGGAAAGATGGAAAATATCTTGTTCTTTTCCGGATAAATCAATCTGATTTTTGATTAAATACTGATAAATACCGGAATAGTCAATTTTTCCCTGTAGTAAGATGCTGTCAAGCTTCCCATCTCTGATGATGGCACGTCTGTAATTGTGAGCATCTTCCTCCTCAAGCACGATATCGCCTTCCTCGGCAACACCGCGGCCGAGGGAGAGTGTGACGAGCCCGTAGAAGTTCATTGTGTTTTTCATGGCGTAGCGGTCTGTGTATTCCGCCTGTATTCCGCACATATTGAGCGCAGCAATCTGTCCCTGCTTCATTGCATTTGGCCAGATTCCGGAAAGACCGGTTACATCTCCTGCCGCATAAATATTCGGGCAGTTTGTTTCCATGGTATCAGAAACCTGAATAAAGCGGTCTACATGAATTGGAGTATCAAGGGCACATTCCACGGCAGGGCGGACACCGGCTGCAACGATCACCAGGTCGCAGTCAATTTTCGTTCCATCATCAAGGAGAACAAAATCAATTGCGCCGGCTTCGTTCATATGTGTCTCTGATGCTTTTTTGCCGAGAAGAAATTTGCAGCCATGTGATTCGAATAAAGTTCTGTACGCATTGCCGGCGGTCTCATTCAGCTGGATCGGAAGAATGCGGTCTGCCATCTCTACAACGGTTACATCTTTCCCCCGCTCTAAAAATGCGTATGCAGCGTCCATGCCGACCAATCCGGAACCAACTACAAGGATACGGTTCGCCTGATCAGCAAGAGACCGGATTGCCTGCGCATCAGACAGGTGACGAAGGCCAAAGACATTATTAGCTTCCCGAAACTGTCCGACCGGAGGAATAAAGCTGTTTGCTCCGGTTGCAATCAGCAGACGGTCATAGGAACAGCAGGTGTTATCATTGAGAACAACGACCTGTTCTGCGGTATCGATGGTGCGGACAGAGACACCGTTTCTCCATTGAATCCGATAAGCCTCAAAAAAGTCCGGCTCTACAAAGGACAACGTATCCTCATTACGCTCATGACTCAGATAGCGGTGGAGCATACAGCGGGAATGTACATGCTCATCCGTTGAAATCATTGTGATAGCAGCATCCGGGTCATTTTCACGGATTGTTTTTGCGGCGGTGATACCGGCAGCGCCGACTCCGATAATTACATGAATCATAAAGACACCTCCTCAACATAGATTGCTTTCTTTGGACAGGATTTCACGCAGTTTGGCTCTGCATCGTCCTTCATACAAAAATCACATTTGACGACTTTTGTATGGGTTGCGGTGTCTGCTTTTAAAACGCCGTAAGGACAGTTCATGACACACATAAAGCAAGAGCCGCATTTTTTTTCGTCGTAAGAGACAATTCCCGTTTCCGAATCTTTGGAGAGGGCGCCGCTCATGCAGGACATGACACACTCCGGTAGATCACAGTGTCTGCAGAAAATCGGGCGGTAACTGCCGTCCGGCATTTTTTCAATGTGATTGCGAGATTCATTGTGAATATCCGTAAGGTCTAAGTCATAGACGGTTCCAGGGGTATCCCTGTGTGCCTGCATACAGGCGACGGTGCAGTTTTTACAGCCGTCACAGAGAGAGGCATTGATCATAATTCTTCTCATAGCAGCACCTCCTATATCTGTAAGCCCTGACGTTTTTCTAAAATGATCTGTTCCAAAATATCGGCAGAGGCTTTTGCGTCATCGTTGATAATCACCTGTCCGCCGGTCAGTTCTTTCATATCCTCTGTCAGAACCTTCACGGCAGTCTTGCTTCCGGTTACAAATGGAGGAAGTCCAAGGTGAAGCGGAAGACCGAGAGCCAATCCGAAACATCCGTCAGCCAGTGCCTGCTCTTCCAGCCATTGAGCGGCAGACAGAACGAGCGGGAGCTGAGGAAGGTCAACACCAAGTTCTGCGGCAATCTCTGTCGCAACAATTTCAAGACGTCCGATTGCAAGGCAAGGACCAAAATTCAAAACAGGCGGAATATTCAGTTTCTGACAGACTGCACGCAGGCGAGGTCCGGCTAATTCGGCAGCCTCCGGTGTCATCAGGCCACAGTTTTCGATTCCTCCTGAAGAACATCCGGCTGTCAGAACAAGAATATCGCGCGAAATCAATTCTTTTGTAAGTTCCACGCTTAAGACATCGTGTCCGCCAGCTGTTAAGTTTGAGCAGCCTACGACACCGGCAATTCCCTTGATCTCACCTGCTGCGAGCAGTTCAATGAGAGGAGTCCATTTCCCACCAAGGAAGGATTTTAAGGAGCCTTCGCTTACACCGGTTAACGTATGGTCATTTCCATGCTCTTCCATCAGATTGAGTGGAACGCATCCGCGTCTTTCTTTGTAAGCTTCCACAATTTTATCGATGATGAGATCGCTTTGTTCTGCTCGGTGTTCAAATTCAAATGGCATCAGTTCTGCATTTGCTTTTTTCGCCACATCATCCAGACAAATCTGTTTGATCTTCAGCTCGTCACAGATTGGTTCGATACCCGGAAGTGTACAGTTGAATTCGGACAAAACTGCATCAATTGCTCCGGTTGCGAGAATTGCTTCGCTTGTGTAGTTATTGCCGGCATGTCCGTCGAATACTTCTGTATAATGAGCGCCACGGAGTTGTAGATCCTGTCCCACACAGGTACATCCAACCAACTTGAACCCTTTTGCGCCGGCTGCCAAAGCTTTCTTTTTTGCCTCTTCGGAGATGAGTTTTTCCTGCAGATCGACAAAAATCGTATGTTGATGTCCGGTGATCATGATATTGATGTAATCCGGATCAATGACACGAAGTCCGACCGGGGCAAGACGAAGTTCTGGCTGACCAAGAAGTACGTCATTGAGAAGGTTGGTCAGTGTCAGTCCGTATACGCCTGTTGAAATTCCAAGTTTTAGACAGTCAGTGAGCATATCGACAGGGTCGGAGTTTAAGTTTGTGGAACATTTAACCACACCCTTGAAAACTTCTGCCTTTGCACCGCCCGGCATGATACCGAGTTCTTTCCAGCGCTTGATGCGCGGAGCATATGCGATTTTTTCAATCAATTCAGCGGATACATATTCAGGCTTATATAAATCAGAAAGAACGGCGTCGGCGACTTTCTCAGCTTTCACATAGACATCCTCATCTGTGATACCGAATAATTCAGCAAGATGGTCCAAAGATTCCAATCCTTTTAATTCACCGCGGATCTGAGCTGTTTTTTTCAAATTCAATGCGGTATTTTCAACAATATGTATATAACATCCGCTGCCGGAAGCGACTGCTCTTAAAAAGTTTCGTGTGACGATCGTGTCTGCGTTGGCGCCGCAGATACCTCTTGGAGCCTCCGGAGTGATACGGCAAGGCCCGTTAGAGCAGAGACGGCAACAGACACCTTGAAGACCAAAGCCGCATTTGGTACTCTGCCCCTCCACACGGTGATGAGAAGTTTCCACTGGGAGCGAACGGATAAATCCTTCTAAAGGTTTATCGGCGCTTTTGCAAGTTGTACATCCATAACATTGATTCATGATAAAATCCTCCTTTTAAACTTGACTAAAATAGTAAAGATTAGGCCTGAAAAATATGCCTGGCACATTTTTCGAGTATACAAATTATCCGAAAAATAATTCAGATAAAGATTTCTGACGCATCTCCTGCAAAAGCATGGATTGCAGGCGGCAGAATTCCCGATGTACCAGACATGGTTTTTGCTGATTGTTCATAGAACAGTGATAGCCGTCTTTCATACACTCTAAAAGCAGAATGTCAGGGTCTACGGCGGCACAGATGTCATAGAGAGAAATCTCAGATAATGTGCGGTTCAGACAATATCCGCCATTTATGCCGCGGCAACTTTTTAAAAGACCCTGTTTTTCCAGTTTTCTGGTAATTTTGTATGTCATTGCAGAAGGAAGCTGCTCTGCTGCACAGATATTGGAGACACTGACAAGTTCTCCGTCTGAGAGCGCTCTCATAATTCGGATCGCATAATCACATTCTTTTGTAAACAGCATAAAATACATACCTCCTGAGTCATTTCGCCCAATCCTGTTCGGGTTGTATTTACTATATAATACTGGATAAAAATGGTCAAGTATATAGAGACTACTTGTAAAAAAACGGTAATATAGACAAAAACAGGAGGTATTTGTCTATGTTTTAACAAATAAAATTATACAACATTAACAAAACAAACCATTGTGTGTTACAAGAATCTTCGAAGTGGAATGGTTATCACACGCAGTATGGCATAGAAGATCTTTTTTCCAAAACTCAAATCTTTGGAGTGATAGTTTTCACCGTAATCATATTCTCCGTCATTTCCCATTGTTTTGCTGTATGTTTTGTCGCGTTCCATTTCAGCTTGGATGATGGAATTTAACTCCGGGCAGTCCACTGCAAGCATTAGTTCAGTGTCCTGATAGGTGCTTCGCATATCCATATTATAAGAGCCGACAATGCTCATGCGGTCATCAATCAAAACAGCTTTTGTGTGACAGGAATGTGCACCCATAAATTCATAGACGCGGGCGCCGGTTTCCCAGATGTTTTTTTTCTGGTTCAGATAATCTGTGCATCCCCAAGGATTTGCACCGCTTGCCACATCATTTGTGATAATCTCCACCGGAATGTTCTTTTCGTGAAGTTCTGTCAGATCCTGATACATTTCTTTTCCGCAAATAATATAAGGAGTGTAGATACGCACCTGTTCGCCTTGCATCATGAGCTGATGAAGAGAATACCACATCCACGGTTCTTTGTTCTCGGACTTGATTGGATTGGAGAGCAAAGATACTTTATTTGTCTGCAGTGTGAGTGCTTCATAGTCCCATGTACTGTAAGCGTCCGGATATTTTTCTTTTAGAGAAGAGTATCGATTTTCTAGTTTTGCTTTGCAACTTTGAACCTTTTTGGTCATTTTTTTGTACGTATATTCTTTGCTGTCAGAAAGAGCCCAGACAGATTCAAAATAGTCAGTGAGCTGGCGGATGGAGGAAGAGTCGTTTTCTGCCGTCTCATAGACAAATAATTCACGATCAATATTTTTGGACCTGGAGTAGTCGCCGAGAAATAAATTTGTCGTATTTCTTCCGCCGAGCAGATACATTTTCTGGTCGACAATGACGTATTTGTCATGCATCCTTGCCTGTAAGTTCCAAGGTTTTAAAAGATTTATAGGATTGTAAATGCGAATGGATACGTTTTCGTGCGAGGCAAGTGCCTGAAACCAGGAATTTCGTTTTACATCTAAAAATCCGCTGATTCCGTCAACGAGAATGCGAACCGAGACGCCACGGTCAGCAGCGTGTAGCAGAGATGCCATCATATCCTGCCCTGATTTGTCCGCATTAAAATCAAAAGTAGAGAGGATGATTTCGTCTTTTGCCTCGTCAAGCATATGTAACCGGTACAATAAGGCATCTGTGTTGTCATTGATATATGCAACCCGTTCCGTACCGGCAGTATCACTGTAAAATGACTGTTTTGCGAACTTTTTCTGATAAGATACAGAGACATTCTTGTGTTGAATATATGGAATGGCAAGCAGCGCAATATAAATTAGCAAAAAGAGAAGTAAAATCTTTCCGATTGGTAAGCTTCTGAGTGAAAATAAGTGTTTCTTTTCCATAATAAAATCCCTCCTGTATGCTAGTATAAATCGAAATATACCTTTTGTGTTGGATTTGAAATATTAAATTTTTAGAAAGCGAGCTAACTTTTATAGGGCAGAGTGGGAACAGTGAGAAAAAATAAATTGACATTTCCCGATGAAGAACTTATAATGTAGGCATATTGGGTGTGTAACTGTACGGCAGGCATTAACCTTACATGAACGTTATTTTGGATGTTTTTGTAGGTTAATGCTTTTTTGTTGCATAAATACATGTAAAACTCCAAAGTATCTTCATAAGAGCCAAACGAGTCAACAAGAAAGGGGAAAAGAAAGGTGAAAGACAAGATTTTTGGTATTTTACAGAGAATCGGAAGATCTTTTATGCTTCCGATTGCAATTCTTCCGGTGGCGGGTCTGCTGCTTGGAATCGGAAGTTCGTTTACAAATGAGACAACAATTGCCACATACGGACTTCAGAAAATATTAGGAGACGGGACAGTGCTCCATGCACTGCTTACGATCATGAATAAGGTCGGAAGTGCGGTGTTTGATAATCTGCCGTTGATTTTTGCGGTTGGTGTTGCAATTGGAATGGCAAAAAAAGAAAAAGAGGTTGCGGCATTATCTGCATTAATTGCATATTTTGTTATGAATGTGGCAATCAATGGTATGCTGGTAGTAACAGGGGAAATTACAGCGGATGGGCAGATTGCCAAAGATGTGCTGGAAGGAACAATCGCATCTGTATGTGGAATACAGTCTCTTCAGATGGGTGTATTTGGGGGTATCATTGTCGGACTTGGTGTTGCGGCGCTCCATAACCGTTTCCACAAAATCGCACTTCCGAATGCATTGTCATTTTTTGGAGGTTCCAGATTTGTTCCGATTATCTCTACAATTGTATATATGTTTGTTGGAATTGGTATGTATTTTGTGTGGCCGCCGGTTCAGAATGGCATCTATGCGCTTGGAGGGCTGGTTACAGGAAGCGGATATGCGGGAACTTTGATTTTTGGTATTATTAAGCGTGCCTTGATTCCGTTTGGACTGCATCATGTGTTTTATATGCCGTTTTGGCAGACAGGTGTCGGCGGAAGTATGGAAGTGGCTGGACAGGTTGTGCAGGGAGGTCAGAATATCTTCTTTGCCCAATTGGCGGATTCGGCGAATATCGCACACTTCAGTGCAGATGCAACCAGATATTTCTCAGGTGAATTTATATTTATGATCTTTGGACTTCCGGGCGCTGCGCTTGCGATGTACCGCTGTGCAAAACCGGAAAAAAGAAAAGCAGCAGGCGGATTACTGCTCTCAGCAGCATTGGCATGTATGCTGACGGGTATCACAGAGCCGTTGGAATTTTCATTCTTATTCGTGGCGCCGGCGTTGTTCGTTGTTCAGGTCATCCTGGCAGGTTCTGCGTATATGGTGGCGCATATGCTGAATATCGCGGTAGGACTTACATTTTCAGGAGGATTCCTTGATTTCTTCCTGTTTGGAATTTTACAGGGAAATGAAAAGACAAGCTGGATGAGAGTCATTCCGGTTGGAATTATTTACTTTATTTTATACTATGCGATGTTCACGTTTATGATCAAGAAGTTCAACTTTAAGACACCGGGACGTGAAGATGACGATGCAGAGACAAAACTGTACACAAAAGCAGATGTAAATGCAAGAAAAGAAGGGAATCAGACGACATCAAATGAGGCACATATGGATCCGGTGAGTGCACTTATCACAAAGGGACTTGGTGGAAAGGCTAATATCAGTGATGTGGATTGCTGTGCGACAAGACTTCGTATTACAGTCGAAGATGCAGGAAAAGTAAATGAGGATATTTTAAAACAGAGTGGCTCCAGAGGAATCGTAAAAAAAGGTCAGGGAGTGCAGATCATTTATGGACCACAGGTGACTGTGATCAAGGCGAATCTGGAAGATTATCTGGAAACAGCGGATGATAGCTTGGAAGAGACAGAAGAGGTGATTGAGAGACCTTCTTCCGAGGAGAACGCTGTGACAGAGAAAACAGTCAAAGACGAAGGAAAAGTGACAGAGACAATCATCATATCAAGTCCGATTACCGGGAAAGCGGTGGAAGTGGCAGAGATACCGGACGAAGGATTTGCAGGAAAGATGATGGGAGACGGTGCAGGTGTGACCCCGACAGAGGCAGAAATCGTGGCGCCGGAAGATGGTGTGGTTGCATTTGTATTTGAAACAAAACATGCGCTTGGATTCCAGACGGACTCAGGTCTTGAGATGCTTTTGCATATCGGAATCGATACGGTTGCACTGAATGGACAGGGATTTGAAGTGTTTGTTGAAAATGGTCAGAGTGTGAAAAAAGGAGATCTGTTGATGAAAATAGATGTCTCATATCTGACAGAGCATGCACCGTCTCTTTGCTCGCCGGTTCTTTGCACAGATCTGAAAGAAAACCAGAAAGTGAGATTGCTTGCCGAGGGTGAGGTGAAAGCAGGAGAGCCATTGTTTGCAGTGGATTGTTACGAAAAATAGTGAACAGTAACGGAAATAAAAAGTTTCAAGCGGACCGGAAAGGTCCGCTTTACTTTTTTCGTGGATTTTGTTACCCTAGTATCAGAAGAAAAAATCTGGGGGAATATCATGTACAGAGTGAGCAAAGTCTTAAATAATAACGGTGTGATAGCGATTAATATGGAAGAAAATATAGAATATGTACTGTTGGGAAAAGGGATTGGCTTTGGAAAGAAAATCAGTGAGAGGTTCGAAGCGCCAGACGGATGTGCGAGGTATTCTCTGAGAGAGGATACAGAACGTGGCAGCGCGAAAGAGCTGGCAAAAAGTATCGCTCCAGAGTATTTGGAAATTGCCAATTCGATTCTTGTAGAAGCAGAAGAAAAATTTGGACGTATCGACAGAAGAATCTTGTTCCCGCTGGCAGACCATATTTCTTTTGCGGTAGAGCGAATCAGACATGGAGAGCAGATCAGCAATCCATTGACAGAAGATATCCGAGCGCTGTTTGGCAGCGAATATCAGGTTGCCTCCAAGTTAAAAGAGATTCTCAAGGAACGGCTTTCTGTGGAGATTGATAGTCATGAGATCGGTTACGTAGCGCTCCATATCCATTCGGCGATTGAAGATGAGAATGTGTCGATGGCAATGCAGATGGCAAGAGCAGTTCGGGAATGTGTCAAAATATTGGAGCAGGAGACCGGAAAGCAGATTGACGTGAGATCACTTTCTTATAACAGGCTGATGAATCATGTAAAATACATGATCATACGGGCAATCAAGAAAGAAAGCATCAAACTGGATCTGAACGATTATATGCAACAGAACCATCCGGAAGCATTTCGCTTAGGCAGGTTAGTCTGTCAGGATATTGAAAAAGAGTGCGCGATTCGACTGGAGAAGATGGAAGTAGGATATCTTGCGATGCATATCGAGAGAGTATACTCTGGGATATCTGAGTAAGATGTGAAGAAGGGAAGGCGGATTTTATGCGCATTTTAATCGCGGAAGATGAGAGAGATCTGAATCAAATTATCACAGAACGTCTGAAAAAAGAGCACTACAGTGTAGATTCGTGCTTTGACGGAGAGGAGGCGCTTGACTATCTTGCAGCAGCACCTTATGATGCAGTAATTTTGGATATTATGATGCCAAAGTTAGACGGACTGTCAGTCCTAAGAAAGATGCGAAACAAAAATGAAAATACACCGGTTTTGCTTTTGACGGCGAAAGACAGTGTGGAAGATCGGGTAAAAGGGTTAGATGCAGGGGCGAATGATTACCTTGTGAAACCATTTGCGTTTGAAGAATTATTGGCAAGAGTCCGTGTGCTTGTGCGAAAAACCGCTGCTGTGCAGAAGACCTGCTATGAAGTCGGCGGTCTGGAAGTGCATGTGGATACGCATCAGGTACTGCGAAACGGAAAAGAGATTGCACTTTCCAGTAAGGAATTTGCATTGCTTAGATATATGGTACAGAATGAAGGGATCGTGCTTTCCAGAGAAAAATTGGAGCAGCATCTTTGGAATTATGATTATATGGGTAGCTCTAACGTGGTGGATGTATATATCCGGTATCTGCGAAAGAAGATTGACGAAGGATTTGAACCAAAACTGATCCATACCGTGCGGGGAGCAGGATATGTGCTGAGGGTGAATGGATGAAAAAAGTATCGTTAAAAGTAAAATTAACACTTTTATATACCGCTTGTATGGTTTTTGTCATTGGATTCATCTTTGCGGTTTTGTTTTCGATCAGTAACCGGGAGGTGCTGGCATCTGCACAGATGAAACTGAAGAACCGGGTTCAGGAGAGTATGGATGAAGTCGAGTGGGAAGATGGACAATTGGAAGTGGATTCGGATTTTTATCAGATAGAGGATAATGTGTATTTGGCATTATACGATGAAAATGCGTATTTTTTATATGGAAAGCGACCATCAGGATTTACGGAGCAGATTGATTTCTCAAATGGAGAGGTGCAAAAAGTCAAAGATGGGGAGCGCGAGTGGTATGTCTATGATCTCCAGCTTCAAATGAAAGAAAACACTGTCTATATTCGTGGACTTACGTCAGTTACCGATGCGGAGGAAAGCTTTCTTATCACAATTCGGATTGCGGTGATTCTGCTTCCGTTGACGGCTCTGCTGGTCGGAAATTTAGTATACTGGATGACGAGACGAACGTTGCTTCCGGTGAAAACGATCACAGAGACTGTGCAAGAAATCCGTCACGATGCAGATTTGTCAAGACGAGTTGGATTATATAAAGAAGATGGAAGAAAGAATCGGGATGAGATTGCATATTTGGCACAGACATTTGATGAGATGTTGGAGGAACTGGAGAAGGTATTCCAAAGGGAAAAACAATTTACATCTGATGTGTCACATGAGCTGCGAACACCTGTCAGCGTTATTTTGGCACAGTGTGAGTCGTGTATGGAAGAAGAAGGCTTCAACGAAAAACAGCGGGAACAGATTATGGTCATACAGAAAAAGGCGCGGACAATCGCAGAGCTGATCTCACATCTGCTGATGCTTTCAAGAGCAGATCAGGGAAGGCTAAAACTTCATTTGGAAGAAGTGAATGTAAGCGAACTTGTGGAGATGATCGTGGAGGAACAACAGATACTCGCAACAGAACGTGATATCACGATTCAGACGAAGATCGAACCGGAATTATATGCAAAGCTGGATGAGACACTTTATATCCGAATGATGGACAATTTACTCTCCAATGCGACGGCATATGGAAAAGAGGGAGGGACTATCGAAGTGACACTGACACGAGGCGCAGAAGGCTTGTGTGGAACCGTGAAAGATGATGGAATCGGGATTGCAAAGGAGCATCTTTCACACATTTGGGAGCGGTTTTACCGCGTGGATGCAGCGCGCACAGGCGGGAACCATTCAGGACTTGGTCTTGCTATGGTGAAGTGGATCGTGGAAGTACATGGCGGAAACATACAGGTGGAAAGTGTGCCAGGAGAGGGAACGACATTTACGTATGTGTTCCCTGAAAGGTGAAAAATATAAATATTTTTGAATGAATTGCAGAAATTTTAATCTTTCTTTAATCTTTTGTGGGTATACTAACCATATCGAAGCAAGATGGAAAAAGAAAGGAGACATGACTTATGAAGAAAAGATATATTGGAATGATTGCAGGAGGAACGGCGGCAGTTTTGTTGATTGGAGGAATATCGGCATATGCAGTATGGAATCAAAAAGATATCGGAGCAGGTGAGGCGAAGAAAATTGCATATGAGGATGCGGGAATTTCGGAGAGTGATGTAGAACGGGTACATGTGTTAAAAGACAGGGACGATGGAAGACTTGTATATGAAATCGGTTTTGTGGAGGCGGATTATCAGTATAATTATGAGATTGCAGCCTCAAATGGAAAAATTCTGGACAAAGAGATTGAACAAAATAACAATGTTCAAAATACACAGTCCGCTGCAGCGCAGGATGATACACAGACAGGTTCAGAAAAGACAACAGAGATCAGCATAGAGCAGGCAAAGCAGTTGGTGCTTGACCGTGTACAAGGGGCGACGGACAGCAATCTTCGAATTGAGCAGGAGTATGATGACGGCGTTTATAAATATGAAGGAGAATTGAGCTATGAAGGAATGGAATATGATTTTGAAATAGATGCTAATTCGGGAACGTTTTTGGAATGGACAGAAGAAAAACAGGATGGAATATTGGATTGACAAATAAGTGGAAATTTGTTATTCTCTAAACGGTTAGTTAAAACTAATTATTGGTAGAAAACAGAAACTGTGTAGAGAAAGGAATTTATCATGAAAAAGAATCCAATCAAAATTCTTTGTCTTGTAATCGGTTTTTTAGCAATGGGGATTGGAATGATCGGAGTGGTGCTTCCGGTACTTCCGACAACCCCATTTCTTTTATTGGCATCTTTTTGTCTGGCAAAAGGTTCTGAACGATTTCACAAGTGGTTTACCGGAACAAAACTGTATCAGAAGCATTTAGACAGTTTTGTAAAAAATCGTGCCATGACTTTGAAAACAAAATTTTGTATTCTGCTTCCGGCATCAGCAATGTTGATTTTAGCAATGATTGCGATGAGCAATCTTTATGGAAGAATATTTATTGTGTTCCTTATTATTTTTAAATATGTCTACTTCTTTACGAAAATAGAGACAGTTCGTGATACAACATTGGTAGGGGAATAATTGCATGAACATATTAAAAGTAAAAACTTTGATCTGTTTTCAAAATCAAAAAGAACAGTGGAACGTGACGAACCTTGCGGTGACGCTTGGAGAGGAAAAGTATGCAGTCAGCCGTGTGCTGACTGTTTTGGAAAAGGAAGGTTTAATTGATAAAAGTAATCGGAGAAAACCGATACTTACGAAAAAGGGAAAGATGGCGGCGGAAGCGTACAGTCAGAAAGTAGAACTTGTTATCGGTCATCTGCTGAGTACCGGGGTTTCGCAGGAGGTGGCGAGGGAAGATGCTGTGACGATTGCGTCCTACTGCAAAGAGGAGACGTTGGAAGCTCTGAAAAAAGAAGAAATTGCAAAGCGGGTAAAATACGGATTTCGGGAAGGAATGGAATTTGACGGAGAGAGGCTCAGCAGACGATATCCGGATGGAAATTATCCGATTCCGTTTACCATTTTTCAGAAGGAGCTGCATCGGGAGCATGAAGTCTCAGTGTGGAATGAGCGGTTTGAAAATCCTTGTATTTTAAATATACAGAATAAAAATGGAAAATTGTATCTGCGGATGCTGGAGGAGTATCGGGAATATGAGTTTGAATATTGGGATGGACAAGCATGGTGTGAGATGGAAAGACAGGGGAAATTGCTGGCTTTTCGGGCAGACAAAATCCGGTTTCAGAGCATTGCAGGCGAAAAAGGAAGGATGCTTTCAGGAAGAATCTGGATTCAGATTTTTGATGGGGACGATGCGAAAGAGCTTTTGTTTGCCGTATATATTGCGTAAAAAAAGTTGCGAGTTGCAACAAAAAAGAAATTATGATTTAAAGTAAAAAAAAGGAAGAAGAACGCGGTTTGTTGCGCAGTGCAACAAAAAAAGATTTTTCTTTCGAAAAGAAGTGTGATATAGTCAGTTCAGCAATTTAAGTTGCTTTTTTTAATGTCTACTGGTTAGTTCAATCTAACAAATGATAGTTAAAGACAACATAATAAAAAGGAGGATATGAAAAATGAAGCATAAGACCATGAAATCAATGGTGAGAAGAATGGCCGCGCTTGCGATGGCTGCGGTGTGTACATTTAGTTTGACACAAGTAAATACGGTAAAAGCTGCTGAAAAACCAGAGGCAGGAGATTATGTGGTGCCGATTACATCGCTCAAGAGCAAAGCGCCGATTGCTGCGGTAAATGAGGCGTTCAACAAAGCGTTTGGAGAGAGTGCCAAGGTGACTGTAGACGGGGAAGGAAATATGACAGCAACTGTTGAAAACAATCACATGGTAATCAACATGATGGGAGAATATCATGCGAATGTTTTGACTGTAGAGGGTGCGGAATATCTCTCTTACAAGACAGAGCAGTCTTCTACAACATTCGGAAATCCGGCAGCAATTGCAAACATCGAAGTGCCGGAAAAAATGCAATTTCCGATTACACCTTCTGACGATGGTGTGTGTGAATTGAAGATTACAGTAGATTTTATGAACAATTTGATGGGTGGTGGGAATCCATATCCGACGGTTGTGACACTGACATTGGATTTTGCGAATGCACAGGTGGATACAAGTGCGCTGAGTGATCTCTTGAAATCTTATGAAGATCTTGTGAAAGAAGATTATACAGAAGATTCATGGAACACATTTGAGGCGAAAGTGAAGGAAGCAGAAGGATTGCTTGCAAATGGCGGAGCATCGGCAGCGAAAGTCAATGAGATGATTGCTTCTTTAAAAGATTTAAAAGGAAAACTGCAGTTGGTAAGCGATCTTCCGGAAGCGGATTACAGCAAAGTGGATGCAGCGATTGCGTCAGTTCCGAAAGACTTGACAAAATATACAGACGGAACTGTGAAGGCGCTTCAAAATGCATTGCAGACAGTTGTGCGCGGTCTGAAACAAAATGAGCAGAATAAAGTAGATCAGATGGCAGCGGACATTGAGGTGGCAGTCAAAGGCTTGAAAGAAAAGACAACCTCAGACAATAACAACACAAACAACAACAGTGGTAATAACAATAACAACACAAACAATAATACGAATAATAATACAAACGATAACACAAGCAATAACACGAGTCAAAATGCAGGAAGCACAACGCTGGACAAAGACAATTTGAAAGATGGTATTTATGAAGTTCCTGTATGGCTGTGGCATGCGACAAAAGATCAGGCGTCTATGGCGGCGCAGTCTTTGAACAGCACCGCAAGAATTGTTGTGAAAAATGGCGTGAAGACAATGTATATTTACGCAAAATCCATGACATATGGAAACATTGAAGCGAGCCTTCAGGAATTAAAAGTGGCTGATGCCAACGGAAATTATACGAGTGCTACTGTGGAGGAGAAAAATGCTTCTGGAAATCCGACTTGTTTCTCATTTGTACTTCCTCATACACAGGAATATCTGAATGTAAAAGTGAATCCGCATGTGGCGATCATGGGACACCAGGATATTGAAGCAAGACTTCGCATTGATTACTCAGCGCTGAAATTAGTTTCTGAAGATGCGAATGACACTACTGTTAAGGTGACAACTCCTGCATCTGGAAGCAGCTATGGAGCGTCAAGTGCACCAAAGACAGGAGACTATGATAATTATGCGGAAATTCCGGTTGTTATGCTTATAGCAGCAGCTGCCGGTGTGATGACAATGGTTTACAGAAAGAGACAGGAGAAATAAGATGAAACGATTAAAGCAAATTGTTTTGGGATTGGGAATGGCAGCTGCGATTGCGGCTGCCCCTGTTCCTGTTTATGCGATGGAAGATGGAGCTTATACGGTAGGGAGAACAACATCCTATGCAAATCCGGAGACGAGACAGACCGTAGATGGCGGGACGAACATTGCGCTTGGAGACAGTATGTGTGAGAGTATTGTGGAGGACAGTGCGCTGGTAGAACAGTCTCAGGGGAAAACGTATGTTACGCTTGGAATAGGTCTGATGTCAAATGTGAGTGATGTACGTATGCAGATACAGGGAACAGACGGAACTTATCGAGATGTGGAAATTACACAGACCGGAAGTTGTGAAAGAGATGGAGATACGTGCAATCACTATCGGTTTGAGGTGGATTCGGCAGATAATTATATCAGTCCAATCTTGTATGTAGAACCGATGGGAAGAGACGTACAGTTCTTTGTGAAACTGGATATGGCATCTGCACAGGTAGGGACAGGAAAGTTTGTAAGTGAGATGATATCGGCAGAAGAGCCGCAGACTGAAGAAGAGCCACAGACTGAAGAAGAGCCGCAGGTGGCAGATGAAGAGCAGACTACAGATGAAGAACAGGTGACAGAAAAAACAAATACAAATAAAGTGCCGGTTGGACAGATTGCAGTCGGAGCTGTCATTGTGCTTGTGATAGGTTCTTTGGTTGTGTTCGTAAAGAAAAGGAAATAAGAAATGAAAAAGATAAAGTTGATTGCAGCCTTGTTATCCGCACTGTTTTTGACCGGATGTGTGGATCAGTCAGGAAATCAAAGTGCAGACAATGATACAAAAGAAAAGCGGATTGTGGCGACTTCGGTGGCGACTTGTGAGATTCTTGACAAACTGGAAGTAGAAGGCGTTGTCGGAGTTCCGAAAACGGACAGTTATTCTATTCCGAAACGCTATGAAAATGCAGAAAGCGTCGGTTCTCCGATGGCTCCCGATATGGAAATCATAAAGTCGTTAAAACCGGATATCGTTTTAAGTCCGAATTCTCTGGAAGGAGAATTAAAGTCCCAGTATGAAAATATAGGAGTTGAAAGTTATTTTTTGGATCTGAAAAGTACAGAAGGAATGTATGAATCGATTCTTGCATTAGGAAAGATGCTGGGAAAAGAAGAAGAGGCAGAGAAGCTTCATCAGGAATTCGAGGATTTTAAGAACGATTTCGCACAAAAGCATAATGAGCAGGAGGCCCCTACGGTGCTCATATTGATGGGGCTGCCGGGATCTTATGTGGTGGCAACAGAAAGCAGTTATGTCGGAAGTCTTGTAAAGCTTGCCGGAGCTGTCAATGTATACGGAGATGGCGGCGGGCAGGATTTTCTGAATATCAATCCGGAAGATATGGTAGAGAAAGCACCTGATATCATCCTTCGGACTTCTCATGCGCTTCCGGAGCAGGTGAAAAAAATGTTTGCGGAAGAGTTTGCGACGAATGATATTTGGAAACATTTTGAGGCGGTGCAAAACGCAAGAGTATATGACCTGGATAATGAAAAGTTCGGGATGAGTGCAAATTTCCAATATGAGGAGGCGCTAAAAGAACTGGAAACATTTTTGTATCAGGAGGGAACAAATTGATTAGCATAAAAAGAAAAATAATTTCATTTCTGATTACGGGAGCAGCATTGATTGTGCTGTTCCTTGTTGCTGTTAATACGGGAAGCTTAAAAGCATCTCCGGAACAGATTTTGAGAGGATTGTTTGTAGCGTATGATGAGACAGTCGCTACGATATATTCACTGCGATTTCCGAGAATTTTGATTGCGATGCTCGCCGGCGCAGCGGTAGCTGTATCAGGTGTCATGCTTCAGGCGGTAATGAAAAATCCGCTGGCAGATCCGGGAATCATGGGAATTAGCTCCGGCGCGGGAATGGCGGCAGTGCTTGTGACGGCATTTGCGCCATCACTGTATCTGGCGGTTCCTGCATTTGCGTTTTTAGGAGGTGTCTTTGCGTGTGGACTTGTGTATCTGCTTTCCTGGAAGGGGGATTTAAGTCCTCTCAGGGTGATTTTGACCGGTGTGGCGGTGAATGCATTTTTTACTGGGCTGATGTCCGCCGGAGAAAGCATGATGGGAGCGAATTATAGTGGGGCAGCTAGTATCGTGAACGGGAATATTACGATGAAAACATGGGAGGATTTTCAGATGCTTTTCATCTATGCGGTGATTGGGCTTGTTCTGGCTGTCTTTTTAGCGTCAAAATGCGATATTCTTGGATTGGAAGATCAGACAATTCGCTCACTTGGAATTCGAGTCAATGCGGTGCGCCTTATAGTGTCCGCAGCAGCTGTACTTTTGGCATCAATCAGTACTGCGGTAGTTGGAGGCATCAGTTTTCTGGGACTTTTAGTGCCACATATTGCAAGGCTGCTGGTCGGAAACAGTCATAAGGTACTCATTCCTTACACGATGCTTCTCGGGGCATTTACGCTATTGCTCGCCGACACAATCGGGCGTACGATTGCGTATCCATACGAGATTAATGCGGCGGTAGTTATGGCAGTGATTGGAGGACCAAGTTTTATTTTATTATTAAGGAGGTCAAAGACAGAACTATGAATGAGCAGAAATTGATTTATGAAGTGCAGAATCTTTCTTTTTCTTATGGAGAGCATCAGGTACTTCAGGAAATGTCATTTTCACTGCAGAAGGGGAAGATCACAACTCTGATCGGTGCGAATGGCTGTGGAAAATCTACATTGTTCCAGCTGCTGACAAGGAATTTAAAGCCTGATCAGGGTGAAATTTGTCTTTATGGTGAAAATCTTCAGAATATGAAACTTAAGGATCTGGCAAAAAAAGCTGCGATTGTGCACCAGTATCATACGGCACCGGCAGATTTGAGCGTGGAGAAGCTGATCGGCTACGGGAGAATTCCTCATCGAAGAACCGGAAGCTTTAAGATGAGCGAAAAAGATGTGGAAAGAGTAGAATGGGCGATGGAGGTGACACGCACAGAAAAATATCGAAACCGTTCGGTCTCAAAGCTGTCTGGGGGACAAAGGCAGCGGGTGTGGATTGCGATGGCACTCGCACAGGATACAGAGCTTCTGCTTTTAGATGAGCCGACAACCTATTTGGATGTGCGGTATCAGATACAGATATTACAATTGGTGCGCAGACTGAATAAGGAATATGGGCTTACCATTGTCATGGTGTTGCATGATATCAATCAGGCATTGTATTATAGCGATGAGATACTTGCGATGAAAGAAGGAAAAATGATTGGACAGGGAGTTCCGGAGGAAATTTTGACGGAAGAACTGTTAGAAGAAATCTATGGCGTCAGACTGCCGGTTTTTACGGTGGAAAAAAAGCCGTTTATATTGGCGGTGTAAGATTTGCATGAGTGAAAAAGATGGTGTATTCTAATGTTATCTGAAAAGTGAATTGGAGATGAAAAATGATGACAAAAATATTTGCACATAGAGGAGCCAGCGGATATGCGCCGGAGAATACATTGGAGGCATTTGCTCTTGCGATGGAGATGGGAGCAGATGGAATTGAGTTGGATGTACAGCTGACAAAAGACGGAGAAGTCGTTGTAATCCACGATGAGGTGATTGATCGTGTAAGTAATGGGAAGGGCCTGGTAAAAGATTACACACTGGTTCAATTGAGGAAGTTTTCGTTCGATAATCATATGGAGGGATATGAGAATATTTCAATCCCTACACTGAAAGAAGTGCTGGAATTGGTAAAAGCAAGCAAAATGGAAGTGAATATTGAATTGAAAACGGGAATCTATTGGTATTTAGGCTTAGAAGAAAAGGTACTTGAGATTGTGAAAAACTGCGAGATGCACAAGCGGGTAATTTATTCTTCGTTTAACCATTATAGTGTACAGAAAATAAAGGAATTGGATCAAAAGGCAGAAACTGCATATTTGTACAGCGATGTGATTCTGAATGTGGAAAATTACGCAAAAGGAACTGGGGTTTGTGGATTACATCCGGCGGTGTATCATTTGAAAATGGCTGATTTTATGGAAAGGTATAAAGAAAGTGGGTGTAAGATCCGTGTGTGGACAGTAAACGATGCGCAAGATATGCGTTTTTTTATTCAGAATGAACTGGAGGCAGTCATTACGAATTATCCAGATGAGGCTTTGAAAATCCGTGATGACATGCAAAAGAAAGAACGTAAATGAAAAAATTTCAAAAATCGAAAAAAATAACTAGAAGTATCAGAAAGAGTCGTATACAATAAAAATGAAAAAAAGAGTGAAAATGTATGCGGTTGCTTTTGAATGATACAAAAGCATGAAAAGGGAATCCGGTGAAAAACCGGAGCAGTCACCTCTACTGTAACGCGGACGATGAGACAATAGGCCATTGACAGAATAATGTTGAGAAGGTGTTTTCAAAGAAAGATGCGAAGCCAGGAGACCTGCCGTATATAGGAAAGAATGTTTTTAGGTTGGAAAGAATGTTTCTTTTGGTGATTGCATAGGCATAATTATGTGCAGATTTGGAATCACTGTATGTGAGTAAAAAAGCAGTCTTTCAGAACAGAAAGGCTGCTTTTATGTACAAAGAAGGGACGAGACAAAAAGAAAAGGAGGGCAGAAAGAAGAAAACATTCATCTGAAAAAAAGAGATAGGAGAATGGAAAATGATAAGAAACAGAAAAAAATGGCACAATAAAGTCGTGAGCATTATGCTTGCGATGCTGATGGTTGTCTCTGTAGTTGTTCAATATCCGTTGAACAGTATTGCAGAGAATGTGCAGACAGGCAGTGAAGAATATTTAGGTGTTCAGACAGAGGCAAAGGTCTATGATGATTTCGAGAATGACATCTGGCTGCAATATCAGCAAAAGGAAATGCAGGTTGGGGATACCACAAATTTACGGCCTTGGAGAGTAGAACAGATTATCTCCAATGCAGTTGCAAATGACGTTCAGCGACCGGTATTTCATTTTGAGATCATCAAAGGCGACAGCATTTCGCTGAATACAGAAAGTTCCACTGAAAAAGCAGTTGTGACAGCGGAAAAACCAGGGACGTCAGTAGTGAAGGTAACCTATGATGCAGTCGAATATGGTGGAAAAACATGGGGAGCAATCTCGCCTGTGAATACAGCATATGCGGTATTTACAGTGGGAGAGACAGGGACAGCTACGATTAACTGCAGTGAAAAGCTGCAGAATTGGCGTCATTATGATACCATTTATTATAATGAAGGCGATACGGTTCCGTTTACTTTTGAGGCATCGGCAGACGGCGCTGAATCTTTAAAAGTGACATTGAATGGCTTGGAAATCCAAGGAGATGGAAATACATATACTGCAAACTTAGAAAACCGGAGTAATATCATCGGGATTGAAGCGACAGATGCGGATGGTAATGTAAAATCGCTGTATCGTGTCGTTGATGCAAGATTTATTGAGATCAATGTAGAGAATAAGACGAATCCGGATGCGGCATTGGAACCTGGTGACACAGCAAATATCAGTTTCCGCGGTGTGACAATGCCAGTGTATAAGCTGGCTACGATTTATAATCCGGTCTGGACATCGAACAGTGCATGGGGAAAATCCGATGCAACATATCTTTCTTACAGCAATGAGACATTAGGCGAGTTTAAAGGTCAGTGTCAACAGTGGGATCTTGCGACGAACAATGATTTTGATGTAACCTTCGAGGAAGCAGGAGAGTATACATTCACAAGTCGAAACGGAATTTTTTCTGAATGGTGGGGAAGTCCTCTCGGAGCAGATATTACTGCAAATGGCTCAGGGGAACCAAACTTAAATGCACCTGTATTGAAAGACTGGTTTTCGACACTGCCAAGCTTTACTGTGTCGGTTAAAAAAGATGTTCCGGTTGAAAACATTACGTTAGATCAGGAAACATTAGAGCTGCAGGTTGGAGATGTATCATCTCTGCAGGCTACTGTGACACCGGCGGATGCAACAAATCAGACAGTGGAGTGGAGCAGTGATCATACAGATGTTGTCACAGTAGATCAAGATGGCGTGCTAAATGCAGTGAGCGCAGGAAAAGCTGTTATCACAGCAAAAGCGGGTGAAAAGACAGCAACTTGTGAAGTGACAGTGAAAGAAAAGAGTGAACAGCCGGAAAAAACACCGGTTGGAACAGTGACAGTAAGCATTCAGGATATGATTCCGACACCGGATGGGGAAGACTGGCCGGAAGCAAAAGGTGTGATTTTGAAAAATACGAATGTGTCTATCTATGAAGATGATTCGATGATGGATGCGATCGTGCGTGCGTGCGAAGAAAATGGAATCAAGATTTCTTTGAATGCGTCAAAGACATACATTACAGCTGTGGATGGCCTGGAGGAGTTTGACCGCGGAGCGGCAAGCGGCTGGATGGGAACTTTAAACGGTTGGTTTACAGACAAAGGATTTGCATCATTTACAGTGGCAGACGGGACATTTGCAGATGGAGATGTCATTACGTTGGAATATACAACGAACTATGGAAGTGATTTGACAGATACAACAGATGTAACAGGAGAACTAAAATCACTTGGAAACAACACAGGGGATTTATCGCCGGAATATAAGCGGGATGTATACAAATATACTTTGACAGTTCCGAAGGATACAACGGAGGTCTCGTTCCGACCGGAGAGCTTTAACAGATATAATAACGTTGCGATTCGTGTGGGGGACAAATCATACCGCTATGGAGACGCCATTCCGGTATCAGAGGGAACTGAAATTAAAATCACATCAACACCGACGAGCTTTATGAGCTTGTTGGGGCTAAAAGATGGAGTTACATATACAATTACGGTAAAATCTTTAGAAGAGCCGGAAAAAACACCGGTTGGGACTGTGACAGTAAGTGTTCAGGACATGGTTTCGACTCCGGAAGGAAAAGACTGGCCGGAAGCAAAAGGTGTGATTTTAGACAATGTAAAAGTGTCTATTTATGAAGACGATACAATGCTTGATGCGATCGAGCGTGCATGTGTGGAAAATAATATCGAAATTTCATTTGATTCGAACAAAACATATGTGACCGGAATTGATGGCTTGGAACAGCTTGAGCGTGGTGAAAAAAGTGGTTGGATGGGAACTTTAAACGGATGGTTCACAGATGATGGGGCAGGTAACTTTACGGTTGCAAACGGAAAATTTGCAGATGGGGATATCATTACAATGGAATATTCCCTCGACTATGGAAACGATCTGACAGACACAACGGATGTTACAGGAGAATTAAAATCACTTGGAATTAATACAGGTGAATTTGCTCCACAATACAGCAGAGATGTATATGAATATACATTGACAATTCCGAAAGATACAAAGCAAGTGTCATTTGCACCGGAAAGCTTTAACCGCTATGACAAAATCACAATCCAGTCAAATGGAAACGAATACCGTTATGGAGCAGCGATTCCGGTAGAAGAAGGGACTATTGTAAACATCACTTCGGTTCCGGTAAGCTACACGACACCAGTGGAACCGGATGCAAAAGTGACATATCAGGTGACTGTAAAGTACGAGGACGATTCGCAGAATCCGGATCCGGAAAAACCAGACCCACAAGAGCCTGAAAAAGAAGAAATTACACTCACAGATACACAGTATGGAGTGAGTCTTACAGGAAGAGAATTGACAAAAGACATGCAGCTTGTTGTCTCCAAATTGACAAAAGACGATGCGGCAGTAGATGAGATTCGAAAAGCCATTCCGTCAAGCAAAGGAGTATTTGCACTGTATCATGTAGAACTTCGTCAGGATGGAAAAGAAGTTGCGTTATCGGATACAGCGAAGCTGAGTCTTCCGGTCGGTAAAAAATATAATGGAAATACAATGGATGTATTACTATATACCGGCGGAGAAGTGAAGAAACTTAGCGGAACTGTTACAGATGGTTATATTGCTGTGAAAGTGACACAATTAGGCGATTTTGGTGTTGTGACGGATATGGCAGGAGACGGAGCAAGTACAACAGACAAATTAAGTTCAGCAGATGGCTCCGGCAACAGCCAGACAGGAACTGTAAAAACCGGTGACAGTGTAAAGATAGAGTACCTGGTATACCTGATTGCAGCATGCGCGGTTGTGATTACTGCAGTTGTTGTAGTCAAAAAGAAAAGACAAGGAAAATAAAAATGAAAAAAAGAAATGTTAGAATAATAGCGTTGATGCTTGCTGCGGTGATTGCAGCAGGCAGCCCAATGCCTGTTCGTGCAGCGGATTTTGAAATCGAAGAAGAGATTATTTTAGGAGGAACCGGGGGAGAATCAACGGCGCTGTATGAAAAAGAGTCGGAGGAGACTCTTTTTCAGGGGACAGTGGAAGTTTCAGAAAATGAAATTGCAGACCAAGATATGCAAGCAAGTCTTGACAAAGCAGCAAATTATCTGAAGACTCACGTGACGAACCCGGTTGTGAACACTTTGGGCGGAGAATGGTCTGTGCTTGCAATGGCAAGGTATGGGAATCTGCCGGAGGAGACAAAAAAGAATTATCTGGCAAATTTGTATCGGACATTGGAGGAAAACCAAGGTGTTCTGGACAAACGAAAATATACAGAATATTCGAGAGTAGTGCTGGCGCTTACGGCAATCGGAGTGGATCCTTCGGATGTCAACGGATATAACATGCTGTATCCGCTTGCAAACTTCAAACAGGTAAACTGGCAGGGAGTCAACGGTACGATTTATGCGTTGCTTGCGCTGGATTCGAAGAACTATGAAATTCCAAAGCTTACAGAAGAAGATTTGGGAAAAGGGCTGGAGCAGACGACAAGAGAAAAGCTGATCCAACAGATACTGGATAAACAGTTGAGTGATGGAGGATGGGCGTTAAGTGGAACGAAGTCGGATGCAGATATGACTGCGATGGCAATCCAGGCGATTGCTCCATATTATGAGAAAAACAGTGAAGTTAAAACCGCGGTGGAGAAGGCGCTTCAGACATTGAGTAACATGCAGGATGAAAATGGTGGATTTGCAAGTTTTGGAACTGAGAATTTAGAAAGTGCAGCCCAAACTGTAATCGCACTTTCAACATTGAATGTGGAGCTTTTATCAGATGAAGCATTTGTAAAAAATGGTAAATCGGTATTAGATTATCTCCTGAGCTATCAGTTAAGTGACGGTGCGTTCAAGCATACCCCACAGGAGAATACAGCAGATGCGATGTCTACAGATCAGGGCACGATGGCACTTGTCGCATATAATCGGGCTGTAAACGGAAAAAATACATTATATGATATGACTGATGTGCAAAACGGCGGAGACGAGGAGGAAGAGACTGCGGAAAATATTGCACGTTTTCGGGCAAAACTTGAGGCGCTTCCGGCACAAATCCGAATCAAAGATCAGCAGACAGTGTATGCATTGATCAGCGAATTGGATCAGATGAAAAAGTTTGCAGAAAAAGAGGAATTTCGCGGCCGATTGCAAGAGAAACTAGAGGAAATCTCGGAGCAGATAAAGGTAGTAGAGAGTCTCGATGAGCAGATATGGAATGAAATCAATCCACTGGCAGTTACCTTAAAAGATGTTGAAAAAATTGCAGAACTACTGAAAATATACGAGAGTATCCCAAAAGAGAATCTTGAATATGTAGAACACAGAGAGGATTTACTGCAGGCAGATACAATCGTAAAAAAATTGCAGAATGGGATTTTGGCAAAAGAGATTTTTACAAATGTGAAAGACTCTAGTATCGATTATGTATATGAGACTTGGAATTATACACTCACACTGAGAGGTGCGAACAATTATGAACCTGCGGATATGAAAGCCGGAGTGATAAGCGAAAAGAAAGATGGGAAATACTTTTTTACGACTGAGGAGAGCGGAACACTTCCGGGAAATATCGACCTAAGTATCAAGTGCAGCGGATTTACGAGTAAAGATTATGTGCTTTATAAGCAGGAGAATGGAAAGTCTGTTAAAGCAGGAACTGCAACTGTCTTGGGCGGCTATCTCACCTGCAGTATTTCAGAGGGCGGGACTTATTATATTCAAAGTGAGCCGGAGAATGCAGGAACAATAGAGCCTGTGTTTACAGGGACCAAAAATCTTCAGGAAATAGCAGAGCAGGTAAAGGAGACGTCGAATAAAAAGGCGACTGCAAAAGCACAGGCGACATCCAAGAAAGATGACAGTAAAACTGTAAAAGCAGAAGTGAAAGACAATGTTGTTGCAAAGTCAGAACTTGCCCGTGTCAAAGATCAGGATAAGAACCTTCAGATGGAAGGAAAAATGACCGATGGAACGACGTACACATTCACATTGAATGGAAAAGATATCAAGGAAGAGAAAGAGATCAATATTGAACTGAAACGTACAAGTCCATATGATGATGAGATCAAACAGCTCTCGGAACATCCGGCTGTGCTGTATTTTGAACAATCAGGAACATTTCCTGGAGTTATACAGGTGGAAGTGCCGGTGGAAAAAGAAGACGGAGAATACTTACTTTTATATTACAATCCGAAAGAACAAAAAGCGGAATATGTGCAGAAGGTGGAAGTAAAAGACGGACAGACAAAATTTCTGATTGAAAAAGGCGGAGCGTATTTCATCGATAAGAGGGTGAGTACAAAGTCGCTGAAGGATGATACAAAAGAAAAAGACAATTTTATTGATACCGATACAGATGAGATTATTCTTCAGGGGACAAAAGAAGAGACGAAATCCTTGTCTGTGCCATATATTGTCGGGGCGCTCATTGCATGCGCAGTGGTTGCATCGGGACTTGGATATTCGTTCACTCTAAAAAAGAGACGCAGAAGGGACAGAGATGGTGATGAAGCATAAAGTGAAAAGGGTCATAGGGCTGCTTTTGATCGCTGTGTTGATGAGCAGTGTAGCGACAGGCTGTGGAAAGACAACGCTTACTAATACAGTGCAGAATGAAAATAAGCAGAAGGATTCAGATGCATGGATGGAGGATGATGCCTCCGGCCAAAAGGATACGGATAAAAGTGAGACTTCTAAGGAAGAAGAATACTATGACGTAGACAAGATACAAGGCGGGGAAGTTGACTATTCCAAATATGAGGAGAAAAAATCATCCAGAGCAGCAAGCGGAAATAGCAACAGCAATGTTACATACAGCGATGGGACCGGAAGTGGACAGGATCAGTATCAGACAAATCCTGTTCCGGAAGGAATGCAAAATCCGGTGGAACCAGGAGAAATCACAATTGACAAAAGCAAGAAACAGACCTGCTATCTCACCATTTCTTGTGCAACGATTCTTGACAATATGGAAAATCTGACAGAAGGGAAAGAAAAACTGATCCCTTCTGACGGAGTGATCTATGCGACAAGAAAAGTGACGTTTTATGAAGGAGAGAGTGTCTTTGATGTCCTTCTCCGTGAAACGAAAAATAACCGTGTGCATATGGAATATTCCTTCAATCCGCTGTTCAACAGTAATTATATAGAAGCGATCAATAATCTGTATGAGTTTGACTGCGGCCAGAATTCCGGCTGGATGTACAATGTCAATGGGTGGTATCCAAACTATGGCTGCAGCAGATATATAGTTCAGGAAGGAGATGAAATCCAGTGGAATTATACCTGTGATTTGGGAAGAGATCTGGGGACAAGCTGGATGGATCAAAATGGGGAAAGATAACTTTGGTACGTATCATCCGATAATTAATTTTGTTTATTTTGTATTTGTGATAGGGTGCTCCATGTTTTTGAGGCACCCTGTTTTTCTGGGGATTTCCTGTGTGAGTGGTTTTATTTACTATATTTATCTCAAAGGAAAGAAAGCATTCAAAACAGCTCTATGGCTGATGATTCCTGTATTCTTGATCTCAGCACTTGTAAATCCTCTTTTTAATCATGAGGGAGTGACACTTTTGTTCTACTTTCGAACGGGCAATCCCCTGACGTTAGAATCTATTGTATATGGACTGGCGTCCGGTGTGATGCTTGTGTCGGTATTAAACTGGTTTTCCTGCTATCAGGTCATTATGACCTCGGATAAATTCATTTATCTGTTTGGGAAACTAATTCCGGCGATGTCATTGATTTTATCTATGGTGCTTCGATTTGTTCCGAAGTTTAAAAATCAGATTACAAAGGTTTCAGATGCACAGAAATGTATCGGAAGAGATGTGACAAACGGGAATACGCTTACGAAGGCAAAACACGGAATGAAAATTCTTTCAATCATGACGACGTGGGCATTGGAAAATTCAGTGGAGACAGCAGATTCGATGAAGTCGAGAGGATATGGACTGCGTGGCAGAACTAATTTTTCCATCTATCGTTTTGATAAGAGAGATAAATGGATATTTTCGGTGATGGCTGCAGCAGGCCTGATTGTGCTTGGCGGAATTGTAACAAAAAAAGTATATTTTTTATATTTCCCGATGATGGAGGGGAATCCGTTAAACTGGGAAACACTTTTGATCTATGTCATTTATGGGGGAATGTGTATGCTTCCTATGGTGATTAATATTGTGGAGGATATAAAATGGCACTATTTGAAATCAGAAATCTGACATTTACTTACCCAGAGGCAAAGACACCGGCTTTGCAGGAGGTGAATGTTGCAATTGAACAGGGAGAATTTATTGTCATCTGTGGAAAATCTGGCTGCGGAAAGACGACATTGCTTCGGCATTTTAAAACTGCACTGACACCATATGGGACAAGAAGTGGAGAAATTCGATTTTTGGGGGACGCTTTGGAGCAGGTATCTGTCAGAACACAGGCAAGTGAGATCGGATATGTTCTTCAGAGTCCGGACAATCAGATTGTGACAGATAAAGTGTGGCATGAACTGGCATTTGGACTTGAGAATCTCGGATATGATCAACAGACGATTCGGCTTCGAGTAGCTGAGATGGCGAGCTTTTTTGGCATTCAGAACTGGTTTGCGAAAAATGTGGAGGAACTGTCGGGAGGACAGAAACAACTTTTAAATCTGGCTTCTGTGATGGCAATGCAGCCGAAGGCGCTTGTGCTTGATGAGCCGACTTCACAGCTTGACCCGATTGCGGCGAGTGAATTCCTTGCAACGATACGGAAAATTAATCTGGAACTTGGGACGACGGTGATCATCATCGAGCACCGTTTGGAAGAAGTGTTTCCGATGGCAGATAAAGTGCTTGTTCTGGAGGAGGGACGACAAATCTTGTATGATGAGCCAAGGCAGGTAGGAAAGGCGCTTGCCGGAAATGATCTGTTTCTTGCAATGCCAAGTCCGGTACAGATTTATGATGGAACGGGACAGGTCGGAACATGCCCTTTGTCGGTCTGCGAGGGGAGAAACTGGCTGAAGGTACATTTTGAAAAAGAGCAATCTGGATTCTGTGAGACAGAGAACGAAAAGAGTACAAAAGGAAAAGATGAGGTTGTCATCGAGGCAAAGGAAGTGTGGTTCCGATACGAAAAAGAGATGCCGGATGTCGTGAAAGATCTGTCCCTGCAGGTAAAAAAGGGCGAACTTTTCTGCATGTTAGGCGGAAATGGAACTGGGAAAAGTACGACATTATCACTTTTATCCGGAATTCGAAGACCTTATCGAGGGAAAATCCTGCTGAAAGGAAAGGATATTCGCAAGCGAAAGGAAAAAGAATTGTTTCATGGTCTGATAGGGGTGCTTCCGCAGAACCCGCAAAGTCTTTTTGTGGGAAACACAGTCCGTGAGGACTTGTGGGAAATGTTTTCTGGATTTCATATCCAGCGAAAAAAGGAATATGAAAAGCAAATGGAGCGTGTGATTGAAGATACACAAATCGGTCATCTGCTTGATATGCATCCGTACGACCTAAGCGGCGGCGAGCAGCAAAGGGCGGCTCTGGCAAAGGTGCTTCTTCTGGAACCTGAGATTTTGCTTTTGGATGAGCCGACAAAAGGTCTTGATGGTTTTTACAAACAAAAACTTGCGGATATTTTTGAGTGTCTGAAAAAGAGAGGTGTCACAATTCTGATGGTGTCGCATGACATTGAATTTTGTGCTTCTTATGGAGATACGTGTGCAATGTTCTTTGATGGAAGTGTTATAACTTCGCAAAATGCAAAAGCATTTTTTGTCGGAAATAGTTTTTATACAACAGCGGCAAACCGGATGGCGAGACAGTTATATCCGGATGCAGTAACAGTAAAGGAAGTGATAGAAGCATGCAGCAAAAACAGGCGACAGGAGTAGATACAAAGGCGATGCTGCCGATTTTTTCTTGTGGATTTATGGTTGTTGCTGAACTGTTTCTGCCGTGGTTTTCCATGCCGGTCTTGAAATACTCAAAACTTCAGACTTCATATACGTTGTGGAATGTGTCAGAATGTGTGGATAATATACAGAAAAGTATCCGTGGAGGAGGAAAACTTTCCATGGAATTGTTGACGGCGGAGGAAATAAAAACAATTGGACAGTGGAGTATTGCCTTGCAGGTCTTTGCAGTTATTTTGACAGTTCTCCTGATTGGTGCTGCGATTGCAGCATATAAGTGGAAGAAAAAAAGTGTAGTATATATGCGTCTCACCTTTTTTGCGGCGGCAATTTTGCCGGCACTGGCATTTGCGGCAAACATGCAGGGAAACCTGTTTCTAAATGAAAAGATTGGACGAGAGAGTCATTTTATCAATTTGACGATACACAGCTATCTTCAGCTGACAGCATTTCCATATGCACAGTTGATTCTTGCTTTAGTGATGATTGCAGCGGTCGGAAAGCTTTTGGATACGCAGTTTGAGTATGAGGCGATCATGTATATACAGAGAAGTATGCGTGAGGATAAAAAAATCGGAAAGCGAACCAAAGTCTCCATTTTTTTGATTTTATTTGCGATTCCGTGTTTGATTTTTTTCGGAATCTTTTTCCTGAATGACAGAAGCGCATCTTTCATTGCTTTGTGTATTATTGGGCTTGCAATGATACCGTTTTGCATGATTTTTGAAGATCGGAAACCACAGGCAAGGGAAGTGCTTTTGATTGCGGTTATGGCTGCGATTGCAGTTGTTGGGCGTATGGCATTTTTTATGCTGCCACAGTTTAAGCCGGTGACAGCCATAGTGATCATAACCGGAATCAGTCTCGGCGCAGAAGCAGGTTTTTTGACAGGTGCGGTTGCGGGATTCGTTTCTAATTTCTTTTTCGGTCAGGGACCGTGGACACCGTGGCAAATGTTTGCGTTTGGCATTATTGGGTTTCTCGCAGGCTTATTGTTCCGTGGAAAACGGGAAAAATATAAGAAAATCAAGTTGATTTTATGCCTGTATGGGGGAATTGCAACACTTGTAATCTATGGCTTTTTGATGGATACGTCTTCCATTACTATGTTTGGCGCCGGATTTTCGTGGAAGGCGCTTGCAGCAATGTATGCAAGTGGGTTGCCGTTTAATATCGTGCATGGGATTTCCACAATGGTGTTCCTGTTCTTTCTGGCGGGACCGATGGATCGAAAATTAGAGCGCATCAAGAAAAAATATGGAATTTTATAAGGAAATAGTTCAGAACCTTCCGTTTTGAGAAACAAACACTTGGCGGTTTTTTTGATTTGCGTTATAATCGTACTATCAAAGTAGGATGAAATCACATTTACAGGAGATGATACAGATGATAAAAGTACAGGAATACAGAGGACATATCCGCAATTGGGAAGAACTCTGTGAGCGGCTTGGGATTTCTCTTTTGCTGCCGCGCAAAGAACGGGAAGAAGAGATTTTGGTGAAAGCATATGAGACATGGGGATATGAGATGGCAGATCACATGCACGGTATGTTTGCATTTGCCTTGTGGGATGAGGAGAACAATCAGTTGTTCTGTCTGAGAGACCCGTTTGGAACAAAACCGTTTTACTATTATGAGACAGAAGATGGAGTACTTCTTTATGGCACAACGATCCGAAAGATCATGGAGCAGCAGGGATTCAAAAAAGAATTGAATGAGGAGATGCTTCAATTGTATTTGAGCCTGACATATGTCGCGGGTGAGAATACGTTTTTCCGCGGATTAAAAAAATTGATGCCGGGACGTTACTTGATCTGGAAAGATGGAGTATTGAAGATTGAGCGCTACTGGAGTCCGCAGTTTCATCCAGATGAAAGTAAATCATTGGAAGACTGGGCAGATGAGATCCATACGACACTTCAGGAAATCATGCCGGAAGTGAAAGCAAAGGATGAGACGGTAGAATCGTTTTTATCTGGCGGCGTGGATTCTTCCTATGTGCTTGCAATGTCTGAGGCGAAAGCAGCAGATTGCTGTGGATATGAGGAAGAGAGATTTGACGAATCAAGGATGGCAGAAGAGACAGCAAGCCTTCTTGGACGAACGTTTTCCAGACGCGTTATCACGCCGGAGGAGTATTTTGAGATAGTGCCTTACGTTATGTACAATATGGAGCAGCCACTTGGGGATGCGTCAGCAATTGTTTTTGCGATCGGATGTAAAGAGACAGCAAAGCATACGAAGATCTGCTACTCCGGTGAAGGAGCAGATGAGTTCTTTGGAGGATATAATATGTATCGCAATGCAGAGCGATACGGTGAGAATCTGAAAGATTTTTATGTTGGAAACACGAACATCATGAAAGAAGATGAGAAACAAAAGATTTTGAAGCATTATGATCCGGATGTGCTGCCGATTGAAGTTGCGGCTCCGATTTATGAAGAGATGGAAGGGTTAGACCCACTTTCGAAAATGTCCAATGTTGATATTCAGATCTGGCTGGAGGGAGATATTTATCTCAATGTCGATAAGATGAGCGAGGCGGCGGGATTGGAGATCCGTATGCCGCTGACAGACCGGAGAATTTTTGATATTGCATCGAGAATGCCGTCTAAATATAAAGTCAATGATGAACAGAACAAGGTGGCGTTTCGTACTGCAGCCGCGAAGGTTCTTCCTGAGGAGATTGCTTTCCGTAAGAAACTTGGATTTATTGTGCCGATTCGAATCTGGATGGCGGATGATCGTTACAATCAAGATGTGCGTGCAAAATTCCAGAGCGGGATGGCAGAAAAATTCTTCAATGTGGACGAGATTAACGCAATTTTTGATGAGTATGTGAATGGAAACTCTGACAATTGGAGAAAAGTGTGGACAATTTATACTTTCCTTGTATGGTATGAGGAATATTTTGTGAAACGCTGATAAAGCGTTGACTTTCAGGGAGATAAGTAATTATCTCTCTGTTTTGTGTATTTAAGAATGCGTACTACACATTTTTGTATAGAAGAAGTTAAATATCCGTAAATGGGTGTAAGAATACATAAAAAAAGACCGGCACCAATGTGCCAGCCTGAGAAAGGAGAAAAAATATATGTAAACGTTTTAAAACGTAATTGTTAGGCGAAGTCCAACAGCCATAAATAAGATCTTAAATACAACCGTTGTCTTCTTTTATTTGATAAGTTTATTATAAAGGATATTTGTGAGTAAAATATGTCGAAAGAAGAAAAGAATTATGAAATTTCTAAAGAAAATCATAAGGGATTCTTTCTTGCTGGTTAATAAATATTCTGATAAGTTTATAAATACTTAGATGAAAAGAATATACACTATGAAGTTACAGAACATGAGGCGGTTTATAATATGGCAGAACTGTCTAAAATAGATATTCCTTATTCGGAACAGGATGCCAAAAATCTCTTTGTACGAGATGATAAAAAAAGAAATTATTATTTAAGCACAGTCAAGGGAGGTAATGACCGTATGGAAAAATGGTTACAATGGGCAATAGAAATACAAAGCTTAGCGCAAACCGGTCTGACTTATACAAAGGATGTCTTTGATAAAGAACGATATGCACGACTGAGGGAAATATCAGCAGAAATGTTGGCGGAAAAGACGGAAATAAGTAAAGAAAAAGTGAAAGATTTATTTTGCAACGAAACAGGTTATCCGACACCAAAAATAGATACAAGAGCGGCAATATTTAAAGATAACAAAATATTGCTGGTTCTTGAAAAGAATGGAACATGGTCTTTGCCCGGCGGTTGGTGTGATGTTTTAGAGTCGGTAAAATCGAATACAGAAAAAGAGGTCAAAGAAGAAACAGGACTAACCGTTGAAGCAGTAGAGCTTATTTCCGTACAAGACCGAAATAAGCACAATAAACCGGTTTATGCCTATGGAGTATGTAAAATATTTATCTTATGCAGGATTGTAGGCGGAGAGTTTGTTGAGAATATAGAAACAACAGAAACACGTTATTTTTCGTTAGAGGATATACCCGTAAATCTTGCAGAAGAAAAAACAAACAAAGAACAAATCGAAATGTGTTTTAAAGCGTTTGAAACAAAAGATTGGAAAACTTGGTTTGACTAACAAGGGTGGCACAAGAAACTGGAAACTATATTCCGCAAGGCGTAAAATCCTTTGTTTATCTGGTATAATGGCGGTATCAACGGCGTGATATAAACTGTGCTTATTTCACAGAAAGGAGGAACTCCAGAATCAGATAGAGCGTTTCAATCCAGAAGAACCGCTGTTCAGGCTCATAGGAATACGGCTATCAAATAAAAAAACAGTAGAACATAGAGTCCCAAAATGCTATAATAGCGGATATGTGAAAAAAAGAAAAGAGGGAAGAAATGAATCAATTGACAAAAAAGAATACAATATTAGTGGGACTTACATTGTTCTCCATGTTTTTTGGAGCGGGAAATTTGATTTTCCCGCCGTTTTTAGGAAATCAAGCAGGCGTAAATGTATGGATAGCCATGGCGGGATTTGCCGTTACAGCGATAGGTTTTCCGATTTTGGGTGTGGCAGCAGTCGCAAAATCAGGAGGGTTAGATGTGCTGGCAAGAAGGGTTCATCCTGTTTTTGCGTCTATATTTACCCTTTTAATCTATGTGTCGATTGGTCCGGGACTTGCAATTCCGAGAACGGCAAGCACTTCTTTTGAGATGGCAGTGCTGCCTTTTATTCCGACGGGTATCGATGCCGGGAAAGTACAGCTGATCTATTCAGCGGCGTTCTTTTTCGTGGCATTTTTGATTGCTTTGAAACCGGAAAAATTGACAGAATGTTTGGGGGAATTTTTGACTCCATGTCTGCTTGCGTTGATTTTTATCGTATTTGTGCGGGCGCTGTTTTTTAAATCAGGAAGCTTTGGGGCGTCGACAGAGGCATATCAGGCAGGAAGCTTTGTAAAAGGATTTCTAGAAGGTTATCAGACGATGGACACGATTGCAGCATTGAACTTTGGAATCGTAATCGCACTCGGAATTCGTGCCAAAGGAGTGACTGAGGAGCGGGCAGTTGTCAAGGAGACGATGAAGGCAGGTCTGATTGCAGGTGGACTCCTGCTTGCAATATACAGCGCGCTTTGCTATATCGGAGCGATGGTGAGTGGAACGTATCAGAACGGGGAAAATGGTGCGCAGGTTCTGACATATGTTGTGCAGAAAATATTTGGACAGGCAGGACTTGTTCTGCTCGGAGTTATTTTTCTGATTGCATGTCTAAATACATGTGTCGGCTTATTGTGCTGCTGCAGTGAATATTTCAAAGAACTGATTCCAAAGGTTCCGTATATTGTATGGAGCGCTGTCTTTGCCGGAATAAGTTTTCTGGTATCCAATCTTGGACTGAGCAATATTTTGAAAGTATCAGTTCCGATTTTGCAGACGATTTATCCAATGGCAATCGTATTGATTGTATTGGCATTTTTGCATCCGTGGATCGCAAAATGGAGATTTGTCTATCCGGTTACGATTCTGATGACAGGACTGACAAGCGTTTTCTATATATTAGGAACGCTTGGGGTAAAAATGGGCGTGATTACAACTGTTTTAAAGAGTCTGCCGTTATATAAAGAACAGTTAGTGTGGATCATACCTGCAATTTTCGGCTTGGCTGTGGGAATTTTGAGTTCGATTCTATTGCCAAAAAGGGGGAGAAAATGAGAAAAAAAAGAATTGTGCTTGCTTCAGCATCACCAAGAAGAAGTGAGTTGATGAAACAGGCTGGATTTACATTTGAAATTCAGGTGAGCAAAAAGGAAGAGGTTTATCAAAGTGAGCGACCGGATGAGATTGTAGAAGAACTGTCTCTTTTGAAGGCTGAGGATGTCGCGCAAAGTTTGGAACAAGAAAATGTGATCGTGATCGGAGCCGATACGGTTGTGGCTTTGGATGGAAAGATTTTGGGCAAACCAAAGTCAAAAGAAGATGCATTTGCGATGATTCAGAGTCTGCAAGGAAGAGCACATCAGGTTTATACCGGGACTGCGATTTTGATTTTTGATGAGTTCGGAAACTGCCGGATAGTCAATCATGCAGTGTGCACGGAAGTATTTGTAAATCCGATGAGTGAAGAAGAAATCACAGACTATATCGAACATGAAAATGTCATGGACAAAGCGGGGGCGTATGGAATCCAAGGGAGGTTTGCAATCCATATAGATAAGATAGAAGGAGACTATTATAACGTTGTCGGATTGCCGATTTCTTATATTTATGAAGTGCTCAAAGAGGAGGTAGAACGATGAAAAACCCAATGGAATCCAAACTGGTATTTCCGCTTTTGATGTCTATGGCAGTACCGCCGATGGTGTCGATGCTGATCCAGTCTATGTACAATATAGTGGACAGCATATTTGTTGCGCGATTGGGTGAAGAAGCGCTGACGGCAGTGTCCCTTGCATATCCCTTGCAGAATCTTGTCTTGGCGGTTGCGGTAGGACTTGGAGTTGGGGCAAATGCAGGCATTGCAAGAAATTTGGGAGCCAAAAATCAAGACCGGGTAGACCGCATTGCTGCTCATACAATTTTCTTTACGGCGATTCATGCGATTATTTTTATACTGGTTGGAATTTTTTTGACGAAACCGTTCTTGCAGATGTTTACACAGAATGAAAACGTGCTGAGGTGGGGATGTGAATACTCATATATCGTCATCTGCCTTTCCTCCGGAAGTTTGTTCCATATTGCGATCGAAAAGATGTTTCAGTCCTGTGGAAATATGGTGATTCCGATGGCGATGCAGGCACTCGGTGCGATTATCAATATTATTTTAGATCCGATCATGATATTCGGCTATTTCGGATTCCCGGCACTCGGGGTAAAAGGAGCGGCGATCGCAACGGTGATCGGGCAATTTGCAGCATGTATCTGTTCGGTGATTTTGTTTGCGGTCAGATGTAAAGAAATCAAGATCCGGTTCAAAGGATTTCGTTTGGATAAGACAATTGTAAGCCAGCTTTATGTCGTAGCAATTCCGTCCACGATTATGATGTCGCTGCCATCTGTTTTGATTGGAATTTTAAATGGAATCCTTGCGGCGATCTCTCAGGTGGGAGTGGCAGTGCTTGGAATTTATTTCAAACTGCAGTCGTTTGTATATATGCCTGGAAACGGAGTGATTCAGGGAATGCGTCCGATGATCAGCTACAGCTATGGAGCAAAACAATATGACCGTCTGAAGGAGACAATCAAGGTGAGTGTGCTGGTGTCGGGAGTCATTATGATTTTAGGGACGATGTTGTTTGTGTTGCTGCCGAGACCGATTCTGGAACTGTTCAAGGCGGGAGATGAGATGATGACAATGGGAGAAACGGCGCTTCGCATCATTGGAACCGGGTTTATTTTTTCGGCGGTCAGCACGGTGTTTGCGGGTGTGTTTGAGGCGCTTGGAAGAGGTGTGGAATCACTTGTGGTGTCTTTGCTGCGTCAATTGGTCATCATAGTGCCGGTATCACTTGTGTTAGTGAGATTCCTCGGTGTGACAGGAGTTTGGATATCATTCCCGGTCGCAGAGATTATTGCGATGGTAATTTCGATTATTTTGTTGAGAAGAACCTTGCATCGCCTTGTTGAAAGAAGTACAAATTCGTAGTAAAATAGTGGTATGAAGTTACGGGAGTGTTTATCGAAGCGAAGGGAGGCATCGATATGAACGAAAACTTAATTCACAATTTGAAACATGTAAAAGAATGTCTTGTAAACAAGGAGATGGTCGGTGAAGACTGGGAGGAGCGACAGGAAGTCCTCGCAAAATTAGAAGATGTAGTGACTTATCTGAATGATGCAACGGAGGAAAGTATTAATTTTGAAGAATAAAGGTGTTAGCGGCAGTATGGAGATGAAAGCATTCATATTTGATATGGATGGACTTATTTTTGATTCGGAGCGAGTAGTACAACGCTCCTGGAATATTGTAGGGTGCGAGATGGGATATGGAAATATCGGAGAACATATCTATAATACGCTCGGAATGAATGTGGTCAGCAGGAAAAATTATTTTTTGAAACATATCGACCCGAAGTTTCCACATGAGGAATTTACGGCAAGGACGAGAGTGGTGTTCCGTGAGATTGTGGACAGAGAAGGTCTTGCAGTGAAGCCGGGAGCGAAAGAGTTGATTATGCTTGGAAAAGAAAAGGGATATCGTCTTGCTGTGGCGACATCCTCCAGAAGAGATTATGCTTCCAGACTTTTAAAAGAAGCAAAGGTGTATGACTATTTTGACGGATTTGTGTTTGGCGATATGGTGAGCCATTCTAAACCGAATCCGGAGATTTATGAGAAAGCTTGTGAGGCGATTGGAGTGTTGCCGCAGCAGAGCGTTGCATTTGAGGATGCGCCGGCGGGAATTCGTTCAGCGGCGGCAGCGGGACTTCGAGTTGTAGCGGTTCCAGACCTTGTGCAGCCGCCAAAAGAGTTGGAAGAGATGATCTGGATGAAGCTTGATACACTGGAAGAGATGGTGAAATATATAAAAGAGTAATAAAAAAAGATTGCGTATGCAATCTTTTTTTATTACTTCGATTCCCATCTCCCGGAGGCACCGCAAGGGAGTATAAGTCCGGTCTCGGTTACCGGAAGTCCGATTTCCTGTGAATCGACTGTCCCATTGAAGCGTTTCAATTCCGTTGCAAGCATATAAGTCAATACGGCAGGAGCGAGCCCTGTTGTGTAAGAGTTGATCAAGAAAAACAGCGGGTTGTCCGATAAAATCTGTGTACACAATTTAATTAGTGGATGAATTGCATCCTCAATCTTCCAGATCTCTCCTTTTGGTCCGCGTCCGTAGGAAGGAGGATCCATAATAATTGCATCATAATGGTTACCGCGGCGGATTTCACGCTCCACGAACTTGACACAGTCATCTACAAGCCAGCGGATCGGAGCGTCTTTCAGTCCTGATGAGACTGCATTTTCTTTTGCCCATGTAACCATTCCCTTTGATGCGTCCACATGTGTGACTTGTGCACCTGCAGCAGCTGCCGCAAGAGTGGCTCCTCCCGTGTAAGCGAAGAGGTTCAGTACCTTGATCGGGCGCCCGGCTTTTTTTATCTTCTCTGAGAACCAGTCCCAGTTCGTCGCCTGTTCCGGGAAAAGACCGGTGTGCTTGAAACTAAATGGTTTTAAATTGAAAGTAAGGCTCTTATAATGAATCTGCCACTGCTGTGGTAAATCAAAAAATTCCCACTCGCCGCCTCCTTTTTTGCTGCGGTGATAATGACCATTCATAGTTCTCCAGCCTTTGTGAGCTTTGTTTGTGTCCCAAATTACCTGAGGATCCGGTCTTACCAAAAGATAATCGCCCCAGCGCTCCAGCTTTTCTCCGTTGGAAGTGTCAATCACTTCATAATCTTTCCATCCATCTGCTATCCACATAATATTGTAATCCTTTCTATTAACAAAGAAATTTTTGTCTTAAAACTATCATCTCATATAATTTTCAATATTGCAATTGCTGAATATAGACTACGGTCTACAGTACTCCCAATTATACCAATAATTTCAAGGCTTGTATAGATTTATTAAATTAAAAAAATAAACAAAATTTTAACAAAATCAGTTTACCTTCTGTCGGTTTAGTGATAGAATATTTCTATAAGTGAAGAATGTAGGAAAGTTGACAAGAAAAAAAGAAAAGGTGGAGAGAATGATGTTAAAAGTAAATGCAATTGGAGACAACTGTCCGATTCCGGTAATTAAAACAAAAAAAGCAATGCAGGAAGTGGACGGTAAAGAGACGATAGAAGTGTTGGTTGACAATGAAATCGCAGTTCAGAATGTGACAAAGATGGCATCGAGTGCGGGAGCTAAAGTTACTTCTGAAAAAACAGCAGAAAAAGAATTTAAGATTACGATTCTTATGAATGGAGCAAAGGAAAGTGAAGAAGAGACGGTCTGTGTGCCGGATCAGAGAGAAAATACGGTGATCGTAATCAATTCTGACCGTATGGGAAATGGAAATGACGAACTTGGAAAGGTGCTGATCAAAGGTTTCCTTTTTGCTGTCACACAGCTTGAAAAACTGCCAAAGACAATGCTGTTTTACAACGGTGGAGCCACACTCACTGCGGAAGGCTCAGATTCACTCGAAGATTTAAAGAGCCTTGAGGCACAGGGAGTAGAGATCTTAACTTGCGGAACCTGCCTGAACTATTATGGTCTCACTGAGAAGCTTCAGGTCGGAAGTGTGACAAATATGTACACGATCGTGGAAAAGATGGCAGAGGCAGACAAGATTATAAAGCCTTAACAAAAGAGGAAGAGAAGGAGAATACGATATATGAGTTATGATGTGAAACTGACACAGATGACAAAGACGGCGGGGTGAGCAGCAAAGATAGGTCCTGAGACCCTTGCCCAGGTTCTGGGTAAGCTGCCAAAATTCCAAGACGATAATTTGATCGTGGGAATCGAAACATCAGACGATGCTGCGATTTATAAAGTGACAGATGAGATTGCAATGATCCAGACGGTTGACTTCTTCACTCCGATTGTCGATGATCCGTATACGTTTGGTCAGATTGCAGCAGCAAATTCATTAAGTGATGTATATGCGATGGGAGGGGAACCGAAGATTGCATTGAACATTGTGGGATTCCCGAATTGTCTCGACCCTGAGATACTGGGGGAGATTCTCGCAGGAGGCGCGGATAAAGTAAAAGAAGCCGGTGCTGTTCTTGTGGGGGGACATTCGGTGCAGGATGATGAACCGAAATACGGATTGTGCGTATCTGGGTTTGTGCATCCAGATAAGATTTTTAAAAATTATGGAAGCAGACCGGGAGATGTACTGATCCTGACAAAGCAGATTGGAAGTGGAATTGTCAACACTGCAATCAAGGCAGAGATGGCATCTGAAGCGGCGATCAAAGAGGCGATTACAGTTATGTCATCTCTCAATAAGAAAGGGAAAGAAGTCGTTGAGCATTATCCGGTGACAGCGTGTACGGATATTACAGGCTTTGGTTTGCTTGGACATTGTGTGGAGATGGCATCTGCAAGTGATGTGACATTTGAACTTCAGGTAAAAGATATTGCATATTTGGAGGAAGCTGTTTCCTACGCAAAGATGGGACTGGTTCCTGCAGGGGCATATAAGAATCGGGAATATTCCGCAGAGATGGTCGATATGGAACATGTAGAAGAACACTATATTGATCTTCTGTATGATCCGCAGACCTCGGGAGGACTTCTGATCAGTGTGTCACCGGAATATGTAGATGATATTATGAAAGCGTTTGAAGAAAAAAATATGGACACAAAGGTGTCGATTATAGGGAAAGTAGTAGAAAAAGGCGATAAATTGATTCGCTTATATTAGGAGAACAAGTGAGATGGATAAGAATCTTTTATACCGCAGCATACCAAAAGTGGACGTGTTGCTCGAAGATGAGAAAATAAAGCAAATGATAGAAGTTTACGGAAGGGATATTGTGATAGATGCCATTCGAGTGGAGATGGACAGACTCCGTAAGTTTATTGCAAAATGTGATTCAGAAGAGGAAGCACGAGAACAGATTCAAAATTTGACAGAGCAGATCAGGCTGCAGGCAGAGAAAATTTTTAATCCAAATATGAAAAAAATCATCAATGCGACAGGAACGATTCTGCACACGAATTTGGGACGTGCACCGATCAGTTTAAAGCATATGAAACATATTTCTGATATTGCGACAGGATACTCAAATCTCGAATATAATCTGGAAGCGGGAAGACGTGGAGAGCGGTATTCACATTTTGAAGAGCTGCTCTGCAAGGTAACCGGTGCGGAGGCGGCGATTGCGGTCAATAATAATGCCGCTGCAGTGATGCTTATTTTAAGTACGATGGCAAAAGGCGGAGAGGTGATTGTCTCAAGAGGAGAGCTTGTTGAAATCGGTGGAAAATTCCGGGTTCCGGATGTGATGGAGCAAAGCGGTGCGACACTTGTAGAAGTTGGAACAACTAATAAGACCCATTTCGCTGATTATGAAAATGCGATTACGGAGGAGACGACAGCGCTTTTGAAAGTACACACAAGTAATTACCGAATCGTGGGATTTACCGAGTCGGTTGGAATTGATGAACTGGTTCCACTGGGGGAAAAGCATGACCTTCCGGTGATTGAAGATCTTGGAAGCGGTGTTCTGATTGATTTGAGTAAATACGGCATCACCTACGAACCGACCGTTCAGGATTCTATTCGAAATGGCGCCGATGTCGTGTGCTTCAGTGGAGACAAGCTTTTGGGCGGACCACAGGCAGGCATCATTGTCGGAAAGAAAAAATATATTGACAGGATGAAACAAAATCAATTGATGCGTGCGCTGCGAATTGACAAATTTACGGCATCTGCGTTGGAAGTCGTTTTGAAAGAATATTTGTCCGAAGAAAGAGCGGTACAAAATATACCGGTTCTTCAGATGATGACGAAACCATTTGAAGAGGTGAAAAAAGAGGCGCAGCGTTTGAGACGTCTGCTGAATACTCTTTCTTTACATGCGGAGATTGAACTGGAGGAGTGTCATTCACAAATCGGAGGAGGGTCCTTGCCGCTTGAACGGATTCCGAGCATGGCAGTGACGATCAAGCCGCTTGGAATGTCGACAGTGGAGTTGGAAGAATACATGCGTTTTCTTCCTGTGCCGATTATCCCGAGAACGATGAATGACAAAATTTTCTTAGATGTCAGAACAATTGGGATACAGAATTTTGCATATTTTAAACAGTTACAGAAAATAGAAAGGCTTACGACCTGATTATGAAAAATATTATTATTGGAACAGCCGGTCATATTGACCACGGGAAAACAACTTTGATAAAAGCGCTCACCGGTCGAAATACAGACCGGTGGGAAGAGGAACAAAGAAGAGGGATCACGATCGATTTGGGATTCACATATTTTGATTTGAAAAACGGAGATCGTGTCGGAATTATCGATGTTCCTGGACATGAGCGGTTTATCAACAACATGGTTGCGGGAGTTGTCGGTATGGATCTTGTCATGCTTGTTGTTGCTGCAGATGAGGGAATCATGCCACAGACACGTGAACACATGGACATTTTAGGAGAGCTTGGAATCGAAAAGAGTATTCTTGTGTTGAATAAGTGTGATCTGGTCGAAGAAGATTGGCTGGAGCTTGTCAAAGAAGAGATTAAAGAAGAATTGGAAGGCACATTCCTTGAACAGGCGCCGATCGTGGAAGTGTCGGCAGCGACCGGACAGGGGATACCAGAGCTGATAGAGGTTATCGAGCGACTGACTGCGGAAGAAGTGGTAGAAAAAGATGTGAATACGATTCCGCGGCTGCCGATTGACCGTGTATTCAGCCTGTCAGGATTTGGAACGATCATTACCGGGACATTGCTTGCGGGAACGATTTCAAAAGAGGATAATCTGCAGGTATATCCGATTGGAAAAGAATGTAAGATACGAAATATTCAAGTGCATGGGCAGGATGTAGAGAAATGCTATGCGGGACAGCGTGTTGCAATTAATCTGTCGAATGTGAAAAAAAGTGAACTTCGGAGAGGGTGTGTACTTGCGCCGCCAAACAACATGAAAAATACGATGCTTTTAGACGTGAAATTAAATGTGCTGCCGTCATCTATGCGTGTGTTGACGAACCATACAAGACTGCATTTGTTTACCGGTACAAGCGAGATTCTCTGCCGAGCGGTGCTGCTTGACAAAGAAGAGATTGGACCGGGAGAGAGTGGATTTGTACAGCTTCGACTGGAAGAGGAGATTGCGCTTCGCAGAGGGGACAAGTTTGTAGTGCGTTTTTATTCTCCGATGGAGACCATCGGGGGCGGAATTGTTTTAGAACCAAATCCGAAGAAAAAGAAACGATTTGACAAAGATGCGATTGAGGAATTGCAGAGAAAAGAATCCGGCTCTTCGGAAGATGTCATTGAACTGCACGTAAAGTCACATGAGGAGACGATGATCACTGTGACAGAGCTTGCGAAACTGACGGCGCTTTCGATGGAAGAGGTGACGGAAGATGTACAGTCTTTGGAACAGCAGGGCATTGTGAAAGTATTTCGTATGAAGAAGGATACATATGTGTGGCATACGATACATGAACAGAATATGCGCCACCGGCTGACGGAAGCGCTTTGCGGTTATCATGAAAAATATCCGTATCGGTATGGAATGAAAAAAGCAGAGATCCATATGACTTATATGAAAAAGGTAAAATTAAACGTATTTGATTTGTATGTGGAGATGCTGTCAGAGGAAGGTGCTTTAAAACGTCATCAGGAATTTTTGCAGCTCCCGGAATTTGAAGTGCGAAAAGATTCGGTTTATGAAAAGGTATTGAAGACGGTTCAGAAACAATTTGAAAAGGCACAGTTTGATTTTCAAAGATTTTCAGAGATTTCTTTTGGGAATATAAAACGGGAAGAAGTAGAAGATATCATGCTGTTACTGATTGATGAAGATATTGTGGTGAAGATCACGGAGGATATTTACACCTTGAAAAGCATTATTGAGAAAGCGAAAGAAGTCATTCAGAACCGACTGAAAGAGAATCCGTTGATTACGATTGCAGAGGTTCGGGATCTCCTTGGGACAAGCAGAAAAAGTGCAAAACCAATCTTGGAATATATGGATAGTATCAAAGTGACAAAGAAGAATGGAACAGAGAGTGAAAGGGTAGCTTACGTATGAATTTAAAACAATTGGAGGCTTTTGTACATGTTGCGGAGGGGGAAAGCTTCTCAAAAGCGGCAAAGGAGCTGTTCTTGACACAGCCAACTGTCAGCGCTCACATAGCCGGTCTGGAGAAAGAATTGAATGCCAGATTGTTTGTAAGAAATACAAAAGAAGTAAAATTATCAGAAGAGGGAAAACTATTGTATGATTCTGCAAAACAGATTGTTGCGCTGCAGAAAAAAATTGAAAAGACATTTTTGGAGAATGAAAAGAAAGAAGAACACTGTATTACGATTGCGGCGTCTACGATACCGGCACAATATCTGCTTCCGGAGATTCTTGTGAAATTCAATGAGAAATATCCGAATGAGCAGTTCAAGGTCATTGAGACAGACAGCGCCAAAGTGGTGGAGAAAGTGCTGAATCATACAGTGGATATCGGCTTTACAGGGACGGTCATAGATAAGAAACATTGCAAATATGTTCCGTTTTATCAGGATGAGTTAATCATCATCGCTCCGAACAATGAGAAATTCCGGAGATTGCAAGAAACATCCGGTGATACCGGATGGATTTTGCAGGAGCCGCTGATTATGAGAGAAGAAGGCTCTGGCACGCGAAAAGAAGCGGAAAAGCAATTGAAGAAAAGTGGAGTTGAGATTGGCAGACTCAACATTGTAGCGAGCATGGAGAATCAGGAAGCGATCAAAAAATCAGTGAGCAGTGGAATGGGAGTGTCGATCATTTCCAGACTTGCGGCGGAAGAAGAAATTGCAGAAGGAGCAATTTTGGGGTTTCCACTTACAAAAGAAGATGGAAAGAGAGATATCAACGTTGTGTATAACAGGAGTTTTCAGTTGTCTCATTTGGCGGAAAAATTTGTAAAGACCGTAAAAGAGATTTACAGACAGAGGGCACAGTGTTTGCAGAAAGTGGGGGAATGGGAATGATCTATATGGATAACGCCGCAACAACAATGCGAAAACCAAAAGAAGTTGCTGAGGCAGTCATGCATGCAATGAATTCAATGGGGAATGCAGGGCGAGGTGCGAATGAAGCGTCTTTGAGCGCGGCGAGAGTAATCTATGATACAAGAGAATTACTCGCAGATTTCTTTGGTGTGGAAAATCCAAAACAGATTGTGTTTACAAGTAATTCTACAGAATCACTCAATATTGCGCTCAAAGGGATTTTGAATCCGAAGGATCATGCGATCACGACAATGCTGGAACATAATTCCGTCTTGCGTCCGTTGTATGAGATGGAAGAGCGTGGAGTCGAATTGAGCATTGTGAAAAGCGACCGTAAAGGAAATATTTCTTATGAAGAGATAGAACACGAGATCCGTCAGAACACGAAAGCTATTATCTGTACACATGGATCGAATCTTACAGGAAATATGATAGATATCAAGAGAGTCGGAGAGATTGCGAAAAAGCATGGGCTTCTTTTTGTTGTGGACGCTTCTCAGACAGCGGGAGTATACCCGATCGATGTGCAGGAGATGCATATTGATATCTTGTGCTTTACCGGGCATAAAAGTCTTCTTGGACCGCAGGGAACCGGAGGGATGTATGTAAGAGAAGGCGTGAAAGTACGACCTTTGAAAACCGGCGGAAGCGGTGTGCAGACGTATAATAAAAAGCATCCGGCTGAGATGCCGACAGCGTTGGAAGCAGGAACGTTGAACGGACATGGAATTGCAGGCCTGCATGCATCACTTTCTTATCTGAAAACAGAAGGGATTGAAAAGATTCGTAAGCGGGAACTGGAACATATGTGGAAGTTTTATCGTGGCGTGAAAAATATTCCTGGAGTGAAGGTGTACGGTGATTTTGATACAGAAAATCGTTGTCCGATTGTGACGCTGAATATTGGAGAATATGATTCTTCGGAAGTGAGTGACGAACTGCTTGTGACGTATGGAATCAGCACAAGACCTGGGGCGCATTGTGCGCCACTGATGCACGAGGCGTTAGGAACGGTAGAACAAGGTGCAGTCAGATTCAGTTTTTCCCATTATAATACAGAGGAAGAAGTGGAAACTGCAATCAGGGCGATAGAAGAATTGGCAGAGGAAGAATAGATTTATGAGAAAAAAAGAGTTAAAATTAATCGTGACATTTCATACAACCGCAGATGCGATGGCGATGGAAAAATGCTGTAAAGAGCATCAGGTTCCGGGAAGATTGATTCCGGTTCCGCGGGAAATCTCAGCTGGGTGCGGACTTTCCTGGTGCGCGGATCTAAAAGAGCGCGAAAAGGTGCAGGAGATAATGAAAAGAGTTGGAATTGAAGAAGAAGAGATACACGAATGTATGGTGTAAAAGAAAGAATAGATTGTGCTTGTGCACAATCTATTCTTGTTCAAACCCGATTTTAAAGCGTTCTAAAACTGGCTGGAGCAGTTTTTGGCTGTATTCGGACAGAGAATACTTTCCTTTGCAAAGAACCCAATCATAAATCAATGCCCGCTCAAACATAGCGTAAATCTTTACCAGTTCGCTTGTAGTGCTTGTAGAGGCAAACTCTCCTTTTTGAATCCCGTCTTCTATAATCTCTGTAATCCATGTGTAATAGAATCGTTTTTTATCGAGCAGCGATTTTTTGTCTTTGGTGACCAGCTGCGAGGAGTAGAGTGATGCCAACAAATGGATATCTACACTCGTCTCTATCATATAAAATAATTCTTGATTTAAAAACATCAGTTTATCGTAAGAGGGAAGATTGGGGTCTATTACTCCGGCTAATTCTTCATATTTAGAATCAAATAGATTAGACAAAGAACTTAAAAGAGCATCTTTTCCTTTGAAATAGTGATAGAAAGTTCCCTTTGAAGTCTTGGATGCAGCGATGATGTCATCTACAGTAGTGGCATCGTATCCGTTTTTGTAAAATAGATTCCATGCGGCTTTGACGATGCGGCTTTTTGTAGATTGGCGTTTTCTTGGCATGTAATTTCACTTCCTTCTTAAAAATTAATATTGTTTCAAAATGACAAAATAAAAGCGGATTGAGATAATCCGCTTTTATCATTCTTATAAATTATAACAGAATTATTTTGTGCTGTCTAGACTAGCCTACCTGGAAACCATATTTCAATGGGTCTGTTCCGTCAATGAGATATGTTCCAACACCTGTCAAGTAGCAGCTTCCTGTAATCATTGGGATGACAGCATCGAAATCTGCAACTTTTGTAGTCTCTTTGATCACACCTTTGAAAGTTGTTCCGATAAAGCTTTCGTAGATAAATTCTTCGCCTACTTTGATCTCTCCCCAGTGATGAAGTGTAGCAAGTTTCGCACTTGTACCTGTTCCGCATGGAGAACGGTCAGCCATAGCATCTCCGAATACAACAACGTTTCTCATAGTTGCTTTGTCAGGATTTGGAGTTGGTCCGTAGAATTCTACAAGATCAACTGTATCAATGTCAAGCAATGGATGTTTTACCGGAATTTCTTTGTTAATGATTTCCATCATCTTCATTCCTAATTTGGTGTACTCAGGAACTGTCTTTGGATTGATCTCTCCGATGTTTAATTTTGTTGTGTCAACTAATGCAAAGAAGCTTCCGCCGAAAGAAATTGTAAATGGAATTTCCTGTCCGTCAACTGTAACAGAAAGGTTTTCTTTGTAAACAAATGCAGGAACGTTTGTCAATGTGACATTTTCTACCTTACCGTCTTTTACGATTGCTGTTGTGCGGATAAGTCCTGCAGGAGCATCCAATACAACAGAGTTCTCTCCTTCGTGAGATTCTACTAAACCAGCTTCGATGGCTACAGTGACAGCACCGATTGTACAGTGTCCGCACATGTTTAAGTATCCGCCTGTATCCATGAACATTACACCGAAGTCTGCTTCTTTGTTCACTGGCTCGCAAAGGAAAGCACCGAACATATCATGATGTCCTCTTGGCTCGAACATCAATGCTGTACGAACGTGATCGTAGTTGTGTTCCATCCACTTTTTCTTTTCAATCATTGTGTTTCCTTCAGGTTCCGGGAAGCCGCCGATTACGACTCTACAAAATTCTCCCACAGTATGAGCGTCTACTACTTGAAGTTGTGCTTCAAAACGATCAAAATTTACGTTGGCTTGTAATTTCATAATATACAACCTTCTTTCTTTTTATTTTTTGTTTAATGCTTGCTCTGAATACACATACTAGTCATATCTCTAATTGGTCTCCGATTGAGCAGTCTGTGACTGTGCTTACATTCAATTATAGAAAATAACTATAAATTGTCATCTGACAAAGAGTGCCTGATCGGATTTTTTGAATAATAACATCTCTAAAATAAGGTAAGAAATGATAAAAAACTAACGATTAGACTATATTCTAGTATCTAGTTCAGTTTATATACACTATTATGTCCCAAAAGGCTTGAAAAGTCAATGAAATTTTGCTAAAATAAATTTAATAAAAAATGTCTAAAAAGTGTTGAAAACTGCGGAAAATTGTGATAAAGTTAGTGAGCAACGAAATGTGATATGGGGGTAGTTGGGTGACTGGTGTGCCTCCTGGTCTTCAAAACCAGTGTGGGGCGTTAAGAGCGTCCCGGGTGGGTTCGATTCCCACATGCCTCCGCCAAAAAAGTGTTAAAAAAAAGACCAACAGAAAAAGGGGTCTGATATATAGAAAAAACCTATAACAATAAATAAGTGAGCAGAGGGTACTCGGCTTTTTACTTATATAAAAATTAAAAATATAAAGGAGAAGATTGTCATGGGAAATTTACAGATTCTACTAAGACAACATGTAGGTGCACCTTGTGAAGCGATTGTAAAAGCCGGCGACAGAGTGGAAAAAGGAACTCTGATTGCAACACCAACAGGGCTTGGCGCTAATATTTTTTCCAGTGCATACGGTGAAGTTGTTGAAGTGACGGAAGACAGAATCATTATTAAACCGGACGAGGAACAGAAAGATGAATTCGTACCAATTGAAGAAGGAAGCAAGCTTGATATGGTGAAAGCTGCCGGAGTAGTTGGTATGGGTGGTGCCGGATTCCCAACAGGAGTAAAACTTGGCACAGACCTTGAAGGTGGATATATTTTGATTAATGCAGCAGAGTGTGAACCGGGACTTCGTCACAATATTCAGCAGATTGAAGAAGAATGCGACAAAGTAATCCGCGGTGTGAAATACAGTATGGAGATTTCGAATGCTGCGAAAGCGATTTTTGCAATTAAAAAGAAAAATACAAAAGCAGTTCAGACGTTGAAAGAAGCTTTGAAAGATGAACCTGCAATTTCTATTCATTTACTGCCGGACATTTATCCGATGGGCGAAGAAAGAGCGGTTGTAAGAGAGTGTCTTGGAATCGAACTTGATCCGACACAGCTTCCTTCAGCAGCAAAATCTATCGTTATCAATGTGGAAACACTCGCAAGAGTTGCAGAAGCAATTGATGAAAGAAAGCCTTGCTTCAGTAAGAATCTTACAGTGATCGGTAAGCTTAACGGTGGAAATCAGCCACATGTATTTATGGACGTTCCGGTAGGAACATCTGTGGAAGAGCTTATTGAAAGAGCTGGCGGCATTGATGGAGTATATGGTGAGATCATCATGGGCGGACCGTTTACAGGAAAAGCAACTACATTTGATGCGCCGATTACAAAGACAACAGGTGGAATTATCGTGACAATGGAATTCCCTGATCTTCACGGAGCAACAATCGGACTTCTTGTCTGCGCGTGCGGTGGAGACGAAGCGCGTATGCGTGATATCGCGGAAAAGATGAATGCAAAAGTTGTTTCTGTGGCAAGATGCAAACAGGCGGCAGAGATGAAGAACGGTGCTTTGAAATGTGAAAGACCGGGAAATTGTCCTGGACAAGTTAAAAACAGCATGCAGTTTAAGAAAGATAAATGTGAATATATAGTAATTGGTAACTGCTCTGACTGTTCCAATACAGTTATGGGATCTGCACCGAAGATGGGATTGAAAGTATTCCATCAGACAGATCACGTGATGAGAACAATTGGACATCCGCTTTACAGATACTTAAGAGTGTCTAAAAAAGTAGAACAAGATATTTAGATAACGGTATAACTATCACCAGCCGAATCACGTGGAAAACCCCCGATTTTCCAGAACTTAGATGAATCATCTTTGTGGAGACGGAAGAGTGATTGGGATATATACACTGGGGAAACCCGAGGACAAACAAAATAAGGAGGTAAGAAATTATGTCAATTACAGCCGAAACATGTAAAGAACATGCAAAGGATCCTGCAGTATTATGCTGTAGAGCAGAAGCAGGTATTACAATTGGCCCAGAAAACTTAGAAGATCCAACAATTTTTGATGATTTGGTGGATTCAGGGTTATTAAATTTAGATGGTTGCTTAACTATCGAACAGATCTTAGGTGCAAAACTTACAAAAACTTGTGATTCTCTTACACCGGTTACAGCTGATGTTATCGATGCTGTACAGGTAGAGGCAGCGCCAGCAGAGGAAGTTGTGGAAGAAACAGCAGCTCCGGTAGCAGCAGTTCCAGCAACAGCTACAACAACAGTATCAGGTGGAACATTAAAGATTCATATTGGAGAAGGTAAAGATATCGATATCGAGTTACCAATGGGAATCGGAACAGGTGCAGCTCAGGCAGTAGAAGTACCAGCAGAAGCTGTAGCAGCAGTTGAAGCAGCTCCGGCAGCAGCAAACAATGAAGAAGTAAAAGTTGTTAGAACACTTACAAGAAAACACTTCAACATCACAGAAGTTAAGAGAGGACCAGAGACAAAGATCGAGGGAACAACTCTTTACATCCGTGAAGGAATTGAAGAAGAAGCAGTAGCTTCACAGGAACTTGTTAACAGCTTAAAGATTGATATTATTACACCAGAACAGTACCACACATATTCAGAAACAATCATGGATGTTCAGCCAATCGCTACAAAAGACGGCGATGATGAAATTGGTTCAGGTGCTACAAGAGTGCTTGACGGCGTTGTTATGATGGTAACAGGTACAGATGCAAATGGTGTTCAGATTGGTGAGTTTGGTTCTTCAGAAGGATACTTAGACGAAAACATTATGTGGGGACGTCCAGGTGCACCTGAAAAAGGTGAAATCTTCATTAAAACTGAAGTGGTTATCAAAGAAGGAACAAACATGGAAAGACCAGGTCCGTTAGCTGCGCATACAGCAACAGATGTGATCACTCAGGAAATCAGAGAAGCATTGAAGAAACTTGATGAATCTCTTATCGTAGATACAGAAGAATTCCAGCAAGTAAGAAGACCAGGAAAGAAAAAAGTTGTTATCGTAAAAGAAATCATGGGACAAGGTGCTATGCACGACAACTTAATCCTGCCAGTTGAGCCAGTTGGTATTCTTGGTGGAAAACCAAACGTTGACTTAGGAAACGTTCCGGTTATGGTATCTCCATTGGAAGTATTAGACGGATGTATCCATGCATTAACATGTATCGGACCAGCTTCTAAAGAAATGTCAAGACATTACTGGAGAGAGCCACTTGTTCTTGAAGTACTTCATGATGAAGAAGTTGACCTTTGTGGAGTTATCTTTGTTGGTTCTCCTCAGATCAATGCAGAAAAATTCTATGTATCAAAACGTGTTGGTATGATGGTAGAAGCATTAGACGTAGATGGAGCTTTCGTTACAACAGAAGGTTTCGGAAACAACCACATTGACTTTGCAAGCCACCATGAACAAATCGGTATGAGAGGCGTTCCTGTAGTTGGTATGTCATTCTGTGCAGTTCAGGGAGCACTTGTTGTTGGTAACAAATACATGACTCACATGGTAGATAACAACAAATCTGAATCAGGTATCGAAAACGAAGTTCTTGCATGTAACACACTTTGCCCTGAAGATGCTATCAGAGCTCTTGCAATGTTAAAAGATGCTATGGCTGGAACAGAAGTTAAGAAAGCTGAAAAGAAATGGAATCCAAACGTAAAATCTACAAATGTAGAATTAATCTCTAACGTAACTGGAAAACCAATCGAGTTAGTTGCTAATGAACAGTCATTACCAATGAGTGAAAAGAGAAAAGAAAAATACGACTAAAAGCTAGGTGACGAATTATGAAATATGGCGATAAGATAATTAAGATGGAAGGCGTAATTGTGGAAGTTCATGACGGCTGTGTTGCAATAGACTTAAAAGGTCGTCTTGGATACTTGAAGATTCCGATGAGAATGCTGATTACGGACTATCCGCTTGTGGTAGGACAGGAAGTTGCATGGAACATGAGTTTTATAGAGCAGCTTGGTCCGGAAGCCAATGATAAATATGTCAGTAACCTAGATGTCTACAATAGGCGCCAGGAAGAAATGCGTGCCAAAAATGAAGAGAATAACAAGGAGGTATAAGAAATGAGTTTAACAACTGTTAAAGGAATGCAATCAGAAATTTTCGTTCCGATTACTCCGCCGATGGTATGGACTCCTGTAACAAAAGAGTTAAAAGACATGACAATTGCTCTTGCTACAGCAGCTGGTGTACACCACAAAGAAGACAAGAGATTTAACCTTGCAGGTGACTTTACTTGGAGAAAAATTACTGACCAGATGAAATCAAGTGAATTAATGGTTTCTCATGGTGGATATGACAATGGTGATGTTAATAAAGACATCAACTGTATGTTCCCAATTGATAGAATTCACGAATTAGCAAAAGAAGGATTTATCAAAGCTTGTGCACCTGTACACGCAGGTTTCATGGGTGGTGGTGGAAACCAGGAGAAATTTAAACATGAGACTGGTCCGGCTATTGCTCAGATGTTCAAAGAAGAGGGCGTAGATGCAGTTGTCCTCACCGCTGGCTGAGGTACTTGCCACCGCTCTGCAGTATTGGTGCAGAGAGCGATTGAAGAAGCTGGAATTCCTACAATTATTATTGCAGCTCTTCCACCAGTTGTACGTCAAACTGGTACACCACGTGCGGTAGCTCCGTTGGTACCTATGGGTGCTAATGCTGGTGCTCCTAACAATGTGGAACAACAGACAGCTATTGTAAAAGCAACATTAGAACAATTAGTAGAAATCCAGACACCTGGAAAGATTGTTCCATTGCCATTCGAATATGTAGCTAAAGTTTAATAAAACTTTAAAAAAGCAGATGCGAATGCATCTGCTTTTTTGATATAATAAATACATCAAACAGGAGGTGTAATAGTTATGGAGGAACAGATAAAAGATTTGAGACGTCTTGTGATTAAAGCCTACCACATGAATGAAGTGGAGTGGGGAGAGCACAATGACATCACAGTCGATGGGAAGATGACGGTTAGCAAAGAGATGATCGAAGAGCTTGTAGAATCGGAACCGTTGATTGAAAAAATCGACATACAGATTATCAAGCCGGGCGAACATGATCGTTGGACAAATACGATGATGGATATTATTCCGATTTCCACAAAAGTGCTGGGGAAAATTGGAGAAGGTATTACACATACAATTACGGGTGTGTATGTAATTTTAACAGGTGTGGATGTTAACGGGAAACAGACACATGAATTTGGTTCTTCAGAGGGTAACTTGAAAGATATGTTATATTTGAACCGTGCGGGAACACCTGGCGATAACGATGTGATTATATCATTTGATGTGACATTGGCTGCAGGAATGGGGCAGGAGAGACCGGGACCGACAGCAGCTCATAGGGCGTGCGATAAGTTTATTCAAAGTTATCGCGACAAACTGAAGAAGTTCAAGGGTGATTTGTGTACGGAGCGTCATGAATATCATGACATTGTGAGAACGGGAAAGAAACGTGTGCTGATTATTAAGCAGGTAGCTGGTCAGGGTGCGATGTATGATACACATTTATTTGCAAAGGAGCCTTCAGGAGTGGAAGGCGGAAAATCGATTATTGATATGGGTAATATGCCGATTATCCTGACACCGAATGAATATCGGGATGGCATTATCCGGTCTATGCAGTAGGAGGTGTGAACTATGGGAATTGGTCCTTCGACAAAAGAGACATCGTTACATCATTTTAGAGACCCTTTGTTAGATGTGGTTTCAAAAGATACAGATGTGGATTTGATGGGCGTGATGTTAGTCGGATCGCCGGATGGAAATGAAGATAAGATGCTTGTAGGAACAAGGGCAGCGGTCTGGGCGGAGTGTATGCGTGCAGATGGTGTAATCCTTTCCTGTGATGGCTGGGGAAACAGCCATGTCGATTATACAAATACAATGGAACAGATCGGCACACGAGGAATACCGGTTACAGGGATTACTTTTAATGGTACAGTAGCGCAATTTGTAGTAGTAAATGACTATTTGGACGGGGTTGTTGATATGAACAAGAGCGCCAGTGGTGAAGAGACAAATGTAGTAGGTGAAAATAACATGACAGAGCGTGACTGCAAACTGGCACTTGCCAAATTGAAATTAAAAATGCGTCAAAAAGAGCAGAAAGAATAGAGAAAAGATGACAGTAAAATACAGAGTCAAAACAAAGCATACAAAAGAGCTTTTAAAAGAATTTGTGAAATTTTCATTTCGTGTAAATCATCCGAAGACTACGTTTCGCCTGTTTGTTATCGGTGTAGGATTTCTGATTATAGGAACCGGCATGGAGAGGGGCTCTTTGGCGATGTGGATGTGTCTGGTAATAGGTATCTTGTTGTGCGTATTTGCGTTTGCAAGACATCATATCGGCGTGATGCAGCTGAAAGGAAATGATGAAATTTATCAGAATGACTGGGAAGTGGATACTTCTTTTTTGGATGGAGAGATTCGAATTAGAAATAGTGGAGAGACGAAAGGATTTTCGAAGAGTTATAAGGAAGTAGCTGCTTTGTATATGGATGAAAATAATTATTACATAGGGATTGAGGGGGATAATTTATACTCGCTTCCGAGAAAATGCTTTGTAGAAGGAAAGCAGGAGGAATTTGAGAAATTTATCAAAGAAAAAACAGGAAAGAAAATGATGTATGTTCCGTTTAAAATGAAAAATAAATTTGCAATCATAAGAGAAAATATGAAGGCAAAAGAAAAGGAACACGATTTAAAACTAGAGAAAAAGAAAAAAGGGAGCATCGGCTCTGTGGATGAAAATTCATCTACGGAGCGATAGCTCCTTTTTATTTTGTGAAAAATGCTGAAAAAATAGAGATAAAAACAGTGCATAAAGCATGAAAAAACGTTTAAAAATTCCAAAAGGTTGTTTATTGTATACAAATATGTTATGATATAGAAATGTTATATACAATTTTCTAAAAAAGGAAAAGGAGAAAGATTATGAAAAGGAAAAAAATACTTAGTTTTTTACTTGCTGGTGCAATGCTTGGACAGACATTTCCGCTTGGAACAATGATTGTTTCGGCAGAAGAAAAAACAATGGTAGGAGAGGGGCAATTAACGGATAAAAAAACAGCTGCTCCGGAAAAAGACAAAGCGGTTCCGAATAAAAATCAATATAAGTATCAAAAGGATGAATTGGCAGCGTTTTGTCATTTTGGTCCAAACACTTTCACAGGAGTTGAATGGGGAGATAAATATGGGGATAGACATCCAAATGACCTTTTTACTCTGAAAGAAAATTTTGATGCGGAGACATTAGTTAAAACAATTAAAGATGCGGGCTTTAAAAAGTTAATTATTACAGCAAAACATCATGATGGTTTCTGTTTATGGAACAGTGATTATACTACATATGATGTAGAATCGACAGACTATGCTAAGAAAAATTATGATGGCATGGGAGGTGATATTCTTGCTGAAATTTCCAAAGCCTGCTCTGATGCAGATTTAGATATGGGACTTTATCTTTCACCGTGGGATATTCATGAACCATCTTATGGAAATGCATCAGACGGTGATTATAATGAATTTTATAATAATCAGCTGAAAGAAATTTTGAGTAATGATAAGTACGGAAATAAAGGAAAATTTGTAGAAATTTGGATGGATGGAGCAAAAGGTGGAGGAGCAGACCCGCAGGATTATAATATTAAACAGTGGTATGATACAATTCAAGAATATGAAGGAAAAGAAGACGAATGTATGATTTTTGGTGCAGGTCCATATGCAACAGTTCGTTGGATTGGAAATGAAGATGGTGCGGCGGCAGATGAGACATGGTCAAAATCTATATTGACAGAGGATAATAAGATTAAAAATGATCCTAGCCAAAAAGCGGATGATTTTAAAGGTGACCCGACAGACCATTATTCCAATGGATATGCGGAAGGAAACAAATGGACTGTTCCGGAAGTAGATGCTCGTATTACATCTGGTTGGTTCTGGGGCAATGGAAAACATTTACCGAAGAGCATGGAGCAGTTGTCGAATATGTACTTTAATTCTGTTGGTCATAATGCACCGCTTCTTTTGAATATTCCACCGAACAATAAGGGAGCGGTAGATGATGCAATTCTTAATCGAGTGAAAGAATTTGGAAGTGCAGTAAAAGAAACATTTTCTACAAATCTTGCAAAAGGAGAAAAAGTAACCTGCACAGCAAGCGAAGTGCGTGGAAATGATAAAGCATATTCGCCAAATAAAGTTTTGGATGGCAATCAAGAGACATATTGGACGACAGATGATAAAACGGCAGCAACAGAGGCAACGTTAGAAGTGAATTTAGGCGAAACAAAGCAGTTTGATGTTGTATCAATTGAAGAGGCGATTCAATTTGGCCAAAGAATTAGTGAATTTAAAGTGGAGTATAAAAATGGGTCAGAAGGATGGAAGCTCTTTGACAAAGGAAAGACGGTTGGAGCTAAAAGACTTTGTAGAAAGAACCCAGTAAAAGCAGATAAGATTCGGATTACAGTTAAGACTTCTGAAAAAGCAGAGCATAAAGCGCCAATCATCAGCGAAGTTGGTGTGTACCGTGCGGCGGCAGATTTTGCGCTTGGAAATGGAATCCCGGAAGGTCTTGGTATTATAGAGGATACAGATAGCAAATTTGAATTTAAAGGAAGTTGGGGCAATGATTCTGGAGATGCATACACAGGAGGAACAGGACACTGGGCAAATCCTGGATCGGGAGTGGAAGCAACCGTTAAATTCAAAGGAACAAAAATATGGCTTCTTGGAACAATAGATCCAAATCATGGTACAGCGGATGTCTATATCGATAATCAATTGGTGAAAACTATTGATACTCACGGTGATGCAAGAAAGTTACAGCAAAGAATTTTTGAATCAGACACGCTGTCAGATGGGGAGCATACACTGAAAATTGTTCCGAAAAATAAGGCAACAGGACTTGATGCAGCTCTTGTATTAGATAATGAAGGAAAAGGAATGTTTGATTTGTCAGCAACTTCGTTTGAAGTGAATGAAGAGTCTATGGCAGAATTCACGGTGAAGCGTCTTGGTGGCTCTAAAGGAACAGCAACTGTAAATTATGCAGTGAATCCGGGAAGTGCTATTCAAGATCACTTTAATGCAGATGCAAAGGGAACGCTTACTTTTGCGGAGGGTGAGACAGAAAAGAAATTTGAAGTTCAGATTAAGACGGTAAATGTAGATAATTTGGCGTTTACAGTAGAATTAAACAGTCCATCTCAAGGATGTATTACAGGATTTAATACACCGGCAAGAGTAGTGATTCGTGATGGGAAAACAGAAGATAAAGGCAATTATGACGAGAATAACAGATTCCAGTTCCCAAGTAAGAAAGATGCATCAGCAACTTTAGAAGCAGAATTGATGCAGCTCACAAACAATACTGAGGGAGATAATAATTGGCCGTTGCAAGTAACAGAAGAACAGACAGCTAGCAATGGTAAGTTCTTGAATTGTTTGAATTCTAACGATCAGGCTAAATTATACTATAACGCACCAAAAGCTGGAACTTATACAGTGACAGTACGTTATAGAAGTGGTGATGAACAGAATGGATTCAAATGGACAGAAGAAAATGGTAAAGTGGAAGCTGGGAATGTTACTGCAGGTGCAAGCGATCAGGCGGCTGCTTATCATGAGAAGACATTTGAAATGAAAGTGCTTACACCTGGAGAAGGTGTGTTGACTTTCGTAGGGGCAGAAGGACATAATGCACCACAGCTTGACAAGTTTGACATTGTAGCAAAAGAAGTACAGACAGTTGAGTATAATGTGACAAAAACAGCAGGAACAAATGGTTCTATCACAGGACCAGATAAAGTAGAAGCTGGAATGGATGCAACATTTACAATTACGCCAAATGAAGGCTATCGTGTTGCGGATGTAAAAGTGAATGGAGTTTCAGTGGGAGCTGTTACAACTTATACAGTGAAAAATGTAGCGGCAGATGTGAAGATTGAAGCTACATTTGTGGCAGAAGACTTCAAATATACAGAAAAGAATCCGTTTGAGTTCCCGACAAAGAAAGATGAAGTGAAGACGTTAGAGGCGGAGCATGCGACAGAATTAATGAATAGTACGGATGCAGATTCAGATCCTAGTTGGCCACTTGAAATTGCAAAAGAAACTTGGGCAAGCAATGGTAAATATGTAAACTGTCTAGCTTATAAAGACTATATTAAATATGCTTACACAGCAAAAGCAGGTAAGTATGAAGTGAAATTAACTTATAGAAGTGGTTCGGATACAAATAAACTTGCGTGGGCAGAAAAAGATGGAAATGTTGTAGCAGGACAAACAGCTGTAGCGAATACAAACGTAAATGATTCATTGCAAGTAAAAACAACAACGTTTGAACTGGATGTGAAAAAAGATGGAGCGGGAATGCTTTCTTTCACAGCACCAGATACAGGGAAAGGACCACAGATTGATAAATTTGAGATTAAACGAATCAGTGAAACAGAGCCAGCGCCAGAAAAAGTAGATAAGTCACAGTTAAATGCAGTTATTAAAACGGCAGAAGGAAAAGACTTAGGAAACTATGAGGATGGAGCAGAAAAAGAAGTATTTAAGAAAGCATTAGAATCTGCAAAAGCAGTTGCAGGAAATGAAAAAGCAACACAGCAGGAAGTAAATGATGCAAAGGCGACACTTCAGACAGCGATGGACAAACTGGTAGAAAAGAAACCGGTAGAACCAGAAAAAGTAGATAAGTCACAATTAAATGCAGTTATTAAAGATGCAGAAGGAAAAGACTTAGGAAACTATGAGGATGGAGCGGAAAAAGAAGCATTTAAGAAAGCATTAGAATCTGCAAAAGTGGTTGCAGGAAATGACAAAGCAACACAGCAGGAAGTAAATGATGCAAGGGCAGCACTTCAGACAGCGATGGATAAACTGGTAGAAAAGAAACCGGTAGAACCAGAAAAAGTAGATAAATCTGCCTTGCAAACATACTATGATAAGTGTGTGGAATCTTATAAAGAAGCTAAATATACAAAAGACAGTTGGAAAGAATATGCAGAAGCTTTAAACACTGCCAAAGCTGTATTGGCAAAAGAAGATGCAACACAGAAAGAAATACAACAAGCAAAAGCAGATTTGGAAAAGGCAGTCCAGAATTTGAAGAAGGTGGTAGTGGATAAGAAACCAGTTACACAAAATGAAACAACAACACAAAGTAAAGTTCCGACAACTGGAGATCCGGCATCAATCATGCTCTGGTTGGCAACAGCGGCATCTTCATTAGCTGTTTTAGGAAAAAAGAAAAATAAAGAAGATTAAAATACTTCTGTGAAAGAAGAGTGATATAGGTGGAGAGAAGAGCTTGTATCGCTCTTCTTTTTTTGGGGAAGAGTAGAGAAAAATTGTGCAAAACAAACAAAAAATATTGTTTAAAAACATATAAAGAAACGATTTTGTAATACAAAACGATGAAAAAGTATATAAAAAATCAAAGATATTGTAATAAATATTGTGTTAGTGATAAAATAAGAAACATATTGATGTTAAAATTTCTGAAAAAAGAAAGGGGAACGTTATGAAAAAGAAAAAAATAGTTAGTCTTTTGATGGCAGCGCTTATGGTAGGACAATTTTTACCATCGGAAACAATGACGGCGTTTGCGGGAGAAAGTGCGTTAGTGGGAAAAGAACAGTTAGCAGATCGTCATACAGTGGCGCCAAAAAAAGATAGTGTAGTGCCGAATGCAAATCAGTATGAGTATCAGAAACAAGAATTAGCGGCATTTTGCCATTTTGGTCCGAATACCTTCAATGAAATTGAGTGGGGGGAAAAATATGGAGACAAAAAGCCGGATGAGATTTTTAAATTAGAAGAAGATTTTGATGCAGATACGTTTGTAGAAGCAATCAAAGAAGCAGGATTTGAAAAATTGATTGTTACAGCAAAACATCATGATGGATTCTGTATCTGGAATAGTAAGCATACAGAGTATGATGTGGAGTCCACAAAGTATGCACAGAAGAATTATGATAATCTTGGTGGAGATGTGTTGGCGGAGATTTCAGCGGCATGTACGAAGTATGATGTCGATATGGGACTGTATTTATCTCCTTGGGATATCCATGATGAAAGTTACGGATATAAAGATAAAGATGGGAAAGCATTAGTACGTCTTGTAAATGGAAAAAGTGAACCGATTGAAGGATTGACTTGGGCTGATGTAAAAGAACAGGATGCAAAAGATTATAATGAATATTATAACAATCAGCTGGAAGAAATCTTAGGCAATCAAAAATATGGAAATAATGGACATTTTAAAGAAGTATGGATGGACGGTGCGAAAGGAAGCGGAGCCGGATATCAGGAATACGAATTTAAAAAATGGTTCGCTACCATTCAGAAACATGAAGGAAAAGAAGCCGGATTTGATTCAGACTGTATGCTGTTTGGAGCGGAAGCTTACACAACAGTAAGATGGATTGGAAATGAGCTCGGATATGCGAATGAAGAAACATGGTCAAAATCCAAAGTAAATTATGATAATAATACAATTGACAGTAAAAAAGTAGGCGCCTATACAGTTGGTTACGAAGATGGAAACCAGTGGACTGTTCCGGAAAGTGATGCCCGTATTACTTCTGGTTGGTTCTGGGGAACGACAAAGAATACGCCAAAGAGTGTGGAGGATCTTGCGGGAATGTATTTCAATTCTGTTGGACATAACTCGCCGCTGCTTTTGAATATTCCTCCAAATACAAAGGGAAAGATTGATGAGGCAATCTTGCAGAGAGTGAAAGAATTTGGACAGAACATCAAAGAAACATTCAAATCAAATTTGGCGGCACATGGAACTGCAAAAGCAACAGAAGTGCGTGGTAATGATGTGGCTTATTCACCGGAAAATGTATTAGATGGAAAAGATGATACATATTGGACTGTGAATGATAATACGAAAACAGGTCAGCTTGTAGTAAACCTTGGCGGAACAAAATCATTTGATGTTGTATCGATTGAAGAGGCGATTCAGTTCGGCCAGCGTATTAAACAGTTCAAAGTAGAGTATAGTAATGAAGGAAGTGACTGGAAAGTATTTGATCAGGGAACAACAATCGGTGCAAAGAGACTTTGCAGAGAAGGCGTTGTAAAAGCAGATAAAATTCGTATTACAGTTACAACGAGTAAAGAAGTGCCGATGATTTCGGAAGTAGGAGTATACAAAGCGACTTCTGATTTTGAGTCACCATCAGCAGCTCCGGAAGGAATGCAGGTCATTGATGAAAGAGATGAATCATTTACATTCAGTAATGGGTGGACAAAGGAAGATGGAAGTCAATATTTGAATGGAACGAATGTGTGGGCAAAAAAAGGTGCTTCTTTTGAAATGAAATTTAAAGGATCAAAAGTATATCTTATTGGTACATTAGATTCCGGACATGGAAAGGCAACTGTGACAGTAGACGGAAAAGCAGTGGAGATTAATACGAATGCATCTAAGAGAGCGGTCGGTCAGATTATTTTCACGTCTGATGATTTGGAAGACGGAGAACATACATTGAAACTGGAAGTTACAAATAATGACAATAAAGCAATTGGTATAGAAGGTGCGTATGTGATTAACAATGGCGGTCTTGGAATGGTAGGAATCGAAAAAGCAGAGTACACGATGAAAGAAGACTCTGAGATGAAGATGAAATTAGTTCGTGTCGGCGGAAGCAAGGGCGAGGCAACTGTGACAGTAGCACCTAATCCGGGAACTGCAATTCAAGATGATTTTGATACAGAAGGAACAATAGCTGTAACATTTGCGGATGGGGAAAAAGAAAAAGATGTTGTTGTAATTACGAGACGGAATACAAAAGATACCGGCGATCAGTATTTTACAGAAGAATTATCAACAAAGAATGAAGGTTTGATTCTTGGATTTACATCGAAAGCAAAAATTACAATTTTAGACCAAGAAAGACAGCCGGCCGATGTGACAGCAGAAAAACTTGTAAAAGATATGTATCAGTCTGTGAGTGCAACATCGGAAGAAAATACGACAGAGCATAAACAGGGCATTGAGAATGCGTTTGATGAAAATCTTGACACATTTTGGCATGCACAGTGGGGCGATGCTGGAAAACTGAAAAATCATCCAAACGGAATCAGTGTTGAGATGACGCTGAAAGAAGCGAAAGAGATTGCAAAATTGACATATATTCCAAAAGCGGGAGATACTGGTACAATTGGAAATTATATTATTGAGGCGGCAACAGGAACAGATGACGCCGGAAAGACTGTTTGGAAAGAGGTCTGCAGTGGAAGATTTAAAAACCAAGGCAATTCAACAGCGGCTCAGGATGCTGTGTTCAAAGAAGTGATTAAGACAGATAAGATTCGTTTGACTGCAAAGACAATGGCAGGAGGAGAACATCCTACGGCGAGAGAGATTGCACTTTATGAAAAAGCAGAGCCGATTATGATTACAGTGACAACAAAAGCTGGAGAAAACGGTATGATTACACCGGTAACAGGCAAACTAGATGAAAGTGGCACGATGAAAGTGCAGGCAGGGAAATTGAAAACATTTGCGATAAAAGCAAATACAGGTTATTCTATCAAAGATGTGCTTGTAAACGGAAAATCAGTTGGCGCGGTAAGTCGTTATACAGTAGAATCTGATACAGATGTTACAATTGAAGCAGTATTCAAAGCGTGCGAACATGAGAAAACAGAAATTCAAGGGGCAAAAGAACCAACATGTACGGAAGATGGAGCCACAGGAAAAGTAGTATGTTTGCAGTGTGGTGTAACAGTGAAAGAAAGTGCAGTTATTTCTGCTTTGGGACATAAATTTGGTCAGTGGGAAGTAGTGAAAGAGGCGACAGAGAAAGAAGACGGTTTAGAAAGAAGAGCTTGTGTTGCCTGTGGTTTTGAGGAAGAAAGAGCGGTTGCTAAATTACCGGCAGCAGTTGATAAAATGAAACTGCAAAAATATTACGATGAATGTATCGGATATTATAAACAGGAAGGTTATACAAAGGAGAGCTGGACGGTATACGAAGGAGCACTTGAAAACGCAAAAGCAATACTGGATAAAGCAAATGCAACTCAAGAAGAAGTGGATGCTGCAATACGTCAATTGGCAGATGCGGCTGATAAACTTGTTGCGAAAACAAGTGTGACACCAAAACCTGAAAATAATAATAACAGCAATACAGGAAGTGGGAACAAACCGGTTACGGGAGATTCCGCAACTCCGATTGTGTTACTTGCAGCAGTATTGGCATCTGTATTTGCAGTTATTCGTCAAATGAAAAAGAAAATAAGATAATTAAAAAAAGGGGAGGTGCAAACCAATGTCATTTAGTTAAGACATTGAGTCGGCGCCTCTTGCAGAGCAAGGTATAT
>ERZ1036412.135-NODE-135-length-78792-cov-61.591145_pt1 | contig 78792 bp, 80 predicted proteins | sample MGYA00514218_ERZ1036412 | MGnify/ENA primary metagenome ERZ1036412 (study PRJEB33795, sample SAMN09464944) | human gut metagenome | host: Homo sapiens | place: USA: Stanford, California | collected 2016-11 | study: EMG produced TPA metagenomics assembly of the...
AAAGAATAAGTCTGTAAGCTGTTTTTCTTGCTTACAAACTTATTATACGAGGAGGCAGGTTATGAAACAAGAAGAAACAAAATACATATTTGTATATAACGAAATTAAGCAGCGTATTTTGTCCGGCCAGATACCTTATGGAAAGTGTCTTCCCTCTTCAAGAATGCTTTGTGAGCAGTTCCATGTAAGCAGATACACAATTAACCGTGTTTTTGACACATTGCGGGAAGAAAATTTTATTGAAATTCAACCGCGTCTTGCGCCAACCGTTACTTTTAAAAGAGATATCTCTGGTGTATCGGACACTCTGACAGATATTTTAAAGCAAAAAGACAATATTATACAGGTATATCAGACTTTTGGGCTGATTATCCCTCCGCTCCTGGTTTTTGCCTCACAGAACTGCGAATTAGAGTTTCTGCCTCACTATAAACAAGCTGTAAGAGAATCACGTTTAGGGAGGGCGGCCGGAGGATGGCGCGTTCCATCCAGCTTTGGGGCAGACATACTAAAAATCGGCGGAAATGAATTGTTCAGCGAGCTTTATTCAACCTTTGACCTTTACAATAAACTCACATTTTTCACGGAAGAATGCCCTTATTTCTCTGAATGCTTTTTACAGGGTTCGGTATCTGTAACAGGAGTTATTATAGATATATTGAAAGGCAGTGATCCATTTGCAAAACAGGAACAATTATCATATATGTATCAAAATCTTACGGATTCTATTGAAAGTACTTTAAAATACTTGTCAGATACGGCGCCAGATTGTCCAACTCAAACCGGTCTGTCATTTTCGTGGAATCCCATGCGCGGCCAGGATTACTACTACTCAAAAATTGTCGACGAACTGAATCTGAAAATTGGCCTTGGGGAATATGCTGTCGGAATGTATCTTCCTTACGAAAAGCAGCTGGCCAGACAGTACGATGTCTCAATATCAACAGTCAGAAAGGCATTGTCAGAACTCGAACAAAGAGGATTTGTAAAGACTTTAAACGGTAAAGGCACTGTAGTTATAGAACCAGATGATACTCCCGCTCGCGGGAATTCTATTCAAAGGATAACCTGCACGCTACGCGCACAGGTCACCGCCTTCAACCAAAAGCCGCCGCTGAAAATCTGCGGCGGCCGGTCTTCTGTCTTGAATTATTTCAACTTGCTTAACAGCATAACTACCACTGTTATAATAAGGACTACGACAAAGATTCCGCCCATCCCCTTACCCATTATTTCCAGAGCGATTAATAAATTATTCCACATAAAATGATCCTCCTTTTTCTGCCTGCTTCAACAATTTACAGATACTGGCTGACAAGTTTGATTACAAGTCCGCCCGCAATAACAGAGGCAATCTGGCCGGATACGTTTGCGCCTACCGCATGCATCAGGATAATATTACCTTTCTCTTCTTCTGAAGCCATTTTCTGGACAACTCTGGCCGACATCGGGAATGCGGAAATTCCGGCGGCACCGATCATCGGATTAATCTTATTTTTAATAAACAGATTAATAAATTTGGCAAAAAGCACACCGCCGATGGAATCAAATATGAACGCAACAAGTCCGATACCCATGATCATCAGCGTATCTACACGTACGAATGCATCTGCCCTCATACTGAAGGAAATCGTGATACCCAACAGCAGTGTTATCAGGTTTGCAAGCTCATTCTGTGCCGTATCGGAAAGCGACTGTAATACGCCGCACTCCCTGATCAGATTACCAAACATCAGGAAGCCCACCAGAGCCACGGATGCCGGTGAGATAAGGCCTACAATGATGGTAACGATAATCGGGAAAGCAATCTTCGTTGACCTTGAAACCGCCTTCGGGCTGTATGTCATATGAATCTGACGTTCTTTTTTCGTTGTTACAAGACGGATGGCAAACGGCTGGATAATCGGCACAAGAGCCATATAGGAATAGGCCGCAACCGCTATCGCTCCGACATAGTCGGAACGCATTATCTGTGATACCAGAATAGATGTAGGACCGTCGGCAGCACCGATAATACCGATGGAAGCCGCATCCTTTAAATCGAATCCCATTAATGTCGCTACGCAGATGGCAAAGAAGATGCCAAACTGTGCGGCGGCACCGAATAAAAACATAACAGGCTGCGAAAGAAGCGGGCCAAAGTCAATCATCGCGCCGATACCGATAAATAACAGGATCGGCAGCGCTTCGGACGCCTCAATTGTAGTCTGGAACAGCCACTCTATAACACCATGTGTCTCTCCGATTCCCGGCATAACCTGATCAATGACGCCGGACAACGGCAGGTTTACTAATATGGCACCAAACCCCATCGGCAGAAGCAGTGCCGGCTCATACTCTTTTTTCACGGCTAACCAGATAAGCAGGATACCTACAACGTACATTACAAGCTGTTGGGGCGTAATCGCCAAAATACCTTCCAGTAAAAAATCCATGAATCTTCCTCCTTAAATTTGCTTAATCAGCATTTTCTTCCTAACTGTTGGGCGCTGCTCTCTGCAATCAATCCCTGCTCGAAACCGGCGGTAACAGTTCTGACAGCATGAATTGTTACAACCGGCTTCCAAAAAACCGCCGAGTTCCTGTCAGCCAATTAGATTGTTCACACAGAATCCGGAAAACATACCTTAGAGGATATTTCTTATGTATTGAATGATACAGCGGTTTTTATTTAACAGGAGAACTTTCCTGTTAAATAAGAAAGAATCCCGCTCGCGGGATTCTCCGCCTGCGGCGGGTCGCTTCGGCGACATAATGCCCTACCGCCGCAGTGCGATCCTCCGCGGAGCGGTTTTTATTTAACAGGTGAACTTTCCTGTTAAATAAAAAAGACTTTCAGCATATTTTCATATGCTAAAAGTCTTGTTCCTCTACAAATCATACAGGCATGTAACCATGGACCCGTCAATCCGGCCCAGGGTATGTTGATTACATGTTGCAACTACTCCCTTTTAACGGCTTCATCTTACCACATGTCGCCATGGCAGTCAAGAATAAAAAAGAGATTACTTTGGGATTCCGGTATTCTTTACGGTTTCTTTACCGCCTACTTATTCTCATCCATATTAACGCCTGCGATCTTGATATTTACCTCCAAAACCGTCAGTCCCGTCATGTTCTCAATGGCAGTCTTCACCTTATCCTGTACCTTCTCGCTGACAGCAGGGATGCTGTAGCCATACTTCATATTCAGGGACAGATCCACGCTCACGTGTTCTTCCGTCACCGTCACCTTGACTCCCTTGCTCAGATTCTTCATGCCAAGCTTACCCACCAGTTCGTTGGTAATATTGCCGGCCATGGAATCCACGCCTTCTACCTCGGTTGCTGCCAGTCCGGCTATGATTGCCACTACTTCATCTGCAATCTGTACCTCGCCGATCTTGTCTTTTTCATATAATATATGGGTATTTCTATCTTCCATCTCTTTCGACACCTCTGTTTCCTCCTGAATCCACATGATAATTCCATTATATCAAAAAGGCTGTGGTTTGCAAAGGAGTTTTCCCTCTTTGGCGCATTTTTAGTCCATAATTCCGATTATTCCTGGAGATTCATCAGAGTGATAACGATATTCTCAGCTCCTGTTTCTGTTTTTCTTTTTACAATATCTTCAATCTGGGCGCGCTGCGGATCGGTGATGCTGGACGCATTAATGACAACGTCTACTTTTCCGTCCGTGATGCTGACAACCGGGTCGGCAAATCCTTTTGCCATCAGAAGCGTTTCTGCCGCATTTTCCTTTTCAGCAATTGCAGACAGGGCCATCAGGCTCTGGGTTGCCGCTTCTTTCGATGCCGCATCCACACTTTCATTATTAATTATGCTCATCAATGTCTCTTTGCTCTTTGCGCGAACCTGCTCCCTGTTCAGCTGGACATTGGCTATGTAATCCGTTACGCTGGTTCCGCCGGTCAGTACGGCTTCTCCCGGATTGTCGATGGATGAGCTTCCGTCTGCCTGATCGGAACCGGTAAGGGCGCTGTCACCCTCGTTCGGATCGTCGAGACTTGCAATCTCCTGTAACTGTCCGCCATCTCCGTTCACATCACCGGATGACACATTTTCAGCATTCTGGCCGGCAGCTCCGCCCGATACAGCCTGGTTCTCTGCCAATATATCCTCATCGGAAATCTCTGTCACCCCGGCCTCATAGACGTCTCCGCCCGCTACTTCTTTCTTTCCTGAATAATTCAGGTACCCTGCTGCTGCAATCATGATGGCAAGTGTGGTAATGATTATCTGGTTTCTCCTAAAGATTCTTTTCATCTTCATAACTTTATGCTCCTTTATTCCACCCGCTTTAATACTTTTATTTTATGTGCCGGGAGCCCAAATAATGCTTCCATTGCTTCGGAAATTTCTGCTTTTACCTGAGCGCTGCCTCCGCCCCGGGCGCTGATGATGATTCCTTCTATTTCAGGCTGCAATTCTTTTTCAATTACCGGCTCCTGAGTTCCCGACGTTCCTGTCGTCAGTGACGACTCTTTCATCTCCTCTGTCTGTGATTTTCTGGTACCGCCCGCGCTATCTTTTTCCTCCGTGGTGGAACGGCTCCTGTCCCTGTCTACATGGAGAACCTTTTCTTTGGATGACTTGAGCGTAAGCATCACGTCAACCTCTCCCACTCCATCCACGTTTTTAAGAATATCCTTCACACGCTGTTCCATCTCTTTTTCGTATCTCCTCTCCTCATCCTCCTGCGTCCCGGATATTTTCCCGGCCGCCGTCTGCGAGTCCGAATCTCCTTCTTTTGCCTCCGGCACCAGCTGCCCCTGGACGACCGGAGACCCCGCCTCCTCCTCTTTGTCTTTTTTGCTCCCCGGCGGAAATGACAGAATCAGAAGAATCAGTCCACACACCAGCAGAAGCATCCATTTTTCTTTTCCCTTCACCCAGTCTTTATTAATCTTCCAGCCCGATTTCCACATTTTCTTCCTCCATCTGATAATAACCGGCTATCGTCCGTCTGAACTGCCTGATCGCTTCCGAATCCCGCCCATACGGTTCCTGCTGTGCAATAACTTTTCCCGCAGCAGGCGCGGCATTCTCCTTGTCACGTTTTTCTTTGCGTACTTCTTCCGCCTCTGCGCCCTCTCCCTCCGCACTTTTTTTATCCAGCCGTACCGACACTTTCTCCACCTCTTCCAGCGTAATCCGGTCCACGCCGCCTCCGGCCCCTGAATTGGCGGGAGCGCTTTCAGCCTCATCTTCTTTCCTGAATTTCAGCACGATTTTTTTCACTTTTCCAAAATCAGGGTTCCTGCTGTCCTGTTCTATCACAACGGAAGCCTCCGCCGCCTCAAGCCCTTCCTCTCTAGCCAGCCGGAGCAGCTCATCCTCCGCCGCTTCCTCATACCGGCCAATCACCCGGTCCAGCCTTTTCTGTTCCATCTCATCGAGCCGGCCTTTCAGTTCGCCCGCTTCATTCTCAAAGGAGACGGACCGGAAAATTGCATTGATTTTTTCATCCAGCCTCAGCCCCCCGGTCAGAGGCTGGAGAACCAGAAGTATCAGGATGCAGCCGGCAAACAGCCTGAGGTATTTTTCATACTTTCCAGCCGGCAGAAGATTTGTAATAATTGTCACAAATATCAGGTAGTATACGATATTACTGACCCAGCGGTATATTCCTTCCATCTCTCAGCCCCCCTTTAACCTGCAAAATAGGTGGCGTTGGCCGCCGTACATATAATTGCCAGCGAGACGCCAAACAGCAGGAGTGCGGCGCCAGCCATCGAAAGCAGCAGACGGCAGCCATTTCCAACCTCGCTGATGCAGGCCACCATTCTTTTATCACAGACCGGCTGCAGAAGTGCTGCCGCCCCCTGATAGAACAGGCAGAGAATTACCAGCTTCAGCAGGGGTATGGCCGATATCAGTACCAGTATAATTACGGCTCCTGCTCCGATACTGTTTTTAATCAGCACTCCGGTTCCCATGACCATCTGTGATACGGCCGCCGCCCCCTGTCCCAGCCCCGGGATAACACTGACGAACCGCTGCAGGGATGTATTCTTCAGGGCATCGGCATACGGAGTCACCAGATTCTGGAGCAGATGAAAGCCCAGCACCACCCCCATCATGGTTTTAAGTCCCCACCGGATGGAACTGTCCAACAGATCCGTCATTTTGGAAAAAATGTCTTCTTTCACCATATGACCTGCAAGGACAAACAGGATATAAATCCGAAGGAGCGGCATCAGCAGCCTCAGCACCAGCCATTCCACTATGCTGATGGAAAAAAGCATCCATCCGTATCCTGCCGCCGAAGTAATACTGCCCCCGGCAAAGGAAACCGCCAGAAAATAGGTCGGGACCAACGCCCGCATAAATTCAATAATATGTGAAAGAAGTTCCTTTGTTATCGAAATCCCTGTCAGAAAGCTGGATGCCAGAAAGGTAAACATCAGAAGATAGGTTACATAAAATCCCGTCTCAGCAATCTGGCTGTTGGAAAATATACTGGAAAAGTTAGCAAATACCGCCCCTATCAGCCCTAATATCAAAACCTGGCCGATCCATTTTCCGTTCTTCGTAATTTCACCAAACAGGCTGTCCCGTAACGTCAGCAGACACTCATGGAAAACTTCCGAAAAGTTGCCCTTTATCAGCTCCTTAATCAGCTCTTTAAATGTAAAAGAAAATGAGCCGCTTCCACTCTCCTCATTCATAAAATTCTCGATTGCCGCCAGATCAAAATCATTCAGCAGGTTATCTGCCTCTGCTTCACAGCTCTTCGTTTCCCCCTGCTCCTCTTCCGCCGCCGCTGCCTGAAAATAAAAGCCCGGAAAAATTATGGCAGTGGCAAACAGGATGGGAATAAATTTTTTAATATACTTTCTTATTTTTCCATATTTTTCTTTTACTGCATCCGCCATAGAGAAATACAATCCGCCTTTCTGCCTATCTGCCGCGTTCTGTCAGGCCAGGAAATCCCGAAGTGTCTCAAGCAATGCCAGCAGTACCGGCATACTGACGGCCAGGATTGACAGCTTGGCAAATATTTCTATCTGTGTCCCTATTGCCCCATATCCTGCGTCCTTGCAGATGCCGGAAGCAAACTCCGCTATGTAAGTAATTCCGGCCATTTTCAAAAGCGTGGTCAGATAGACACTGTTTATATGAATATAGCTTTGTATCTGATGAGCCGTATCGATGATGCTCTGCATCTTGCCTGTCCCGTAAAAGAACAGAATCAGCCCGGCCGCCATAATCAGGTAGGTTCCATACTCACCGCCCTTGCTTTTGAACTGAACGGCCAGAAGCACGGCCGCCAGCCCCAGTACCGATGCCGTAATAATCGACATAACCGCACCTTCCCTTCTTTCATTCTCCGCTTCCCGTCGCGCTGCTTGCCGAATCAGACGACTACAGCGCAAACAGCTCTTTCATCGTCTCAAACAGCTGATAGATGTACGGTATCATCCAGAACAGCACCAGAACCAGCCCCGCCAGGCTGGTGAGAAAGGCCTGCTCTTCCCTGCCGCTGTGCTTCAGTATCTGGCAGATGACCGACACCAGTATTCCCACTGCCGCTATCCTGAAAATCAAACTTACCCCCATATGTAAAATCCTCCTGCATCTATTCGTTCTATCATATCAGCACCACTGCCAGAAATAGCCCGGACAGGATACCCATTCCAAAGAACAGGCGGCTTTTTTCCGGCTCCTCTTTTCTCAGCGTCTCTATGGAATGCTCCAAATCTTCCAGGTAAAATAAGATTGCCTTTTCCTGCATATCACGATCCAGGTACCCCAGGCTTTCCCCAAACCGCAGGAGCTGTTCCTGTTCCTTCTTATTAAGTACGCTGCCGGCGGCAAACTTCCCCGCTTTTGCTCTCCAGACTGCTTCAAAGCTCTCTCCCGTCTCCTGTTCCAGCTCTGTTGCAATCGCGATAAACAGTTCACCGGCAGCGCCTTTATTTCGTTTCCCTGTTCTGTAAAGCGCTTCGGCCAGCGGGACATTAGCGTACAAAATTTCCCCTTTCATATGGGATGCCATTCTCCGGAGCGTTTCAAGGAGCCTCAGCCGCTCACGCAGGCGGTGGACCGCTTCAGCGCCGATACCGCTGCAGGAAGCTATCACCAGTATCAGTCCCAACGTTTTCAGCCACATAAAAGACTCCTTCCCCGTCCGTCGCAGATATCAAGAACGGTTCCCGGTCCCGCCTTATTTCCCAGAATCACATACCGTTCAAAGATATCTTCCTCCAGAAACCTGCAAAATCCCGGTTTGTTCCGGATATCCTCCATTGAAGTTCCATGTACCGTTGCAAGAATCCGGCAGCCGCAGTTCATCACGCAGCGCAGCGCCTCCAAATCCGGGTCCCCGCCGATCTCATCCACCGCAACCACATCAGGCGCCATGGAACGTATCAGCATCATCATGCCGGCGGCTTTTGGACAGCAGTCCAGTATATCGGTCCGCAGACCCACGTCATTTTGGGGTATCCCCTGGAAGCAGGCTCCAATTTCAGAACGTTCATCAACGACTCCCACTGTTTTTCCTGCCCTGACACGTTTCCCTGAGCTTCCGCCGTCGGAGGCCTGCCGGACAATGTCGCGCAGGAGCGTTGTTTTACCGCATCTGGGCGGTGAGATGATAAGCGTATGTAAAAATTCTCCCGTCTTATCATCATACAGATAAGGCATGATTTTATCCGCGCATCCCCTGACCTGATGGGATAAACGGATATTCAGGAATGTAACAGGCTGAATCGTCTTCACGGTTCCTTTATCCAAAATCACCCGTCCTGCGACTCCGATTCTATGTCCTCCCGCAACCGTGATGAATCCCTGTTTCAGCTCCTCCTCATAGGCATATAAGGAATAGCGTACCGCACATTGAAGCGTCTCCTCCAAGTCTTCGCGTGTTATATGACAGCACTTCTCTTTATCGTCTTTTTTCCATATTCCAGGCGGTTCTTTGAGTGTTCCTTCCGCTGTCACCGTATATTCCCTGTTTTTATAAATGATAAAAAGCGGAGCGCCGATCCGCATGCGGATTTCCTCAAGACCCTCCGGCTCCACATCAAGCGTTCCCAGCACTCCTCTGAGCTTTTTTGAAAAAATCTGAAACAGCCTGTCTTTGTTCTCCATCCTGTCTGCCTCCTTTTACCTCAATATATGTGATGGTAAAAAAAATATGACAAGCCATTCCAGGCGGCTGTCCGCTGCAAATGCAAAACAGGGAGAATCCAAAATTTGAATTCTCCCTGCCTCTATGCCAGCACCTTCGCTTTTTTAAGCTTTCCTCTGGCTATTTCCAGAACTTCCAGCTCTTCCTTTGTCTTTTCCTTTTTACTGAAAATTTCGGCCCTCCTGAAATGCTCCAGCGCCTCCTTTTCCTCTTTTTTCTCTAGATGGATCATTGCCATGCAGCTTTCACCGATGGAGCGCAGCCAGTAAGTCCCGAATTCATCATATATCCGGGCGCTGATACAGAAAAATTTTTCCGCCTCCTCCATTCTTCCCTGCAGGAAGAGAATATAGGCGTAATCTTCATAAAACAGATCCAGGCCTTTTCTGCTTCCTCTGGTCTTACAGAGCCGCAGCGCTTCCTCTATGGCTTCCAGCGCTTTATCGTACTGACCGCGGCATCTGTATGTAATTGCCAGATAATCATACGCTCCGGCCGCAGGATAAAAATAGGTGTTTTTAAGCCGTGGCCGGCTGAAAATTTCAATTGATTTGTTCAGCAGTTCCTCCGCTGTTTCATATTCCCCGTCCAGAATATGGCAATAGCTCTCAAGCCGCAGGATTGACCCGTATTCCGGCTGATAATAAGAAAGATTCTTCATCTCTTTTACCAGACAGAGATAACGCTTCATCAGAGCGGAGTCTTCCGCCTTCACCCCGTAACAGAGCGCTTCAATATACCCATAAAGCAGCATTCTCTCATCTCCCGCCCTGCCGGCCAGCCCGATCAGTTTTTCCGCATATATAAGTCCTTTCTCTCTTTTCCCATCCCGGTTCAGTGTCCTTCCCTTCAGGTAATAAATTTCCATCTGGAGTTCGTAGCACCTCCCCGCATCCATGTCCCCCTCCATCATATCGTAGCAGTTCTGAAACGTATCCAGCGTCTGATAAATCTCTTTCCTTGAGACAGTAAAAGTCTGGAGATACTCCACATCATGGGGTACGGCCGGGAAGAATTCATCATAGTAATCTAATATATATCTGAGATAATAAACGTTATAATACAGCGCATCGTCTACTCTCCCGGCCTGTGCGGAATGATATTTCAGCTCAGACAGCACAAACAAATCATACTGAATCCGGCCCTGTGCCCTGGCCGATTCATAATATTGCTGTGCCATCCGGTGCAGTTCATTTTTCTTGAATGCGGCTGTACGGCTGTAAATGATGTCTCTCAGCATTTTAGATTTGATTCTCAGCCTTTCATGGCCTTTCTGGTTTATTTCCTCCAATATGCCGCTGTTCAGAAGCCGGAGCAGGCAGCGGATTGCATGAACGGCCTTCACCTGTAACATCTCACATAAAACAGAAACCTCCACGCCGTTTTCCATTACCGCCAGATATTCCAGATACTCCTGTTCCTCCCTGCTGAAATTCTCAAGCAGGCTGAAGAACTGGCATTGCGCCTTGGGACTCATCGCATAAACATTCTCCTCCCCCTTTACAATATTGGCGGCCACCTCCCGCAGCATCAGCAGATTGCCTGCGGTATAGCGGTATATCTCCTTTTCTTCCTGTTGAAAGGTCCGGCCGTCCGGAAAGCATTCCTTCAAATACCTGGAGCATTCGCCTTCCTTTAACGGTTCCAGGCAGATAAGGCGGAGTCCTGCCTTGTCCCTCTCCCGGGCGTATTGATTAAAATTCATCTGGAAGTTTAAAGAAAATCCGGCCATTATAAAAATTTCACTCCTGAGATATTCCAGCAGACAGCCCAGTATCAGGCACAGACTCTTTTGATCCGCATATTCCAGATTATCGATTCTCATGATACAGTGGTTCCTGGCGCTTTTCGCTTTCCGGGCCAGCTTTCCTACGAGATTCATAAAATACAAATCCGCATTTTCCCCGGGGCTGCCTGCCATCAGATCATCCGGCTGTATCTTCAGCCATTTTGCTGTCTGGGCAATGAGTTCCCTTATTGCATAGTAATCGACGGACACATCCGTACTTTTTAAATGGATTTTTATCACATCCCTGGCGTTATACTCCTTCGTGAATTTCCACCAGACCTCCTCTTTATCCATCCCCTCCTCCCCGCAGATAATACAGGTGTCATAGGGAAACCCCTGCCTGTATTTGGAGTACTCCTCCTGCAGGGCGGCCAGTGCCCTGATATGGCCCAGATAAAACGGCCCCTTGGATGTGTTCCTCCTAAGCTCCGTCTTCATCCGCATCACATCTTCATATTCCTTTTTTACCCCGGCTCCCGGTTCCAGGTGCATATCCTGGTACAGCCGCTCTGAATACTGGGTATACGCGTAAACGGCTTTATTATATTCGCCATTCTGTCCGCATATTTTAATCAGAGTATATACCGCCTCTTCATTATGAATATCAAACCTTAAAATATACTCCGCATATTTTTCCGCCATCACGTGATCACCTTTTTTGAAGCTTCCACGCATTGCAGGAAGAAGTCTCTCCCTCAGCAGCCGTTCATAGGTGTTCTGCATGCTGCATACCCATTCTTCAAACCCCGGACAGTTCTTCAGATAGTATTTGTCAAGAAAGCAGAATCGGTTTAATTCCAGCAGCCTCTGTTCGCTGTTTTCCATAATAAATAAATCCGTATCCCTGAAGATTTCAACTTCAGGGTTTAAACTGATATAAGACCTCCCGCCGGTAAGCAGGAAGTCTTTCCCAATCAGATTTCTTATTTTATACAGGCTGTTGCGCAGATTTCCCCTTGCACCTTCCTCATCGCAGTCACACCAGAAAATAGCTACCAGTTCGTCTCTCGTACAAGTTCCGTTGAAAAGAATGTAGAGCAGCATTGCCTCAATTTTCTTCTGCGTTATTGTAAGTCTCACATGATCAATCAATATTTCCGGCTGCCCCAGAAAATGCACTTCCACTTTCATCCTATTCACGCCCTTTGCCCATTTCAATTTATCTATATATTACTATTCCCGTCCGTTTTTTTCAGCTCTTTCAGCAATTTTGGAATAAATTCCCTGTAATCTGCAACAATGCCGTAATCTGCTGCTTCAAAAATCGGCGCGTCCGGATTATTGTTGACAGCTACAATGCATTTAGCTTTGCCCACTCCAAGTAAATGCTGAACGGCGCCTGAAATTCCGCAGGCAATATAAAGCTCCGGCGCAATGACCCGGCCGGTCTGCCCTATCATCCTTTCATGGGGTATTAAGCCGCTCGCCGCCGCAGGCCTGGTTCCTCCCGTTATACCCCCGAACAATCCGGCCAGCTCATCAAGCAGTTCAAATCCCTCCCTGTCTCCTATTCCCATTCCTCCGGCAACAACCGTTCCCGAAGTTTCCAGAGCTTTTGGCCCTTCCTCCTCTCTGACGGAGGATACTGTCTTTGTTCGGATTTCTTCCGGGGATAGCTCTAAACAGGCCCGGCTCAGCCTCCCCTTTCTGCCGGCTTTACGTACGGCCGGCTCGAACATACCGGGCCGGACCGTGCACATTGCCGCGCTTCCTCCAACCGTCACTATTTCCGCCATCAGATGGCTTCCAAATGCCGGGCGGATTTGGCACATCTGATTTTCTTCATCTATTCTGAACTCCGTACAGTCCACCGTCAGCCCGGTTCTGGTTCTCGCCGCCACTCTCGGAGCCAGATCCCTGCCCTCATCCGTTCCGCCGAACAGCAGAGCATAGGGCCGATTTTCCTGTACCATCGTTGCCACTGCTTTTGTATATCCGTCCGTTGAATACTGCTGCAGCAGACTGTGCCGGAACAGGCATACTTCATCTGCCCCATATTCAAACAGCTCCTGTGCCAGCGCTTCATTCTCTCCCACCAGAACGGCGCAGAGAGGCCGTGCCAACCGGTCGGCCAGTTTTCTTCCCTCTCCCAGAAGTTCAATGACTACCGGGTGCAATCCTTCCCCCTGTGTCTGCGCATAAATCCATATTCCCCCTCTGTCTTTATCATGAACCTGGATGCCTCTTTTCTGATCCTGCCCTTTTAATTCCTCTGTCATTTCTGATTCACCCTCTTTCTCAGCTCGTTCGCGAGAGTCTGCGCCATCTCCTCCATATTCCCCTCAAGCATACGCCCCTTCGGCGCGCTTTGCGGCAGGAAGGTCCTGCGCACGGCGGTCCTGGAACCGCAAAGTCCAATCTCCTCCGGCAGAAGCCCAAGCTGTCCGCAGTCCCATATGATGAGCTGCTTTTCGCAGGCTTTACAGATTGCCCCGATTGGAATGCTCTCAAACGCGCTCTCCTCCCCGGAACAGACAATAACAGCCGGGGTGTCACACTCCACGGTCTGAAGACATCCCTCGAACCTGCGCACGGCCGTTAGCCTGCCGTTCCAGTTTACCCGTCTTACCAGGGTGAGCTGCCCAATTCCAAGATGTTCTGCCAGCTGCGGCCCCACGTGGCCCGTTTCACCGTCCGTGGTCTGTCTTCCGGTAAATATGACGGAGAAACCTCCCGCTTTTTTCACCGCCTCCGCCAATACCAGAGAGGTAGCAAAGGTATCCCCTCCGGCAAATGCCCGGTCACACAACAAGATTCCCTCATCCGCCCCGCATGCCATTGCCTCTCTAAGAACCTCCGACGCGGCCGGAGGTCCCATTGTTATTGCCGTAAGAGATGATTTTTCGCCCTTCTTTTCCATCTCTCTTCGAAGGGCCGCCGCCATCCTGACGGCGCTCATATCCTCCGGATTCAGAATTCCGGAAACCTCACTTCTTTTCAGGGTCCCCGTTTTCCTGTCTATCTTTACATCGTCCGTATCCGGAACCTGCTTAATACAAACTGCTATTTTCATATCCGCAACCTCCTGTATTATCATTACGGTCTGTCGTCCGCAATCCGCCCCAAATGTCATTGCCCCTCTATCGGCCCTTTAATACCTGCTTCGCAATCACGGTCTGGAGAATCTGGGAGGTCCCCTCATAGATCGTCGTCACTCTGGCGTCCCTGAAAATCCTTTCTATCGGATAATCCTTCATATAGCCGTAAGCGCCATGAAGCTGAAGAGCCTTTGCCGCTATCTCATTGCACATTTCGGATGCAAAATACTTGGCTGCCGCCGCTTCCTTTGTGATATTCATACCGGCATCCTTCTTCTCAGCCGCGTCATAAATCAACGCGCGCGCACAGCATAATTTCGTCTCCATATCGGCCAGCATGAACTGAATCCCCTGGAATTCCGACAATGCCGCGCCGAACTGCCTTCTCTGCCTGACGTATCCCACCGCCTCCTTCATAGCCGCCTCCGCTATGCCGAGGCACTGGGCGGCAACCACGAGACGGCCGGAATCCAGCGTCTTCATCGCCATCTGAAATGCCTTTCCCTCTTCTCCCAGGATTTGGCTCTTATGTACCTTTACATTTTCCAGGATAATATCGGCTGTAGGTGAGCCGTTTACTCCCATCTTCCTCTCCGGCTGTCCCACCGAATAGCCCGGTGTATCCCTCTCTATTATAAATGCCGTGATTCCCCTGGCTCCCAGCGACACATCCGTGGCTGCGAATACAACGGCAAAATCACAGAGCGGCGCCGCCGTGATAAAGGCCTTTCTTCCGTTAATAATATAATAATCCCCTTCTTTCCTGGCAATGGTGTTCTGGGTGGCGGCGTCAGAGCCTGCCGACGGTTCCGTCAGTGCAAACGTTCCCTCCTTCTCGCCCTTCATAACCGGAACGAGGTATTTTTCTTTCTGTTCCTCCGTGCCGTAATTCAGGATGGGAAGCCCCAAAAGAGTGTTGGGAGACGTCACATAGAGCGTGGCCGATACGCTGGCCCTGGCCAGCTCCTCCATGACAATCGCCATGGCCACGTATCCTGCGCCGCAGCCGCCGTATTCCTCCGGAATTGTTACGCCAAAATACTGGTTCTGCGCCATCTTCCGGTAAAGTTCCTTTGGTATCCGTCCCGTCTCCTCTATCGACTCTGCCAGAGGGGCCACCTCCTGTTTTGCAAATTCCCTGACTGCTCTGCGTATGAGCCTGTATTTTTCAGATTCAATCACTTTTCTCTCCCCCTTTCCATCTCTGCAAATGTCTGCAGCAGCGTCTCCGCCTGTGAACTGACGAAGGAGGTATTCAGCTCCAGACAGATATGTTTGATTCCTTTTTCATCCAAAGCCTGTCTCATCAGCGGGTAATCGTATTCCTCCGGATCGCAGAAGGACGGGATACAGACAATCACTCCTGCCTGATTTTCAATTGCCTCTTCACACAGCCTGCTGATTCTGCTTTTCTCCGGATCCATCGCAACGGAACAGAATTTAAGGTCGGCAAACCGGCATGCCAGCCTGTAAAATGAATCCTTCCCCTCCACCGGCGCGTCTGTCTGGAATTGCAGGGATTCCTGCAGCAGATAGTCGGACAGCACCGCCAGGTTATGGCTTTCCATCTTTTTCAGAATCTGTTCTGATTCCAGCAGGATTCCGGTCAGAATCACCTTGTTTCCATTCCAATCCCTCACCGGTTCCTTCTTCAAAAGCCTGGTTAAACGCCCGATTTTTTCAGTATAAATTCGCTTATCCTGGCAGCCTGCCGCCTTGATGAGCATATGCCGCAGATACGGTGTGATTATATCCGGGTGCCCGGACGCCTCTTTTACAAATTCCCTCATCGCGCTCCTGTACCGGTTGTATACTTCTATCGAATCCTGCAGCGCTTTCTCCGTAATCTTTTTTCCCGTTATTTTCTCAAGGGCCTTCCCGGCGCTTCTGTATTCCGAGGCCAGAAACTCCCTGCCGGAACGCCCCTTCCTGTTCGCAGGATAGACAACCGGTATTACCGGAATATGCGGTACGGCGGTCTTGAAATTTTGTCCGGCCGAGCGGAGGGCGTCACAGTAAACCGGCATTATCATTGCGCTTAGCAGCCCGTCATATTCTCCCCCCATGGCCTGCTCTAACATCTGCTGGACCGGGGCACAGAAAAATGCCGGATAATACCGCCGGGCCTTCTCTATCTCCCTGTCGTCCCCCCATACTGATACAGGCAGCAGACCGGCGGCATCGGCCAGCTCCTCCGGTCCAAATCCCAGGAAACAGCCAGCTGCCTCTTTCCCTGTTTCCTCCTTCGCCTTTCTGACGGCCTCGCGAGTGTTTCGGGCGGTTGCCGCAAGCTCCGAAATCAGCTTATCAAGCTCACTCATACTAGATATCTCCTTTATCTTTATCCGCACCGTCAATCCCGGATTTCCGTGCGGCCTCTCTCTCATCCATAATCTCACACAGACCTTCCACTCGCGTCTCATACTGCTGTTTGGCATAACACCTGGGATCGGACTGATCACCGTCGTACATCATGGTGGGCAGCCCTGTTTCCTCCCTGATTTTCCGCTCCATCTCAAAAAGGATTCCGTCCCAGGCCTTACAGCTCCGGTTCAGATGCATCACCACGCCGTCGCACCGAGTTCTCCTGGCAAGATTGACTCTTCTGTCACAGGATCGCTCCAGATTCGTATTGTCGAGAACCACGCTGTAAGACAGCAGCATTTCATCCAGGCTGCCGTACATTCTTCCCCATGTCTCGGTGTAAACCGTACCGCACAGATTGCATCCCTGATTCTTGAGCGTCTGGTAGTTATGCTGCAGATGGGGCCAGCAGGCAATGCCTTCCATCATAATGCGGTGCCTGGGTTCTCCCCTGAAGGTGGTCTCACCTTTTCTGCACCGTTCCTCCATCTCATCGGCCAGCATCCTGATCGCCTCCACCGTCTCTTTTCTGCCTCTCGCACAGACCATGAGGGCCATATAGTTAAACATCTCAAATCCGTTAACCGGACTTGGATCCGACTCAAAATAAGCGGAAGCCCTTCTCCACTGACGGCCGCACTCATTTGAAACTGCCATCACTTCCTTAAACCGTTCCCAATCCCATTTTTTTCCGGCTATCTGTTCCAAACTTTTTATCAGCTCCGGAATCTGCGCTTTCATATAGTCCAGCCGCGACCGGCTGACTTCATATTCGGTATTGTACGGAATATCATAGACTATCATTGGTATACCGCATTTTTTAGCAATATTCTCAAACCATTTGATCATCTCCGTACAGATATTATTTGTACACACCACAAAATCGGGCAGGGGCATATTCAGGCTTTCACACTGCCCATCCTCCAGATACCCCAGATTGACACGTGCGTAGCCGCAGATATCATTGCTGTACCCCAGCTTTTCCGTCCTCTCAATCATATCCATGGATTCATGCTTTGCCGACAGCGACGTGGAGTGGTTTTCAGGGTAACAGACTGTCAGCCCCATTGTCTCCAGAAACTCCTGGGGAAAGTTTGATGATGCCCAGCCCACCGGGCGCCCCTCCTTCCTGGCCTTCCACGCCTCGCCGTAATGACGATCCAGCAGTTCATTTAAAAGATGCTTTGCACTCATATTTTCCACCTGCGTTTTCTTTAAATATCCGGCCCCGCATAGGCCTTAACAGCCTGTTCCGCCTCCATACAATCTATTTCATTCCGGGAATATCCCAGCTCCTTAAGCACTTCCTCCGTATGTTCCCCTATCTTAGGCCCTTTCCGGTACTCGCAAAGGCCTGCCTCCCGGAATTTAACCGGCGTCCGGACCAGAATCCTGTCTGTGCCCATGTCCTCCCGCTCCGGATATCCCCCCACATGGCAGAGGATATTCTCCGCCCAGGCCTGTGGATCCGTTAAAATCTCCTCCCACACCGCCTCTTTGTCAAAGGGCAGATCTGCGGCCGTAAATATCTCAAGCCATTCATCAATGTTTTTTTCCCTGAACGTCTTATCAAGTTCAACGATCAAATCCCTGGAGTGGGTGCTGATCCGCTCAAAATGACAGAATTCTTCATTCTCTGCCAGGTCATCACGGCCAATCAGATGAAGCACCTCCCGAATGCGGTTGTCGAAATCGTTCACCGCTCCCTGGAGCCATCTTCCGTCCTTTGTCTCATAGGCATTCTGAAGCGGATTGGCAAGATCCATCCTGCTTCTGGGATATGGGTTATTCCCGTACTGTGCGGAGGCTATCAGATGCTCCATACAGAAAACGGCAGTCTGGTAAAGGCTCACGCTTACTTTCTCTCCCTGTCCCGTCTGCTTTGCCTTCACCAGGGCGGCGCAGACTCCGGAGGCCAGACAGAGGCCCACCTGCGTATCACCGAAACCGGCTACCGTCAGAAGCGGGGAAGTACCTTTCTCATACAGAGTGCCGCTGATACCTCCTCTCGCATAATAAGCGGTAAAATCATATCCCGGCTTGTCCTTATCCGGCCCCGTTTCGCCATATCCCGATACCTGTCCGTAAACAAGAGACGGATATCTTCCCGACAATTGCTCATAGGAAAGCCCCATACGCTTCAGCGCATCCTGTCGGTTGTTCGTTATAAAAACGTCGGCCTTTTCCAGCAGCCGGTGCATCACTTCCCGGCCTTTTTCAGACTTGAGGTTTAAAACAATGCCCTTCTTTCCCGAATTCTGTTGATCATAGGCAGGATTCTCTCTCTCATCGTCAATCGGCATGGATACCAGCTTGCCCATGAAACGCATCGGGTCTCCTTTAGGAGACTCTATTTTTATTACTGTAGCCCCCCAGTCCGCCAGCATTCTGGCAGCGCTGGGAGCGGCGACAAACATCGCCAGCTCCACCACGGTAATCCCTTCCAATGGTTTTTGTTTCCGATCCATGTTCTGTTCCTTTCATTTTCTATTTAATAATCTCGTCAATCAGCGTGTCGCTGCAGAGATAGGGCAGGGTAATAATCTCATTTTGGCGTTTATGTTCCCGCACCGTCTCTATCGAATTTTCATTCCGTCCCCAGGCTCGCCTTGCCACTCCGCACATCACGTCATAGTTCACCGCTCTTTCGATTATTCCGTCCGCCCTTCTGCTTCCGTCCAGAAGCAGGCCGTAGCCGCAGCTCTGTGAATTACCGATTCCGGTTCCGCCTCCGTTGTGCATGGACATAAGCGTCATTCCGAGAGCCGCGTCTCCGGCAAATACGAGAGCCGACATATCCGCCGTAATATTGCTTCCATCCCGGATATTGGAGGTTTCCCTGGAAGGAGCATCCGTACCGCCGGTATCCATATGGTCCCTGCCGATCATGACGGGGCCGATCTCTTTATTTCTTACCATCTCGTTGAATCTCAGGGCAATTTTCATCCGCGTATCGGCATCCTGGTATAAAATCCTGGCCTGGGATCCGATTACCAGCTTATTTTTCTCTGCGTCCCGAATCCAGATGTAATTATCGTAGTCCTGATATCGTCTGTCTTTTTCAATACACTCCATTGCCGCCAGATCTGTTTTATGAAGGTCTTCATCCCGGCCGGAGAGGCATACCCAGCGGAACGGCCCGTATCCCAAATCAAAGAGATTCGGACCCAGAAAAGCTTCCACAAAGGATGGATAGATAAATCCATCCAGGGAATTTTCGCCGTTTACGCAGACCTCCTTAATCCCTGTCTCATACATTGTCGTTGTCAGGCTGTTGCCGTAATCGAAGAAAAATGTGCCCCTGGAACGCAGTGTTTCAATCAGCTCATGGTGCTTTTGGATTGTCGCCTTAACCCGGTGTACAAACTCCTTCGGATCCTCCGAAAGCATCCTGGTCCGCTCGGCAAATGTCATCCCCTGGGGACAATATCCTCCGTCGAAAGCGACATGGCAGGACGTCTGATCCGTCATAAAATCAATATGTACGTTATGATCCACCGCATACTGGAGCAAATCCACGATATTTCCGTGGTATGCAATGGAAATCGGTTTCTTTTTCTCTATCCATTCCGCCGCCAGGCTAAAGGCCTCCTCGCAGCTTTCCGCTCTCAGGCTGACCCAGCCCAGCCGCTGTCTCAATTCGATTTTCGATTCATCGACTTCGGCGATAATTCCAACCCCGTTGCACATCTCGACTGCTTTTCCCTGCGCCCCGCTCATCCCGCCGAGACCGGATGAGACAAAAAGACTTCCCTCCAGCATTGTCTCACTGCTGTGGTGCAGGATTTCCCGGGCAACCGAAAGGAGTGTGGAGTAAGTTCCATGGACGATTCCCTGGGAGCCGATATAGAACCAGCCGCCGGCCGTGAACTGGCCATAGTTGGATACGCCGATGGCCGCCGCCCTGTTCCAGTTGTCATTGTCATTATATTTTCCGACCATCAAAGCGTTAGTCAGAATCACCCGGGGAGAATCCGGGGCAGTAGGAAAAAGACCGAGAGGATGTCCGGAGCTTACGATCAGCGTCTGATCCTCCTCCATCTCCTCCAGATATTTCTTAATCAGGCGGTACTGCATCCAGTTCTGGCACACCTGTCCCGTCTCGCCATATGTAACAAGCTCATAGGGATACAGAGCCACATCAAAATCCAGATTATTATCAATCATGAGCTGGATTGCCTTGCCGGCCAGGCATCTGCCTCTGTATGCTTCGATCGGCTTTGCCTTAATCAGGCCGTGCGGGCGGAAACGGTAACCATAAATTTTCCCTCTCGTCTCCAGCTCCTGATAAAATTCCTCCGCCAGTTTTCTGTGATATTTTTCCGGAATATAACGGAGCGCATTCTTGACCGCCAGCTTTTTATCGCCGAGGGAAAGCTTCGCCTCCCTCTTTGGCGCCCTGCGCACGGCGGCGTCCAGCGTCTCCGGTTCAGGCAGCCCTTCTTCCAGCCTGATTTTCATAAACTCTTCGATTTCCTCGTTTGTCATTTCCTCACCTCTGTTTTAATATTTCACCGGGTGTTACCCGGCAGGCCTACATTCCAAATACAATATGGGTCACGATAGCCACCAGCGGAATTAACAGGACGGTCCTTTCCAGGAAAATCACTACCAAATCCGCAAAATTAACGGGGATTGCCGAATCCAGCATTGCATTTGCGCTTTCCGTAAAAAAGATAACCTGGCAGGTGGAGAGAACCACGATGTAAAACCCTGCCATAACCGACACTCCGGTTCCGCTGATTAAAGTAGCCGGGAGTGACATTGCCACAAACGCCGCAATGGCGGAAGGCGCGATTGTCTGTGCATCCGGTATCCGCAGCAGCTCCAGAACCGGCCGGATCGGTATCCCGAGCCATGTTATGACAGGCGTGTAATTTGCCAATACGAGACAGATAATCGACAGTGAAATAACATAAGAAACCACCTTGCAGCCAAAAATCATCGATGACGTAAATGCATTTATAAAAGCCTGCGGCTTCGTGTTTCCGGCCTTCTCAAGCGCCGTCCGGTATGCCTGTACAAAAATTTCCGTACTGAATTTCTGCGGTTTTCTCTGTTCCTGTGTTTGGGCAGAGCCGTTATAAAAAGTATCGCCTTTTCTGGAAATGGGCGGAATCCGTATCATAATGGCGGCAACGACGAATGCCAGAAGCAGGCTGCACAAAATAATAACGGAATAATAATCCTCACAACCGGCCAGGCCGCTTAAAAACGCGTAGGCGCCCAGACTGACGAAGCTGAAGCTGGTCGTAATGGACACCGACTCTTTCGCCGTATAAACATTGCCTTTATAGAGGTTGCTTGTAACCATTACCCCAACCGCCGGTGAGCAGACAAATGAAGTCAGGGCATCCACCGATGCTTTTCCCGGCAATTTGAATACCACCCTCATAACCGGCTCCAAAATTGTTCCAAAAAATTCCAACAGCCCGTATTCCAACAATGTAGTTACGAAAAAGCCGGAAACTACAATGGCAAAGAATACGTCGCGCGCTATTTTCAGCGAACTGGTTCCCACTGCCGGATCCAGAATACAGGCGGGGCCAATTTCAAAAACAACCATCACGCCGAATATTGCGGCCAGAAGATAACAGATTGAATTAAATACGCCGATATTGGCAAAGTATTCTTTTATAATGGAGGGAGGATTGGAAGTCCGCCCCCAGATGCTGCACGCCAGCACCAGCAGTGAAATAACCATAACCAGGACATACCCGGCCGGCAGTCCCAGAGCCGCCTTCGCATTATCGATTAGGTGAATTAACGGCACCTTGCTGACTCCGCCTATACTCACGTTGATAAAGAAGAAAAACACCCCAAACACACTGAACACCAGAAACTTTAGCAGCGCACCGTTTGATGATTTACCCGTCGCGGCTGTCTTTTCCATATAAATATCCTCCTTTTTCCTGACCCTCTTATTCCTGAATATGCACATTAGTAATCGTTCGGCCAAACTCTAATCATTTATTCAGGAGTACCTTCTCTGCAAGCTTGCTTTCCTTTGTCATGCTACCATCTTATCACCCCGCCGTTTTTTTTCCGTCACCTTGCAGGCCTCCCCTCCGTCATTTTTCAAAATATTTCAATGTTTTTTGTAATTATACAAATAACAAAGTGATGGTTTTATTATTATCCATTATTTGCACTGCTTCTGCATTCAACTGTCCCCTTTATTATTTCTAATTCTGGTTATTTTAAATCAGTCCAGTTTTTGTTATAGTGCTGGTTATAAGAGCTGGAAACGATGTTTCTTCCGCTTCCGTCGTACACAATTAAGAATGAATCAGGAGGTTTGCCTATGAAACGAATTGTTACACTTCAGGATATATCCTGTGTCGGCCGCTGCTCCATCACAGTTGCCCTTCCCGTAATATCTGCCATGGGTGTGGAGTGCGGTATTCTCCCCACTGCGGTTTTATCCACCCACACCATGTTTAAGACTTTTACATGCAAAGATTTATCCGACCAGATTGGCCCTATTGCAGATGCATGGAAGCAGGAAAATATTACGTTTGACGCGGTTTACACCGGGTATCTTGCATCAGCCGAACAGTGCTCGCAAGTATGCGCTTTCTTCGACCGTTTTTATGACGGTAATAATCTGATACTGGTGGATCCGGCTATGGCGGATAACGGCTCGCTCTATCCGGCCTTTGATGAAAGCTTTCCGACTGAGATGGCAAAGGTCTGCGCTAAAGCAGACATTATTCTTCCGAATATAACGGAAGCATGCCTGCTTACCGGAACGCCTTATAAGACTTCCTATGATGAAAGCTATATCCATGAGCTGCTTAAGAAACTGCTGGCGCTGGGCTGCCATACCGCAGCCCTGACCGGAGTCAGTTATGAGAAGGGCCGCCTCGGAGTCGTTTCCCTTGATCGAAACGGTGATACATTCTCCTATTTTACCCGGCACTGTCCGCAGAGTTATCACGGCACGGGAGATTTATACTCATCAACTGTTCTGGGCGGCCTGATGAGGGGATTAAGCCTTGGGAATGCCCTCTCCCTCGCGGCTGATTTCGTTGTGGCCTGCATCGAAGCCACTGCCTCCGCTGAAAATGCGAGATGGTATGCAGTGGAATTTGAGTCCCAGATTCCGTTGCTTTGCGAGATGCTGGATCAGCGGTTAAAAAATAATTAAAAGAAGTTGAAACTTTTTTCCTCCTCTCTCCGTCTAACCTCTGAATACAAAAAGAGGAGGAAATAATCATGAAAAAAAGTAAATTAATTATCGTATCAATTCTGGCAATTGCCGCCTTATCGACTGCAACTGCCTGCGCGGGTAAAAAAAACGAAACGCCTAAGACGCCTGTAGCCGCATCGGCAGAAACAACTGCCGCTTCCACAGAAAAAGAGGAAACTGCCGCAGAGCAGACGGAAGCCGGGGACGAAGCAAAGGATGCCGAATCTAAAAAGAGCGGACAGATGACAGGTGTGCTGGAAGAGAATAAGGGCTTCATCTTTACTATCATTTCCGATGATGACGGGGAATCCTATGTTTTTTCTCTGGATGACGAAAAGAGCCTGGACGGTATAAAAGACGGAGATAAAATTATCGTTTCCTATGAAGGCGGGGATCCGGCCGACAGAGATTCCGACTGCGTGGTTACTAAGGTTGAGAAGGCTAAATAAAATTAATATTTTCCCACGGATATTATAAGCCTGTATCTCAAACCTGAATAACATAAAGGCCGGGAGCCTGAAAAGTTTATTTTCAGACTCCCGGCCGTTTTTCTGCGGGGTTATGCTTATCTGCGGGCCAATTCGGCTGTGTTACGTGCGGCAAGATTAATAAAGACCTGTTTTCGTCATATATTCATCCAGCTTCTCAAGTCTTCTCCGGCCTTTTTCCCCGCTCAGCTTCCCAACCAGCGTCACGATGATTTCCATCGAAAGCGCCAGGGAACTTATGGAGTTTGCAAAGCTGAAGGAATCCACCTGGTTCACCACCGTAATTCCGGCACCTTTAGCGACAGGAGAAGAAACACTGTCTGTGAATGCAATGACAGGACACCCGGCCCTGCGGGCCATCTCCGCCACGGTAAGCGCATGTCCCGAGTATCTGGGGAGGCTGAACAGTATCAGTACATCCCTCTCCCCCATGTCTATTGCCTCATCCTCAAATCCGTCTCTCCGGTTGACATTTCTGACATTCTCAAGAACATGGGATAAAACCGCTGTAAAGTAATCGGCCAGGCCTGCCGTATTTCTAAAGCCCGCAATATATTTTTTTTCTGCCCCAATGAGCATCCCGGCAATTCTCAGATACTTATCATCACCGTTTGCCACCTGATCGCATGCGGCCCGGCTGGCGTGCTGTCTTCGAACCGCATCCGGTATCTCTTCCAACGCCAGGCAGTCGGCATTTTTAATCTTCTCATAGGGAAGCTCCGAACGGCTCAGCGCCTGCTTTACCGACAGAGCCTCCTCCTGGAGAAAACGGCGGAAACTTTTTAAACTATCAAAGCCCAGCGTCCTGGCAAGCCGGATTACGGTAGTGTCTCCCACCCCCGCTGCTTCGGCCAGTTCTGCCCCGGTCATCACGGCAGCCTCTTCCCTGTGCCGAATCACATAATCAAAAATCATCTGTTCTTTTTTGGATAAATTTACTGTCCCCGCCATTTCTTCCAGCTTCATCTAATCTCCTGCCCCGGCTGTTTATACCGGCCGTCCTGTCTTATTCATGCACCTCTGCCGTCGCCTCCAGCTCCAACAGACAGCCTTTGTTCAGCCTGCCCACCGGAAGGACGATCCTGGCCGGTTTATGTTCCCCAAAGAACTCACTGTAGACCTTGTTCACATCGCCCCAGTAATCCATCGAGCTGACATAAATCCGGCACATCACGACATCCTCTTTTTCACAGCCGGCCGCTTTCAGGACGCTTTCCATCTTGGCCAGAGCCATCTTTGTCTCGGCTTCAATGCCCCCCACAGCCGGAAGGCCGGTTGCCGGATCGGCCGACGTCTGGCCTGATATGTAGAGTACCCCATTGCTGATCATTCCCGGTGTGTAGTGGCCCGACGGGCTGTTTTCGTTGAAAACCTGTTTCATTCTAATTCTACCTCCTCAAGTTTTTTTATCTGATCCAGCCCCACATTGCCGCCTGAGACGACAAAGCAGACTTTATCCGATTTCTTCACGTTCCATTTCTGAAGCTCTCCCTGAAGTGCCGCGCCGATTCCAATGCAGGAAGACGGCTCTGCCAGAATTTTCCCTTCCATTAAGAGGAGCTTCATCGCTTTCAGCATCGATTCATCTTTAACACCCACGAAACCTGCCACATTACCGGTAACTATCGGGTAATTCCGTTCCCCCGGTTTTTGCGTCAGCAGCGCGTCGGCAACTGATTTCTGTTCTTCCAGATTTACTCTCTCACCTGCCTCCACACTCATTGCATATCGGCGGAGGACATACGGCTCCGCACCGATTACCTGAGCCTTTGGAATCTGTGATTTAACTGCCACAGACACGCCGCCAATCAGCCCCCCTCCTCCTATCGGCACCACCACATAATTTACATCCGGAAGCTGCTCTGCAATCTCAAGTCCCAGAGTTCCCTGTCCGGCTATAATCTGATAATCGTCGTATGGATGGATAATCGTGTAGCCATACCGTTCGCTGAGCTGTCCGGCAATGATGTGGCGCTCACTCAGCTTACACTGAACCACCTCAGCACCCAGCTTCCTGATGCCGTCCACCTTCACCTGGGGAGCATTATCCGGTATGACTATCGTCGCCTTCACACCGAGAAGCTTTGCGGCAAAAGCCACGCCCTTTCCATGGTTGCCTGAGGATGCCGCAACTACGCCATTCTCCAGCTCCTCTTTCGGCATGGAGAGCATCTTGTTTAACGCGCCTCTGATTTTAAATGAATTAGTCCGCTGCATGCACTCCGGTTTGATATAAACCCGGCATCCCAGAATATCATCGAGATTCTGCAAGTGAAGTACCGGAGTCTGATAGATGTATGGTGCCAGCCGTTCTCTGGCCTCCATAATATCCTGTTTTCCAAACATTTTCTCTGCTCCTTTCGATTGATACGAAATAAATATAAAAATTTATTTTATATTCTAATGGATATTTTTATTTTAATCCATTTAAAAAATCCTGTCAATCGATACCTGGGCCTCCTATTATAAAAGCGGTTTATGGCAAAGCACGAAATGGCCGGGCGCCGGTTCCTTTAACTGCGGTGTCTCCCGAAAACAGCGTTCCTCTGCATATTCGCATCGTGGAGCAAAGCGGCAGCCCGGTTGCGGATCGATTGGGGAAGATATCTCCCCCCTCAGCAGGACGCGCTCATTCTTCTCCTCCACATCCGGTATGGGTACGGCAGCCAGCAGCGCTTTCGTATAAGGATGGAGCTGCTTTTCAAACAGTTCGTCTGTCTCTGCATATTCAACCATGTTTCCAAGATACATTACAAGAATATGGTTGGATATATGCTTAACCACCGATAAATCATGGGTAATGAAAAGGTAGGTCAGCTTCTGTTCCTCCTGCAAATCCTGCATCAGATTGAGAATCTGCGCCTGGATAGAAACATCCAGTGAGGAGACGGGTTCGTCACATACAATAAATTCCGGTCCCAGAGCCAGCGCCCGGGCGATTCCAATCCGCTGACGGCGCCCGCCGTCCAGCTCGTGGGGATACGAATCCGCAAGACGCCTGGAAAGCCCTACAATATCCATCAGCTCTTCCACTCTCTTATCCGTTTCCTCTTTTGTAGAAAATACTTTATATATATTCAGCGGTTCGGAAATAATCCGGCTCACTGTCATTCTCGGGTTCAAAGATGAAAAGGGATCCTGAAAGACAATCTGCATATTCCGCCGCAGTTCTTTAAAACGTTTTTTGGTGATATCGGTAATATCTTCCCCGTCAAACAGAATCTGTCCTCCCGTATTATCCAGAAGATGAAGTATCGTCCTGCCCAATGTGGATTTTCCGCATCCGCTCTCTCCCACAACCCCAAGCGTTCTGCCCCTCTCCAGACGGAAGCTGATACCGTCCACCGCATGCAGCATCCCCTTCGGGGTTTTAAAATATTTTTTCAATTCCTTCACTTCGAGCAGTATATCCATCAGAAATCCTCCTCCTTCCCCTCACAGCATCTGAAACATTTTACAAAATGGCCCGGCTCCACTTCCCGCACTCCGGGATCCGACTGCAAACATTTCTCCATGCTGAAGTCACATCTTTGTGCGAAGCTGCAGCCTGGCGGAAGGTTGGACGGATCCGGCATCAGGCCTTTTATCGGTTTAAGCCGCTCCACCTTTTCCTTGAGATTCGGCAGAGAAGCAAACAGACCTCTTGTATACGGGTGTGTCGTATTTCTGTATATCTGCCGCAGCGTCCCGCATTCTACAATCTCCCCCGCATACATGATTGCCACTCTGTCACATACCTCCGCCACCACTCCCAGATCATGGGTGATCAGAATCATGGAAGTATTAAACTGCTGTTTTAACCGGGTCATCAATTCCAGCACCTGCGCCTGGATGGTCACATCTAATGCGGTAGTCGGTTCGTCGGCCACCAGCAGTTCCGGATTACAGGCCAGGGCGATTGCAATAACCACCCTCTGTTTCATCCCGCCGGAAAACTGATGGGGGTATTCGGGAAAACGATCGGCCCCGATCCCTACCAGCTCCAGCATATCCATCGCCTTTTTCTGCGCCTGTTCGGGTGAAATTTTCTCGTGCAGGCGTATTACCTCCGTGATCTGATCTCCGACTGTCAGCACCGGATTCAGCGCCGTCATGGGATCTTGAAAAATCATCGAGATTTTATGGCCTCTGATTTTCCGCATCTCACGTGCGGACTTTTTCAGAAGGTTTTTCCCTTCAAACACAATTTCACCGCTTATAATTTCACCGGGCGGGTCCGGGAGCAGCCCCATGATTCCCAGTGCCGTCGTAGTTTTCCCCGCCCCTGTCTCACCGACCAGTCCAAGCGTCTCGCCCTTTTTCAGAGTAAAACCGACCTGGTTTACGGCTTTTACGACACTCTCATCCGTTTTATAATAAATGGTCAAATCACTGACCTTCAATAAGTCTTCCGCCATCACGCCATCCTCCTAGTTCTTCAAACGGGGATCCAATGCATCCCGCAGGCCGTCTCCAAAAAGATTCAGGGAATAGATCGTCATCATAATCATGAGCCCCGGAAATGTAACAATATACCAGTAATCCCTGATATACTGCCGGCCGGCCGACAGCATGCCGCCCCAGTCGGGGATCGGCGGCTGGATTCCCAGACCGATAAAGCTGAGTCCGGCTGCATCCAGAATGGCGGTCGCCACTCCGATGGTTGCCTGGACAATCATCGGCGCAAGGCAATTCGGCAGAATATGAAATAATATGATATGTAAATCACCGGCCCCGACCGCCCGGGCCGCCTCCACAAATTCCTGATCCTTGACCGATAGAATCTGGGCGCGCACCACTCTGGCATACCTCGGAATCTCGCTGACTCCTATCGCAATCATCAGATTGAACAGTCCCTGTCCGAGCATCGCCGCAATAGATATGGCCAGCAGAATGCTGGGAATCGAAAGCACGATGTCAATGGCACGCATAATTATATTATCCGTTACATTTCCATAGTATCCTGCAACTGAGCCAAGCACCGTGCCGAAAACAACTGAAATGCTTACAGAAACCAGACCCACGGCAAGAGAAATCCGGCTCCCGTAGATAACGCGGCTTAAAATATCACGCCCCAGATTATCGGTACCGAACGGGAAAGCTTTGCAGGGAAAAATAAATCTCCTGCTGAGAAGCTGATCATCATATCCGTACGGCGCTATGAATGGCGCAAAAACGGAGCACATAATTAAAAGGATAATCACTATAAGTCCCAGCATAGCTGCCTTATTCTTTTTAAGCCTCCGCCAGATTCCCTTCAACTGGCTCTGCTGTCTTTTCACTCTTAATCCGTTCTTTTTTACCTCTGCCTCCAACACAAAGCCTCCCCCCTTAATGATTTCCCGTCTTCTGATTTGTCCCGCGGACAGTTTCCCGGGTTAATTCCCCATTTCCCGCTCTTTGAATTTCTTTTTTTCTGCTCTGTGTCTTATACTGTGATTTAATCCGTGGATCAATAAAGGCATACAGCAAATCCACCGCCAGATTGACCAGACTGACCACAATGGCAACAAACAGGACTCCGCCCTGCACGACCGGATAATTCCGGGCGTTAATTGCGTCTACCATCATTTTTCCAAGGCCCGGAATCGAAAAGATTGTCTCGGCCATAACAGCGCCTCCCAGCAGGCCCCCAAAGGACAGGCCGGCCACGGTGATAATCGGTATCAACGCATTTTTGAGAGCATGCTTTACAATCACCACTCTCTCCGTCTGCCCTTTCGCCCGTGCAGTTCGTATATAATCCTGGCGCAGAACCTCCAGCATACTGGAGCGTGTCATACGCATGATTGTGGATGCCGTGCTGGGCCCGATTGCCAGCACCGGCAGTATCCAGTAACGGGGGCCTGAGAAACCGGAGGCAGGGAGCCACCGGAGCCATACGGCAAATACGATGATAAGCATCAGCCCCTGCCAGAATGTGGGCATTGAGACTCCGAGAAGCGAAAGTCCGGTGGCAAGGTTGTCAAAAATAGAATACTGCTTTGTCGCTGCAATCACACCGGCCACAATTCCTATCAGCAGGGCAAGTGTGATACTTAACGTAGCCAGCAGCAGTGTTGTGGGAAAACGGTCGAGAATTTCTTCCAGAACCGGCCGCTTGGTAGAATAGGAGATCCCGAAATCCCCCTCCGTTACAATCCCTTTAATGTATGTTCCGTAGCGGACAAGAAACGGTTCATTTAATCCCATTTCCTCCCGCAGTTCTTCCACCACCGATTCCTCCGCCCGTTCTCCCAAAAGCATTCTGGCGGGATCACCGGGTGTGAAATACATCATTGTAAAAATGACAAAGGAGATCCCCAGCAAAACCGGCAGCATCATAAGTAAACGCCTGATTATATAACGGTACAATGATATTTCACCTCACTTATTCATACACTACTACCTTGGCCAGATTCGGTGTATTCCCAGGACTGCATTCCAGATTTTCCACTTTTGCAGTCGTTGCATAGACAACATCTGAGAATGCGATTGGTATCATATAATGGGTATCCCACATATATTTCTGTGCTTCCTGGTATAACGCTTCCCTCTCCGTTTCATCATAAACAGAACGGCCTTTATCCAGGTACTCATCAATTTTTGCATCGTTCCCCTGTAAAACTCCGCCGTAGCCGCTCTTCCACAGTCCCAGCGCCTGATCCGGATCGCCTGAACTGGCTGTAAATGCTGAAATACCCATCTGTATATCCCCTGCAGCCTCCTGTTCAGCAAAAGCGGCGTACTCCATTATGTCAACTTTTGCGGTGATCCCTACGGCTTTCCACATATTCTGGGCGATTTCCAGAATATCGACAAACTGCGTATTGTCATAGCCCTTTACCGTGATTTCCAGACTGTTGTCATAGCCCGCTTCCTTCAAAAGCGCACGGGCCTGATCCGGATCATAGGGATTGACGCCCATCGATTTGTAACCGAAAATATTAGGCGACATAACGGAGTCTGATGTTTTGGCAGTTCCGGTAAATACTGCATCCACAATCGAATTCATATCCAGTGCATAGGCCAGCGCTTCACGCACCCGTATGTCTTTCATAACCGGGTCTTCCATGCTGATGCTGATGTAGGTATGCTTAAGTCCCGTACCGCTGATAAGACGCAGCTCCCGGTTATCCCTGATGCGGTCAATATCATTTGTGGATACGTCATAAATCAAGTCAACGCCGCCTGTTTCCAGTTCGATTGTTCTGTTTGCAGGTTCTGCAATAAATTTTACAAGCAATGTCTTATAAGTGGGTTTTTCTCCCCAGTATTCATCATTTCGCTCCAGTTCAATGCTCGTCCCGGTTGTCCAGTTTTTAAACTTCAGCGGCCCTGAACCTACCGGATTGCGTCCAAATTCATCGTCTCCCAGCTCTTCTACTGCCTTTTTGCAGAGAATACCGCCTTCCGGTGAAGACAGGAAGTTGAAAATCGGAGCCATCGGTTCCTTGAGTTTTAATTCCAGAGTGGTATCGTCAATCACCTTCGTATTTTCCGTATCGACAGACTGGAAAAGTGGTGCGCTCCCCGATTTTTCACTCGCACGCACCAGGGTATATCTCACGTCTTCGGCCGTCATTTTCTCACCGTTATGAAATACGACATCATCGCGCAGTGTAAAACGGATCGTCGTATCATCCACATTTTCCCAGCTCGTTGCCAGGGATGGCTGCAGTCTTCCCTCTTCATCCTTTACCACCAGAAAGTCATATATCTCACGGCGTACCGCCTCCGATACAAGCTGGGTATTCAGGTGCGGATCAAGACTTGCGGGCTCATCCCGTATCGCCACCGACAATATATCTTTATAAGCTCCCCCTTGCATTCCCGAGACCTCCGTCTCATCCCCTCTATGGGAATCTTCCGGTACAGATCCGCTCTGTTTCCCGGTTCCGCAGGCCGTTAAAAATAATGCCGCTGCCGTCAGTACAGCAAAACTCTTTTTCACAAAATTTTTCTTCATAAACTCCCTACCTTTCTTTCTTTTTGTTGTTATTGTTCTCAAACCCCTCAGACACACCGTTCTGTTCAAACTGGGCAAACAGTGAGCCGAAACCGCCCGTATGTAAAAAACATACATTTCCTTTTGTTTTTCCCCTTCTGATCCAGTCCATCATGCCTGCCACAACCTTACTGTTATAGACATTTTCCAGATATAATCCCTCTTCCCGGGGAAATTGCAGCACGGCTTCCACACTCTCAGGCGTATTGCTCCCCCAGCCGCCGCCTCTGTAATCATCCAGGATATTGTAGCCTTTCCCGCGTATGCCTTCAATGGAAATTCCTGTAATTTCCCCGATCTGGGAAACCGTTTCCCTGATTCCTTCATAAAGCACGGGCAACTCGTCATCAACGCTGACTACGTTGATACAAAACGGACAGCCAAGCCATGCGTTACCATAGATAAGCCCGGCCGCGCCCCCTCCATTCCCTCCGGGAACAAATATATCATGGATTTCAAGCCCCTGTTCCCGGTTCTGTCGCAGAAGCTCCGCTGCCGCATTTACGTACCCCAGCGCCCCGAAGCCGGTCGTGGCTCCATTTTCAATCACATAAGGGCGGCGGCCCTGGGTGCGATATGCCTCGCTCAGCCGTTCTACATATTCATCCCTTTCCGGCCTGCTTATATTTCCCGCATAATATGTCTTAACCCGGCTTATCTGGTTGAGCAGCTCGTTCCCGGTATAATGCTCCGGTTCTTCGCCGTTATGCACAATCACACATTCCACGCGGAGTCTGGCGCAGGCATTGGCTGCAAGCGTACACAGGTTGGACTGCATCGGCCCGGAGACTATCACCAGGTCGTGATGTCCGTCCAGCACCTGCCTCATGATGAATTCGAGGCTGCGCACCTTGTTGCCTCCGGGACCAAGTCCGGTCATATCATCCCTCTTAATAAAAATCTTTTCAAACCGGAGCGTCTCCTCCAAATTGCGCAATCGGTGGATCGGTGTTGGGAAGAGCCCCATCTCTGCCTTTCCAATTTGTTTTAAGCAGGCACAGAGCTGATCCATATCAATATCGGTGGTGAGCATTCTATTCCCTCCCTTCTGTTTACTCTATATAACAGCAATTTGCGTGCCAAATTTCTATAAAACGAAATTCAGCACGCAAACCCTTTAAAAATCAGCTATTAATATGTATTCTCACCTTATTTTCAAAAAATGCGCTTCGTCAATTCACCCATTTTCCGGTTGATTAGGTTGTTTATTTCACCACTTAATTCCGATTCAGAAAATCAAGTACCCGTATACCGAAACCGGTAATGGCCGTGCCTCCCCGGCCCGGGCAGATATGTACCATGGTAAAATCGGACAGATTTTTGAGTATGGTTCTCACTTCCTGCTCCGTACACCTGACATCTTCCAGAGCAAGCCTCCGGCTTATACTCCCCCGGCCCAGCTTTTCTCCTCTCCGTTCCCCCTCCTTCAATATTTTAAGAACAGCGGCATACCGTTTTTCCTGATTGCGGAACCTGCGCAGAAAATGCTCCATTAAGACGGCCTCTTCCCCGCCGAAATCCGGTTCTGCCGTCATCCCGTCATTCTCGTCGTCCATCAGGCTGAGAACATCATGCAAATCCATCCTCTGTTTCCCAAGATACATCAGACGTTCCGCAAAATTACCCAGTTCCCTTACATTCCCCTCCCACCGGCAGCGGCAGATGGCTTCCATGGCTTCCTTTGTAAATTCAAAATTTGTCTTCAGTTTTTCCTGGAACTGCTCTAAAAGAACCGGTATATCTTCGCGCCTTTGGCAAAGCGGAGGCAGATGCAGAGATAGCACATTAAGCCTGTAATAAAGATCCTGTCTGAATTGATTGTTACGCACCAGCTTCTTCAGATTTTTGTTGCTGGCCGATATTATACGTACATCAATGTTGATAACCCGATCTCCGCCGATCCTGATAATCTCCTTCTCCTGAAGCACGCGCAGCAGCCTTGTCTGCAGGGCCAGATTCATCTCACTGATTTCATCCAGAAACAGCGTGCCTTTGTTTGCCAGTTCAAAATACCCCACTTTTCCGCCCTTTTTAGCCCCGGTGAAAGCGCCCTCATTATACCCAAACAACTCACTTTCCAGGAGATTTTCAGGGATGGAGGCACAGTTTATCGCTATAAACGGGTTATCTTTCCGGTTGGAACTGTTATGGACAGACTGGGCGAACAACTCCTTTCCCGTACCGCTCTGGCCATATATCAACAGGGCCGAATCCGAACGCGCCATCTTTCCGGCAGTCTCCTTCAAAGTGATGATGCTTTCACTTCTTCCCACAATATCGTCAAATGAATATTTGGCGGCGTAACCACGGGAAACAATTTGGCGGCGGAGGGTATACTGCTCTTTCTCGATATCCGTAAAACGTTTTATCAGAATCAGGTGCCCTGAAATCCCCTCCGGGTCAGACAGCGGATAAACGGAGATAGAGAGTAGCTGCTCCTCAAACGTAATAATCCTGTCCTTGACCGGCATCTCTTCCTTTGCGGCTTCCCCCTCTTTTGCACTGCCCAGCCTGGGGGCAAATACGGCCAGAGGCGGTATTGTCTCTTCCAGCGTGCTGCCCAGAATCTGCTCCTGCCGCCGGTTCAGGATTTTCTCAGCCGACTTGTTGATAAAATTGATTTTTCCGCTTCGGTTAAGCGTGATAATACTGCCGTCAAAAATCTTCATGACGAGGTTCAGTTTCTTTTCCATTGAACTGACTTCATCCAGAAGCAGCTCCGTACCGTAGTCGGCTCTGGCCAGAGTCTGGAAGTAATTCTCAAATACCGCTGTTTGTAGCAGATATTCCAGGTTCAGCCTGGTGGCGACATTGACAATCGTTCTTGTAGATAAAACCCGATCCTGCAAATCAATGATTTCCGTTACCCAGGGGGGAACCAGTTCCCGCTCCCCCGGCGTAATAGCCAGGCTGCAGGCCGGGGGTTCTTTCATTCCAGGATAAAACGGCACAATCTCGACATGGGAAATTCCGGAATTATAGATAAGGCCGATTGTCTCTACGGCCATCTCCAGTGTAATATTGACAAGCATTGCCTTAGTCCCCGGCAGAAGCTGTCTCATCTGGTTCAATGACTGTTTTTTCAATGTAATGTCGGCTATAAAGATGTCGTCGCAATTACGCACATAACGTTTTACCAAGTCATAAATCCCATGTGTGGAAACCATAATCAGATCCGCTCGATTCCCACCAGAATACCGGCTCCGTCCTCCACTGAATAGGCAGCCGTTTCAAGCTGATCCTGAAACAGGTTTTTTATCTCTTCCGCGTAAAAATCCGCTATCTTTCGCATATTCGTAACAATTGCTATTTTCTTCATTCCGCTCCCCCCTTCCGTCTGTCTCGTGTCTACATTATAAATATATTTCCGGTTTCATACAATAGCTTTATTTGACATCCTCCTCCGCTGATTATATACTGAAAAAAAGCCCGTACCGGGCCAAAGGAGGATTTCGATGGGAAATACAAAAGAGCAAAATGAACCGGCAGATAAAGCGCAGTGTCCGGAACAGAGCACAGTCCCAAAAAACAGCGGTCAGATATACACCTGTACGGACTGCGGACTGACCGGCTGCCGGAAAGAGGACGGAAACTACCCGCCCTTCTGTTTAACGATGCAGACGGAAAGCGGCGAACTGGATGAAATTGCCGCCCTCTACGCATCTGATTCAATCGACGGAACGATTGCAAGAGCCTCGGCCAAAATTGAGGGAAACTATTACTGCAGAAAGACAAGAGTCGAGGAGACGGTGCTGTTCATCAAGGCCATCGGGGCAAAACGCGTGGGAATTGCAACCTGTGCAGGCCTGATTAACGAAGCCAAAACCTTTTCCAAAATACTCAAGAAAAACGGTATCGACCATGTCAGCGTGATATGTAAGGTGGGCAGCCGGGACAAGACAGAGATGGGGCTGCCCGAGGAAGATAAGATAAAACCGGGCACCTTTGAGCCGATGTGCAATCCGGTCCTGCAGGCCAGATATCTCAACCGGGCAGGTACCGACTTAAACATCGTAATCGGACTTTGTGTCGGCCATGACGCACTGTTTAACAAACATTCCGAAGCGCCTGTCACCACCCTGATAGCAAAAGACCGTGTGCTCGGGCATAACCCGGTGGCAGCGCTTTACTGCCACTATTATGATAAATTGTATAAACCGTAAGCAGCCGTTCAAGAAAGGGCAATTACGCCTTTAAACCTCAGCAATTGCCGACACGCACATATTCCAGATGATTCCGGGCGGCACCGGCCAGCCGAAGCAGCAGCTCCGGACTCGTAGCCTCCCGGTCCGTCATCTTATAGCGAGGAAAAAAGCGGTTCAGATGAAGAGGGATATCCCTCCTGACCGATGCAATCCACTCAGCCATTTCCTCTATTTCCCTTTCGGTATCGTTAAGCCCCGGTATGATTAGGGTTGTAATTTCCACATGGCTTTTTCCCGCAGCCCGGACAATGAACCGTTTCACATCCTCCAGTTCCCCATGCACCATTCTGTAAAAATTATCGGTAAACCCTTTTAAATCGATATTAAAAGCGTCGATCCAGGGCAAAACCTCATCAAGTACCTCCAGAGAAACCGAGCCGTTCGTGATCACCACATTTTTCAATCCCATTTCCCTGGCAGGGATTGCACAGTCCCTCACATATTCATAATTGATAAGAGGCTCATTGTACGTATATGCAATCCCGATATTTCCCCTGTTTACGTATTCCGCCGCCATTTTCACCGCCTCCCCCGGACTGAGATGGTATATCGGAAGCAGCCCGTCAATAATTTCTCGTTCGCCTGCCATGGAAATTTCATGATTCTGGCAGAAAGGGCAGGCAAAATTACATCCATAGCTCCCAACCGATAAAATACGGCTGCCGGGATAGAAGTAATTAAGCGGTTTCTTTTCAATCGGATCAAGAGCAAGTGAAGTCACTTTTCCGTAGGCGTTACTGGTAATTATTCCGTCCCTGTTAACTCTTACTTTACAAAATCCGGTCTGCCCCTCTTCCAGTGCACACCGGCCCGCACATACCCTGCAAACAGTTTTCAATAATGTCTCACCACCTCAAAACGTTCCGTCTCATACGCTTCATCCTCGTCAATACCTGCCTTACGGAGCGCGATGGATATTTGCTGTTCCACCGTGTCAATTCCCTCAAGGTTCGGCAGCAGCAGGCCTCTGCGACGTCCATGACTGACGATGACCCCGTATTTTTTCACATCCAGTTCCTCGTCCGAATGAACCGTTTCCGGTTCTCCCAGAACATCAACCGTACAGATAATCTGCCCCAGTTCTCCTTTTTCCACCTGCGGAAATCTGGGATCGTATATCCCAGAACTGACTGCATTGCGTATAATTTCACCGGCTATATTTTTACAGGTTCCCTGTATGGTTCCGATGCAGCCTCTCAGCTCCCCGTCCTTCTTCAAAGACACAAAAACCCCGGCCTGTCTGTTTATCATCACGTCCGGCAGATGCTCCGGGACAGGCATCTCCCTTCCCGTATCCAGGTAATATGCCAGGGACTCCCTGGCCAGAGCCACATAGGCATCCCGGAAAGAAGCCACCGCGTAACCGACTCCAAATGGTCCCTCATAGGACAGCAGACGGGAACGCAGTACCTTTCCATCCAGGCACCCCGCCATAATACAGAAAGCCCGGTGCCCGCACTCACCCGCATTTTTGCAAAATTCTTCCGAAAACCCGATCAGCTTTTGAAGATTGCCTCCGGCCATCACTTCCGTCACCCTTTTATCGTATTCCGGCCCTTCCTTCGTGTACTCGTAGGGTCCGCTGTCCATCAGGCAATGGGAAAGATCACCACTGGCGATAACTGCGATTCTGCGATCAAGCCTGTCCGCCGCCTCAGCGATACACTGTCCAAGCCTGAAATGCTCATGAAAGGACTGTCCGGAGAGTCCAATCCGCACCAGTTTAAAATCTGCAAGCTCTCTTCTCAGAAAATAAAGAGGTATCATCGTGGCATGATCAAGCTCACGCCCTCTCCCGCCTTCTGTTCCCGCCGCAATTCCCCAATCCTCCGCAAGACCGCACAGCTCGGAGACAAACTCCGTGTCATAAACTCCGCCTATCTGAAGCTCAGGATATCCGTAAAGTCCGAAATCCCCCTTCGCCCGCGTTCCCGGAGAAATATGAAAATAATCCTGGTACATGACGGAATGCGGTGAAAGTATTATCACTGTTTCCGGCTCCATCAAAGCCGCCTCTTTTGCAATTTCCCGATAGGAATCAATTGTCTTCTGGATTTTCCGTTCTTCCCCTCTTCCTATTTCAGGTAAAATCAGGGGTGGATGTGGAACGATAAAAGCTCCCGCAACTGCCATACAGTTACCTCCCTTCGTTATATTATCAATCCGCGCAACAGTTCACGTTGTCTGAACTGTTATATATCCGCCTGTCCTGTATAAATTCATTATAAGTTCTTTTTGCACACTATACAATAGCTTCCGCTCCTGCCTCCAGTAAAAAGGGCCTCCCATGATTTTTGAATTTAATCATGGGAGGCCCTTTTTACTGTTTCCCGGCATTCATGCGCTGTTACTATTCACGGCCCTGCTGAAAAGCGCAGCTCCGTGAACAGTAACCATGCGCTTCATAACCCGGAAAATTTCTCTCTGTTTTTCTATCTGTTCTGCGACCGGTACTGCCCCGGTGTCATGTTATACGTCTTTTTAAACAGCCTGTTAAAATGCTCCACCGTCTCATATCCAACTGTTTCCGCAATGGACTCCACTGTCTGGTTTGATTCCTTGAGCATCTTCCTGGCCCGTTTAAGCCTGGCTTTCTTGACCGCCTCCTGGAAAGTCATACCTGATTTCTGCCTGATATATCTGGAAAGATAAGGTTTAGACAGGTTGAAGCTCTCGGCCAAATCCTCCAGCGTCACATCATAATAGTGGTTCTGCACATATTTCATGATATCGACAATTCTCTCTTCCCTGCCCTCTTTCACATTCTGGCTGGCCGCCAGTTTGTTGGCTGCCGATACCAGTGCTTCAATGGAGCTCGCCATGATATCTTCGTCGATTCCAACGCCCCAGAACATATTGCCCTGGTTCATGATGCCGACATAGGCGGCCGCCTTTGAGGAAGACCCTCTTGACACCGCATGTTCTTCGTAGACATTCAGCTCATAGGTGATGCCAAAGTAAAGCTTGATTGCATTGCTGACCGCATCGAGGCGTCCGTTGCCTGTCGTCTCAATTACGCGTCTTTCCTTATTCTGTTCTATTGTTACCTGGGCCGCAATACCGTCCTCCGCCTGTTTAAAGCTGTAGTCCGCAATATGAAATACGCTGCGCGGGCAGACATAGTGATCCTCGAAAATCTGGTAAATCTCTCCCGGGGCCAGTTCCTGATGTTTCCTGTCGGAGACGCCTTTCACCAGATAACCCACTTCTTCTCTCATCTTATCCGGCACATCGATTCCGAAATTCTGTTTCAGTATAAAGGCAACGCCGCCCTTTCCGGACTGGCTGTTGATACGGATTACATCCGACTCATACTCACGGCCCACATCCGCCGGATCGATGGGCAGATAGGGAACATCCCACCGTTCCCCGCTCTTTCCTTCCTCCCTCCAGGCCATGCCTTTGGAAATAGCATCCTGATGGGAGCCGGAAAAGGCGGTAAATACCAAATCACCCGCATAAGGAGTTCTCTCATGTACCTTCATGCCTGTGAGAATCTCATATGTCTCTCTTATTTTGGCTATGTGGCTGAAATCAAGTCCCGGTTCCACACCATGACAGAACATATTCATTGCAACTGTGACCAGATCCACATTACCGGTTCTCTCTCCGTTTCCAAAGAGCGTGCCCTCCACCCGGTCGGCTCCGGCCAGCACGCCCATCTCGGCATCACTGATTCCGCATCCTCTGTCATTGTGGGGATGAACGCTGATAAGCACGCTGTCCCTGTATTTCAGGTTCTTGTGAATGTACTCAATTTGAGTGGCGAATACATGAGGCATTGCAATCTGGACCGTGGTCGGTATGTTGATAATCACCTTTCGGTCAGGTGACGGTTTCCAGATATCAAGCACGGCATTACACACCTCTACCGCATAGTCAACCTCTGTTCCCGGAAAGCTTTCCGGGCTGTATTCAAATGTAAAATTCCCCTCTGTCTCATCGGCAAGGCTCTTTAACAGCACGGCGCCGTCAACCGCAATTTTCTTGACCTCTTCCTTATCCTTCTTAAATACCTGCTCCCGCTGTGCAACGGAAGTAGAATTGTAGAGATGGACGATGGCATGCGGCGCCCCTTTTAACGCCTCAAACGTTTTCTTAATGATATGCTCCCTCGCCTGGGTCAGCACCTGAATCGTTACGTCGTCCGGAATCATGTTCCGTTCAATAAGCGCCCTGATAAACTGGTATTCCGTGTCGGAGGCAGCCGGAAATCCCACTTCGATTTCTTTAAACCCGATCTCTACCAGCATCTTGAAATATTCCAGCTTCTCACTCAGTCCCATCGGTTCCACGAGGGCCTGGTTTCCGTCGCGCAAATCCACGCTGCACCAGATCGGCGCTTTATCAATATAATCCTTCGTCACCCAGTCGTAGGTCACGACCGGAGGCATAAAATAAGATTTTCCATATTTTACTTCTGCATTCATTTTCGGTTCCTCCCTGTTTTGTTAATGAAATCCCGCCCGCGGGATTCTCCGCGGAGCGGTTTTTATTTAACAGGAGGACGTTCCTGTTAAATAAAAAAATCTCCATAAAAATGCCTGTCTGAGACATTTTTATAGAGACGCAATGTAATCATTTACGCGGTACCACTCTATTTCACGGCGGATACGCCATGCACTTACCGGCACTGTCATGCCATTCCCCTTTTTACGGCGGGAGCTCCGTCCGTACCTACCCAATCTTTAAAAGACCTTCAGCCGGCCGCTCTGAGGCCAGTTCACTGCACTTTCCCGGCTGCCTCGCACCATCCGGCAGCTCTCTGTATTTTCCGTAAGAACAATTACTCTTCCTCTTCTTCGCTTTATTCTATTCAGTTTTAACTTTCTTTGTAAATGGTAACATACTTTTCTCCGCCCCACAAGGTACGATTTTAATCAATTTTATTGACTTATTTTATCCTTTTTTTTATTTTTAAGTACACTCATTGCGTATATTTGAAAGCCGACCGGTCAGTTTCACAGTTGGAATATACAGGTAATACTAATTTGAGCTGTTATGTTGACAATGACAATATCTTGTGATATCCTTTAGGAACAATACATTTAGATAATTTTCTAAACGTCTAAATGTTTTGATACAGTGAATCGAATTACCACAAAACAGAAGGGAGGCTGCCATGGCTTTCGGAGATACCTTTAAAGCGCTATCCGATCCTACCAGGAGGGAAATTCTCAACCTGCTGAAGGACGGCCCGATGGCTGCCGGTGACATTGTAGAGCATTTCAAGATGACGGGGGCAACCATTTCCCACCATCTGTCTATCCTGAAATCCGCCGGCCTGATTGACGACGAAAAAAATGGGAAATATATCTACTATTCTCTTAACACGACCGTTATGGATGATATTATGAACTGGATTTTAACATTGAAAGGGGAGACATCCGATGAAAAGTAAGAAACTGAGAATTTTAAATTACACCCTGGCAGCCATCGGCATCCTTATAACTGCCGCCGTGTATTCGCGGCTGCCCGAACAGATTCCCACGAACTGGGGCTTTAACGGTACCGTCACCTACAGCCCGAAAAGCAGAATCTGGCTGTGCTGCGGACTGCTGCCTCTCATGGCATTCCTGTTTGATTATCTGCCGCAAATTGATCCGCGCAGAAGAAATTATGTGAAATTCAATGCCTACTATGACACCTTTTGTGTTTTCTTACAGGTTTTCCTGCTCATTATGCTGGGAATTACGCTGAGTGAATCTTTCTTCCCCGGTCATATCTCTGTTGGGAAAATTGTTACGCTGGCCATCGGAGTCCTGTTTATGTTTATAGGCAATATCATGCCGAAAATCAAGAGTAATTTTTACCTGGGAATCAAAACGCCCTGGACACTGTCCGATGAAGAAATCTGGCTGAGGACCCACCGTTTCGCAGGCAAAACCATGTTTGCCGCAGGAGCTGCCGCAGTGATTTTGGGCTGGTCCATAACTGACAGATGGAGCGGCTATGTCATTGTGGCAATGCTGCTGGCAAGCGCATTTGTCCCATGTCTTATGTCTTATATCTGGTGGCGCCAAAAATATGGAACCCCCGGCTGATGCCGGCCTGAGCAGACCGTGAAATATGGTCTGCTCTATTTTTATTTAACAGGAGAGTTCTCCTGTTAAATAAAAACCCCTCCGCGGAGGATGTTACTGTTCACACCCCGCCAAAAAGCGGCGTGCTGCGAACAATAACACGCTTCGCGTAACGCAACCGTGTGAACAGTAACCGGAGGATCGCACTCTGGAATTTTTTCTCATTTTTCTATTGACATTTTATTTTTATTGGGATATAATCTCATTAAGAACAAAATATTAATAGCAAGGACTTTAATCATGGTAAAACGTCAAACAATTCAATACGCTTTAGTTTCAGAAACAGTTAAGAAGATGAGGAAGCATGCAAGCGCAGATGAGATTTATAATGCCATTGCCAAAGATCACCCTACCATCGGCAGAGGGACGGTGTACCGTAATCTGCAGCGATTGTCTGAACTGGGTGAGATACGCAAAAGGGAAATCCCAGGAGGGGCCGACCGCTATGACTTCCTGTGCACCGACCATTATCATGTAGTATGCACAAAATGCGGACAGGTCTTTGATGTTGACATGGACTATATGAAGGATCTGGAGAAAACCATTAAAAATACCCATGGGTTTGAGTTTACAAGCCACGATATCATTTTTAAGGGCATCTGCCCGGACTGTAATAAATAATACCTATAAAACAATGGCCGTATATCGGAACAATTACATTGTCAATACATATAGGAGTATAGAAACCCTGCAAAGTTACAGTTCAGCCTTCGGCTAAACCGTAATAAATAATGCACAGAAACGGCAAAAAACGCCGTTTCGCGCCGCACAACTCGGGATTTTCGCAAAAAACAGTGAAAACACCTCGCGGAATACATCACGGCTGAACTGTTACCCCGCAAACACTACAATAAGAAAAGGAGAACAAACTATGAGAAGTATTACCACGTTAGACCTTCAATACGCACACAGATTCTTTGGATTCAAAGGAGAAGCACAGTATTTACACGGACACACAGGAATTCTTACTATTGAAGTAGAAGATTCTGTAGAACCCGGCGTTAATATGGTTTTCCCCTGTAACGAAATCCAGAAAACAGCCTGGGACGTTTTAAAGAACTTTGACCATGCTCTGATTCTGAGAGAGGACGATCCGCTGCTGCCTGCAATCCTCAAGGTTTATGAGGAACAGGGCATTAAAGACGGCGCACCGCACAATCAGATGAAGGGCCCGGCTTTTCACACTGACCTTGCAACTGCTTATCCGGAATGCCGGCTGGTTGTCACAAAAGAGACGATGACCGTTGAGGGCATGATCAAGATCGTATATGATCTGCTGAAGGACAAGCTTAACATTGCAAAAATCACCTTTTCAAGCGGTGTTAATAAAGCTTCGGAAGAGTTCCAGACAAAGAACCGGATCGACCGGTGCCCGTTGTGCGGCATCGCATTAAATGAAAACGGTATCTGCCCAAAATGCGGATATAAGAAACAGTAGTCGGATTTGATTTTAAACGCATCGGAGGTGCGGCAGGACCGGTTTAAGCCGGTTATGCCGCACCTCCATTTTCAGTCAGGATTTACTCCGTCGCCGGCACTTCTGTTTGCCAGTAATGCAGCGATTGTAATCAGAATAACCGCAATGCCTGTGACGAAAAACCACATATGCACTAAAAACAAGAGCCGACAGCCCTATAAACAAATCGGCGCAGATACAGACTGCCTTCCTGTTAAACCGGTCAATCCCGGGCCTGTGTCATTCATTTCTCGAGTAAAACAACTGCCCATCCCTCACCCGCATCCCCGGATCCACCATCCCGTTCCCGTCCCGGAGCAGTCCCCGGATGCACAGTTCTTTGACCCTGCTTCTGGAAATTCCCCATTGCCTTGCAAATAATGCATCAACCCTTATTTTTATGGCTCCCTCCAGAGAAATCTCCGTCTCATCCCATTCCTGTGTGAGACATACCTCCGAAAGCTTAGTTTCCCGGACCGTGTATTCCCCCGCATGCAACACCTGCTCCGCCCTGTTTGCTGCAAATACTTCACGGCTGCTGCCATATCTGGCCGCCAGCGCCGCATCATTGCTCAGAAATCCCATATATTCCCCGCTGTCCAGGTCCTTTGCCGCAATCCGCTCATAGACGGCCATGTTCCAGGAAGTCTCACAGCTTTCGCAGCGGTATATCAGCCATATATCCAGCAGGCTCCCGTTGGCGTTTACACGGAATTTTCCGCTGTTTTCATATTCCGTTTTTTTACCGCACTTCGGACATCTTCTCAGGACTGCCGGAAGCTCCTTTGGCACCACAAGCCACTTTATTCTGTGTTTTCGTGTCATTTCTAAGTTCCTCCGATGACAACCTTAACACAGCAGGCGCCGGAACTATACCTCCTTCTCACGCCAGAAATGACAATACGCCGAAGGAACCGTCCTGCGGCTGTGATTTCCCTGTGAGATCTAAAAACGGTGCATCCGTTAATCCGATGCACCGCTCTCATTACTCTGATGTAAGCTTAAATTCTTATTCCTCTGTGCCAGCTTTTTTTCCTGAAGCACAATTCGCTGGATACTCTTCTCCGACAGATAAAACTGTTCCGCCAGCTCCTGTACCTTCATTCCCTGCCGGTATTTCTTATATATCTCTCTGTTTCTTGCCTGAATTTCTTTTCTGGCACTGGAAGTCTCACCCCAGCTTTTCCTGTTTTCCTCTTTTCTGGGGATATAAACGTATCCTCCGTCCATATAAGACTGAATTAATTCCACCAGCTCTTTCGGCAAGATCTCATTTGCTTTCTGATAGCGCATCGCCGCCTCCAAACTATTTTTCTGTCCGGATATAGCAAAGGCTACACAATTCATTTTCATTTACTGCATAAGCCCGTGCTATGCAGCTTTAATAAATTTCATCATAAAAATATGCCTCCTGATAATACCGTTTCGGTCTGTAACTATCCTCATATCTTGTCCCTGCTAATTGTATCATAAACATTAGATGCAAAAAACCTTATCTTTTCTACAGAAGTATTGTTGTCCTGTTTTAGGCCTCCTGCTGCCGCTATGTCCTCCGGGCAGCCAATTTCCCATGCCGTTTCTCCGCTTCACGGTACTTTTCCAGTTCTTCATCCCATAAAGTGTAATCCCGCTCAAACAGCTCTTCGCACATCTGGTGTTTCAATCTGTCCCAATCCAGTTTTTCCATCAGTTTCTGGTGTACAAATTTTTTACTCTTCTGTTTATAGGCCGGCAGATGATTAAGAGCGAGAATTTTTTGAAGCTCCGGACGCCACAAAAGAGTAATTTGAAGTTCCCGCTTCATTTTAGGGTTTTCCGACGCCGCTTTTTTCTCATTAATAACCATCTCTTTTCCCTCTGCTTCCACCACAATAATTCCCCACCAGGAAGGAATATGTTCCTCCACATGCTTTTCATGTGATTTTCCGACGACGACATAATTGACGTCACAATACTTGTTGTAGTCGCGTATCTGCCGCTTCAAACGCTCATATGTATCGGCGTCACTCTTTATCTCCAGGCCGATCAGCTGACGTTCCGTCAGCATGATGATATCTGCCCGGGAGCGTCCAATGATTTTTTCTTCAAACATCCTGGTCTTGCCAAACCGCTCCTCCAGATAGTCAAACAACGGTTCTCTGATGTCTCTGTCATATAATACTAATGATTTTGATTCCATCTCTGTATTCATATCTATATCCTGCCGTTTTCTGCCCTCGTTTCTCCAATATCCCCTATAATATGGCTTTTTCCTTTGATCGTCAACTGCATCCTCCTGCCTTTGTTAAATCCCGGTGTCATTTCACCGTCGGCCGTTAAATTTAAAACACAAAACTACAAAATAAATATAACATAGGGAATGACTTATCTTTCTATCTGGTATATAATGATAAGCATATCAAGTAATTAGATAATTTTTACCATTTTCTGGATATTGAAGGGGTTAATATGAATCTTCGCCAAGCAATGTCACGTTTTCAAAACACAATATATGCCCGGGCCGTCCGCCATGGACTGACCCTTGCCATCCCATTTCTGATTATGGGGTCTTTCGCTTTACTGCTTACGAATTTTCCTCTCGGCGTCTACCAGGATTTCATCCGTACCTGGATGAATGGCGCTGCTTCGGCGATTCTGGAAACACTGTATCAAATCAGCCTGGGTTCTTTGGCCCTGGTTCTGACTGTAACAATCAGTATCTCCTACGGCCATCTGACGGAAACGGATCAGCTTTTTTTGTACCCTATTGTCGCGGTCTGCTCCTACCTGGCTTTCTGCGGAGGGATTGAAAACCAGAGTGACTACATCTTTAATGCAGAATGGGTATTCACAGCAATGGTAATCACGCTTCTGTCCTGCGTGCTGTTCCATAAAATATTAAAGCTGGGACACCGGTTCGAACGGCTGCATACCACGGGCGCCGATTACCTGTTTAATATTTCGATCCAGTGTCTGATCCCCGTTATCCTGGTCTCCCTGTTCTTTGCCGTTACCGGATATGTCCTGCGTGTGGCATGGGACAGCAGTAATATTACGAATTTCGGTTCCTATCTCTTCCTGAAACTGTTTGATAAGATTAGCGGGAACCTGTTCGGTATTCTTCTCTATGTTGTAATGACACACCTTTTATGGTTTATGGGCATTCACGGCACTAATACATTGGAGGCTGTCTCAAGGCATCTTTTTGAACAAAATGTGGAAATCAACCAGTCTCTTGTGCTGGCAGGACACATCCCCACGGAGATTTTTTCAAAAACCTTCCTGGACACCTTTGTATTTATCGGCGGCTGCGGTACTGCCCTGAGCTTTGTTCTCGCACTGTACATTGCTTCAAAGCAGAGCCACAACCGTAAAATGTCCTTTGTGGCTCTTCCTTCTGCCCTGTTTAATATCAGTGAGATTGCCGTATTCGGGTTTCCGATTATTTTCAATCTTACAATGCTCATCCCTTTTATCCTGACTCCGGTAATCCTGACATTGATCAGCGCATCGGCTATCAAGGCAGGGCTTGTACCGGCCGTAACACAGTCTGTGGAGTGGACCATCCCGGTTCTTCTCAGCGGATATCAGGCCACAGGCTCCGTCTCCGGCAGCCTGCTTCAGTTATTCAATCTTTTAGTCGGCGTCTTTATTTATATGCCTTTTGTCAGACGGAGCGAAAAACAGGAAACCGGGAAATTTAAGCAGGCTGTCCGCCAGATGGAACAGGATATGGCGGCGGGAGAACGTGACGGCGTTATTCCTGCTTATCTCAGCCACAAATACCCGTACTACTATTATGCCAAAACTCTCTCTATGGACTTAACCAACGCCATGAAGCGCGGACAGCTCCAATTGTTCTACCAGCCCCAGATCTCCAGCCAGGGAGAGCTGCACGGCATGGAGGCACTGCTGCGCTGGAATCATCCGGTGACCGGTTATATCGCTCCGCCTGTTCTGATCCGTCTGGCCCATGAGAGCGGCATCCTGAACGAACTGGGTTACAGCCTATTGGACAGGGCATGTCTGGATGCCCAGGCAATACAGAATTCAGTAAGCAATAATATCTGCCTCTCCATCAATATCTCTCCCAAGCAGCTTCAGGACCCCGGTTTTTTTGATAAAACGCTGGAAATAGTCAGGCAGTATCCCTTAGAACGGATCCATGTCGTGCTGGAAATTACGGAACGGGCCGCTATGGAATTGTCTGCAGAATTGAAAAAGAAGATGGAATATATGAAGGAACAGGGGCTTGAATTCAGCCTGGATGATTTTGGAATGGGACACAACTCGCTGGTACAGCTGCAGGAGGGCTGCTTTAATGAAGTCAAAATCGACGGAAATCTTGTCTCCCAGCTCCCCAACAATAAAAGCACGCGGGAAATCATATCCGGAATTGTTCAGATGTCCCAGAATTTGAACTGCCGTACCATAGCAGAATTTGTGGAGACAGAGGAGCAGAGAGATATGCTTCTGAGTCTGGGCTGTGTCATCTATCAGGGCTACTATTACAGCAAGGCCCTGCCTCCCGAGGAATTTTTAGAATATATTTCCCGTCTGCCAAAGCAAAATAAACGATAACCTGCACGCCCTGCGCACAGGTCACCGCCTTCAATAAAGAGGTGCCGCAAAATCATCAAAACAGATGATTGAGCGGCACCTTATTATCAATAAAACTCCTGCCAATCTTAATTCTCTCCACTACTTATGATACGGTTCTCCATTCACAATCCGGTAACTCCTGTAAATCTGCTCCAACAATATCACCCGCATCAGCTGATGGGGAAATGTCATCCTTGAAAAACTCAGCTTATAATCAGCCCGCTCCAGCACTTTTTTCGACAGGCCCAGGGAACCTCCAATCACAAACTGAATGTGGCTCTCTCCCCGGACTCCCAGACCATCTATCAGTTCCGCCAGTTCCTCGGAGGAAATCATTTTCCCTTCTATGGCAAGAGCCACGACGTAAGCCGTGTCTTTGATATGAGAGAGAATCCTCTCCCCCTCCTTATCTTTAATCTGCGTTTCCACCACCTCACTGGCCCGATCCGGCGTCTTTTCATCAGCTACCTGGATAATTTCAAGCTTACAGTAGCGGCTCAGTCTTTTGCTGTACTCCGCAATAGCGTCCTCAAGGTATTTCTCCTTGATTTTTCCCACTGTTATCACTGTTATCTTCATACTAAGAAAGCTCCCTTTTCAGAAAGGCCAGCAGGTTCACTCTCGCCCTGTCTTCCGTATCTTTTTTTCTTCTCTTCACCTTTTTAACGACTTTGCCTTCCGGCGCAATGCGGAGCTGGTAGACGATTTTCAAGAACTCACCGACCTCTTCCCATGCGTCCCGGCTCTCCGGTATCAAATCAAGCCCCATCTGGAACACATGAAACATACCGTCATAAACAGAGGTTCTGACTTTTACACCCGCCTTCTTGGCTTTGCCGGACACAGACAATGTGTCGCTGAGCAGAACCTCGTAGCTGCCAACTTGCATGAGCATGGGCGGGAACCCCGTATAATCCCCGAACAACGGGGATAAATAAGGATTTTTCGTATCCGCATCGCCGATGTAGCTGCACTGATACAGCATATTTTCCTTTGAATTGCCAAACAGGGGATCAATCTCATAATTCGATTCATATGTCTCACCGCTTAATGTCACATCCGTCCACGGCGACATCGTGATGACGCCCCCGGGCAGAGGGAGTCCGTGATCCTTGGCATACATGCAAAGCGCCAGTGCCAGACCGCCTCCGGCCGAGTCTCCCGCCACCACAATCTGGTCCGGCTTGTAGTTTTTCTCGTCCAGCAGCCATTTGTAGGCATATACCGCATCCTCAACAGCCGCCGGGAACGGATTCTCCGGCGCCACCCTGTAATCGATCGTAAGGACATCCGCACCGTAGCTGAGCTTCGAATATTTTACTGCAAATCTCCTGTAAATGTTCTTCATCGGTCCGATGTAGCCGCCGCCGTGGAGCTGAAGAATAACCCTCCCGGTGACGACGCTCTGGGGTCTCAAATATTCCATTATAAAATTCTCTGTCTCAATCAGTTCATAGAGAAAGCCGGCAGGGCATCTCCATGCCGGTTCTACAGGATTCTTTCTGAATTCTCCTGTCTGAATCGGCTTTTTAAGAGCCGTTTCCATCACATCATTCATCATATCGCGGGTCAGGTTTCCTATCATGCTGACATTTTTCTTACGCATTCTTCATCTCTCCTTTAAATATCAGTTACCGTACACGGCCTTGCCGGAAAGCGCGGTTCCGTGAACAGTAACACGCATCGCGGTATCTGCCTGGACCACATTTTCTGCTTAAAAATAAAATCTCCTCTTCAGTTCCTTCTTAACGCTCCTATCCCCCAATATGATGGTAATCAATAGAACGGATACCGACAGTATTACCGTGATAACCGACATCATCGGGCTGGTAATCCAGCCGGCCGCCCATAGAATCAGGGGGATAAAGCTGAAAATAGTAATGGCAATCTGATACATAAAATAGCTCTGCCAGTTCAGCCTGTTGATAAGAATCAAAAACACTATGGCTATCACATCGAACAGAATCAGGCTTGGGATCGCATAGTTCACCGACCAGCCCCTGAACCCCGTCATATAATCAATCAGCACAAGCAGTATCTGCGCCCCTATCGACTGTCTTACCAGAATCCCCGCCAGGCTTGCCCTCCTGATAATCGAATACCTCAGTGTCATAGCCACATAAGCGATTCCTCCGATGGTGATCAGGGACCACCATATTTTAACCTTCTCATACGTTAAAAAGTTAACCAGACCGGTAATCGCAGCAGCGGTGAGAAGCACCAGATATACAATGTTCGTCATCTTCCTGAGCTTTCCCCGGTCATAACTGACAGCCGGAAAATTCCCTCTGTCATACTTCTTATCCACGGCCCCATTGCTCTCAAGTTCGGCTGCCGCTCCCCTCTCCTCCAGAAAAGAGAAAAAGAATTCCTGCAGCTTCAGATCATCCATAACGCTGTTAAATGAAAGATAGATTCTGTCCCTGAATGCTATCACTCCGCATTTCAGTTTCTGCTGCCTGGACACGCCAATGAGGACGTGGAACGCATCCACCATATTTTCCAGTTCCGGTTTAATTGATACCGGTCCCAGGTTTGACAGCGTCATGGTATATGCTTTGCTGCTCTTAAGAAAGATAGCGTTCATCGCCATATTCTTGATAAACAGAGGAATAATTCTTATATACCATTTCTTTTCATTCGATACATTATAGGAAATCGTCTCCTCCAGACGTTCCTTCACAATCTTCTCATCCATCTGCCGTCCGACCTCGGCCAGCACATCTTCAAACCGTTTTGGAGCCTTCCCCTTCGGCCACGCAATATTTGTAACGGAGAAAAAATTTGCCAGAGTCTCAGAATCAAAAAAGCTTCTCAGGTTAATCGGCAGGTTCAGAGCCACCGGCTGATCCAGAGTGTTTCCATCGGTATATACCTGAATCAGGGACCAAATCAGTGCGGCTGTCAGATATTTTGTGATGCTGACACCTTCCTGCTTGCACAGTCCCTTCAGTTGATTAAGCCGGATGCTGCCGTGAAGTACCGACTGACAGTCTAACGGCAGATACTCTCCCTTGATTATCAAAGCCGGCTCCGTCTCATAATGGCGGTGGGGACGTTTTTTATAATGTCTCAGATAACCGTCCTCCTCCATCTGGCGTATCGTTTTGTTTGTATCGGCTCTTGCCACGGGATCCCCTTGACGGGTTGTTTGTTTTTCCTGTATTCCGGGCCTTTTCACTTCCTTTGCTTCCAGGGTATCCCTTAGCGCTTCCCGAAATCCTGTTTCTTCCGGCCCTGCCGCTTCTTTCCGTCTTTCTGCTTCTTCCCGGTCCCCTGCTTCTGCCCGGTTTCCTTCATTTTCCTGTCCTTCCCGCTCTTCCTTACTTCCTGGCTTCCCCCGGTCCCCCGGCGTCTCATCTCTTCCTGTTTCTTCCAGGCATAGTTCCAGGTAATGTTCCGTCAGACTCTTTAAAAAATTTAATGCACCGAGCCCGTCTGTCAGGCCGTGGAAAACCTCAAAATTGATTCGTTTTCCATAATAGCTGACCCGGAAGGGAAAGCGGTGGCTTTCATGAGGATCAATAAACTTGCACGGGTAGGTCTCTTCCTTCTCTATTAACGGTTCTCTGTTATTTGTCTCAAAGTAATTCCAGAAGAATCCCTTGCGCAGCTTCACACGGAAATTCTCAAATTCCGGCAGCGTCCGCTCAAGAGCCTGCGAAAGCAAATGCGGCTTAACCTCGGCTTTTAACGACACCGAGAGCCGGAACACATTGCTTAAATCCTCCCCTGCCACTGCGGCAAACAGCTTTGCCGTATTATCCAGTTTTCTCCAGCGCGCGCCTTGTATGCGCGGTTTTACTCCATCCTTCTCATCCACGATATCCGTCACTCCAAATCTGTCCCGGCTTATTTATAATTCCAGAAGCATGTCATACCAGACAGCGCCTCCATGTACTGATTCCGAAACTCCCAGATTAACATATCCAAATTTCTCATAATAATGAATCAGCCTGTCCTTGCAGGTAAGAATCAATCCTTTTCTCCCTCTTTTACCGGCATCCTCTATTAAATAATCCATCAGCTGCGCCGCAATTCCCCGGTTCCTGTATTCGGGAACGACATCCAGCCCAAAGACGCTCTGATAAGCTCCGTCCGCCTTATGCAGGCCGCAGTCCTCGAACATCTCATCCCGTATGGTCTTTTCATCAGTGGCACAGCCATTGATAAAACCAATCAGCTTCCCCTGATCCTCCGCTATAAAAAAGCTCTCGGGAAATGTCCCAAGCCGTTTTTCAAATACCTCTCTGCCGGCCGCCTCGGCCGGAGGGAAGCACTTGGCTTCCACCAGGGTCACGCCATCCAAATCGTCCATATCCGCCTGTCTGATTCTTATATTATCCATCTTCATCCCGCCGCTTTCTCCGTTTAATCCGCGCTTTCGTCTTTCCATATGATCTTCAAAGAGCCTGCACTGCGGCAGACTCTTCAACAGGGCCGGCTTCTTTCCCTTGCCCGCCCCTCCTTCTATGTTCTGTACAGCTAAGCTCTGAAATAATACCCTACTCCCCATTTTGTATGAACATACTTCGGTTCACTCGGGCTTGGTTCAATCTTCTCTCTCAGACGCCTTACATGTACGTCCACCGTCCTCACATCGCCTCCGGCAGCCGCTTTATTCCCCCATACAAAGCGCAGCAGTTCTTCTCTGCTGTAAACTTTATTGGGGTTGCAGACAAGAAGCTCCAGAAGGTCAAATTCCTTTGCCGTCAGGTTAATCTCTTTTTCTGCAATAAAGACGCGTCTGCTGTCCGTATCCAGCTTTAAGTCCCCCGCCTGGACTACTTTTCCGCTGCTCTGTGACTCTTTTTTCGATTTTTTGGCATTACGCCTCATGATCGCCTTAATCCTGGCCTTGACCTCCAGGATATTGAACGGCTTTGTTATATAATCATCAGCTCCATATTCAAGTCCCAGGATCTTATCCATGTCTCCGCCCTTTGCCGTTACCATGATAATCGGCATCTCCGAAAATTCACGGATCGCCTGGCAGACCTCAAAGCCGTCGAACTTCGGCAGCATCACATCCAGAAGCACAATATCATACTCCGTCTCTTTAGCCATCCGGATAGCCTCTTCCCCGTCGTACGCACAGTCCACTTCCATACCGTCCTGCTCTAAACTGAACCTGATTCCTTTAACAATCAGTTTTTCATCATCCACAACTAACACTTTTGCCATTTTTCCACCTCATACCTATCATTCACACCGTAATGTCTTCTTTTATCTTCTGAAAAGCTGCTTCCTTAATTCCGGGAACCTCCATAATATCTTCAATTCTGGCAAAAGGCCCATATTCCTGGCGGTAAGCGATGATCGCCTCGGCCCTGGCCTCCCCGATCCCTTTCAGCGTCATAAGCTGCTCTTTCACCGCCGTATTCAGATTAATTTTAGAAGTCACAGCACCGCCGTCCGCCCCAGCCGATATACCCGGATAGGCTGCTGCCTCCCGGCTCCACTGGACGGCCTCTTCCCGGTCCGGAATCTGTACCTTCATGCCGTCTTCCAGTTTCCCGGCCATGTTTAAAAAATCACCGGCAGCATTTTCCGTCAAGCCTCCGGCCATTTCCACCGCCTGGTAAATACGGCTTCCTTCTTTCATCTCATATACTCCCGGAGCGGCCACTTCACCGCATACATGTACAAAAATCCGTCCGGCCCCGTTATCCGTTTCGGAATCACCGGTGTTCCCTGCATATTCCGGACTATGATTTTCCACCCCGGCCGGCGCCAAGGCATCCGTACCCTCCTCCGCCGTCTCCTCCTGCAGAGCGGTCAAATGAAACTGCGCCGTGTCACCACTGCCTTTCCACTCTACATTATAGCATATGACTGCTGCCAGCATTACTATGCCGGCTGCTGCTGTTTTAATCATTCGTGCTGTTTCTTTTTTCATATGTAATGTACCTCCCGTTCATATCGGAAGATACTGTTTGCCCGTATTTCTATTCTATCTAAATACCACCCTGAACACAAGCGAAAAATAAAAGAATTTCCCTGTCACCACCTGAAAATAATAATCCCGGCAATGGCAACCAGAGCGCCAATGGCCTTCTTCCATTCAAAACCGACCTTATCCACGCCAAAAAGCCCCATCACTTCGATGGCATAGGCAACAATAATCTGAGCCACTACAATCAGAAGCGCGGATTTAGCCGGGCCCAGCGTACCCACACTCTTTATAACGGTATAGGTAATCAGGGCGCCCATGACACCTCCGGCCAGCATATACTTCGGTTCTACCTGGAACAGGCCTCCCACTTCATTCCGGCCTGTAAAAAACCACATGATTACACAGGCAATAAATGCACTGAACTGCACCCATCCCGATGACACCCAGATACTCGTCTGCTTTGTCACTTCCGTGTTAAATACGCCCTGTATACTCATAAGGGCACCGGAAACCAGGGCGATAATAAATCCCCACATAATAAAACCTCCGCATTCTATTCGATATTGCTTATTATCTCATAGGTGCGGAAGTTTTATACTTTCAAAAGGAATTTACTTATCTTAATGAATTTTAATCGATAGAAAAGTCCACCGCAATATTGGCCTCAATCTCAACCTCACCCGGCATCACTCCCATATCCATCATGGCCGCTTCCTTGGCTGCGGCTCCGGCTCCGGAAGAATATCCATTATACCGCACAGACTGATTATCACCGTATTCCCTAATATTTGCAATTTTGCCAAGCTTGCATCCGCCCGCATCCGCCATGGCCTGTGCCTTCACCTTCGCTGCATCAATTGCTTTTGCAAGAGCCTGCTGATATGCCTCATTGTATTTACTGGACATATAGTTGACAGAATCAATTGAATTCACGCCGGCATCCACGGATTCTGAGATAAGCTGCCCTACCTGATCAATCGGAATATCAGATACCGTGACCTGCGTTGTCATCTCATATCCGCTGACCGTCTTTCCGTCTTCCCAGTTGTAAATCGGACTCATTCCATAATTGGATGTCTGGATTGATTTTTCCTCCACTCCCTGTTCCTTTAACATTGTGAGAACCTTATCCAAATCTGAATTATTCTGTGTCTGGCATGTCGGAGCATCCGACGCCTGGGAATAAACGCTGTAAATGATTTCTGCTATATCAGGCTCCACCTTGACCTGCTCCCTGCTGCTGACGCTGATTACATTATTTTCCACATTCTGTACATTGATCGTATCCGGTATTGCAGTGCTTCCACAAGCCGTAAGAGTAAGGGCCCCTGCCGAGATAAGAACGGCTGCAAGCCCTGTTTTTAAATGATTCATAAGTATTTCCTCCTCTTCTTTCCTGTTATATAGAAAAACATCCTGAATGTCTTTCAGCTATAATCATTATAACCGAAAGACATCCAGGATGTTTTTCTTTTACCTTAACTTTCCATATCTTATTTCTGAAAATATCACTTTTCACTTCCGGCTTCTTCCTGAGCCAGGGCTGCGTTTACAAGGCGCCTCGCCAGAACGGCAGTCGTTACGTTGCCAATCCCCCCCGGTACGGGAGTCGCACACGCTGCAACAGAACTGATTGCATCAAAATCCACATCGCCGCACAGATGGCCGTTCTCATCCACATTAATTCCGACATCAATGACCACGGCCCCTTCCTGGACGTAGCTTTCGTCTATCATTCTGGCGCTGCCTGCACAGGTTACCAGAATCTCAGCCCGGCGGCAGATATCCTGCAATTCCACAGTCTTTGTATGGCAGACCGTCACAGTGGCATTATCCTGCAGAAGCAGCATGGCCAGGGGGCGTCCGACGACCATGCTCCGGCCGACCACCACCGTTCTTTTACCTGCCACGGGAATATCATACAGCTTCAGTACATTCATGACTGCTTCCGCGGTACATGGAGCAAAACCGGTGCTGTCCCCGCTGAATACCTTTGCAATATTAACGGGTGAAATGCCGTCCAAATCTTTCATCGGATCGATCATTCTCTCAATATCCTCCTGAACAATCTGGGGAGGGAGAGGCCGCATCACCAGGATTCCGTCAATCCGGCTGTCCTCATTTATCTTCTTAAAGGCCTCCTTGAACTCCCTGTCACTGATATCTTCCGGAAAAACAAACTTTTCCACTTTCAGTCCAAAGGCATGCATCTTTTTCACAGCGCCTGTTTCATAAGAAATATCGTCCGGGCTGTCACCCACCCTGACGATGGCAAGTTGTGGAATCCGTCCCAGCCTTTTCAGCAGCTCTTCCACCTGTACTTTTAATTTTGCTGATACTTCAGCTCCTCTTAATGTAATCATTCTGCCCCTCATTTCAATATACTACGAATGCCGTCAACCATTCTGCCGCCAAAACTCCCCCTGCCAGTTCCAGCAGGTAAACCGAAATAATCGCGGCCACAGCAACCACTACCAGGCTCTTGCCCCTGTAGCCGAGAATTACCGCCACCAGCGTTCCGCCGGCCGCCGAATAAAAATGCCCGGTTGAGAAAAAGACATCCGGGAATGTCAAAGCCCCCAAAACCGCATAGGGGGTATAATCCAGAAAAGAGCGTATAAATCTGGACTTAATCTCTTTTCTGAAAATTGTGACCGGAAGTACCCTGGGAATATAAGTTACCAGCGCCATCAGTATCACGCATATCACGACTCTCGTCAGATTCACTCAAAACTCCCCCCCTCTTCTGTTATTTCCGGCGCTGCCGCAGTCTCCTGCCCGTCTTCCTTTTCCTCTCCGTACTCATCCGAGGGAAACAGCCGCGCCCCAAGCGCAGAGGCTGCTATCGTGGCCAGAATTACCCGAAACCCGGATGAGATAAACCCAAAAACCGGTATGTATTTTAAAATGCATGTTACTGCAACCGCCGCGCCTATTACGCACAGTACAGCTACAGATTTCCTGGCGGCAGGAATGATCAGTGCAATAAACATTGCATAGAGTGCAATTCCCATCGCATTCTGCAGAGCCTGGGGAAGCAGCGCCGATATGGAACCGCCGAGCAGCGTGCCCAGGTTCCATCCCAGAATCGGCATTGTCATCAATCCAAACATAAAAGGAGCTTTCAGTTGTCCCTCATGCAGAGAGCTGACGACGAACGTCTCGTCCGTGATTCCAAACGCAAGAACCAGCCGTTCCAGCGTACCTGTGGTCCGTTCCAGCTTCTGGGAAAGTGAAAGGGACATCAGCATGTATCTTATATTAATTACAAATGTGGTCAGCGCCACTTCAAAATATCCGGAACCGGCCAGAATCAGATTCGTTCCCGCAAACTGGCCCGCACTCGTCAGGTTAGTCAGGGATATCATCACCGCCACCCAAACCGGCAGCCCGCCTGAAACCGCCAGAAATCCAAATGTAAACGAAACAGGAAGATATCCCATTCCAATGGGAATACCGCTTTTCAGCCCTTCCCTGTATGCTCTTTTCCAACTCATTTTTACTTTCCCTGCCTTGTTAATTCTAAATTAACCCAAAACTCTGCGGTCATTATACCATGTTCCTGACGGAACATGGAGTCTCCGACGGAAATCAGCGCCGGTTTTCTGCGGTGAACGCAGAAACCGTTTATGCGCAGTATAACGGCGTGTTTTGCCGTTTCTGTGCATCGCGAAACGTGTTTTTGTTCACAGCACGCCGCTTTTGGGCGGGGTGTGAACAGTAACCTGTTACCGGAAATTTTCGTGCCGGCTGTTCAGCCACGCGACACCGCTTACGATTCCTTCCTCGGTAAACGGAAAATACTCGCTTGTCTTCTGTTCCAGCGGCGTGGCGTCATAGCCATAAGGCTCCGGCCACACCGTAACTTTCAGAACCGTTTCTTCCTCTTTTGAAGCTTTCTCCATACGGTAGCGCATGCCTGTATCGCTTCCGGTAAAATTTTCTTTTTTAAGGAAATTGACAGGCATCACGTCTTTTCGTTCTATCATTGTCCGCCTCCTGTACTGTACCGCCTAATGAAATTTATATTTTCTGACTACCGCCTGCAGGCTCTTATTGCCGTTGTATTCATTTATCTCCGGATAGTAAACGATGTCCATTACCCGGCGGCCGCCTCTCTCATCTTCAAAAGCAATTCCGTCCCCGAAATATATGGCCTCCATTGCAAAACCGTTTTCCTCCTCCAGCGTCAGTCTCACCACGTTCCTGTTCCTTCCGATAACCCTGGAATTCCTAACTCTCAGGTTCTTCTGCGCAAACAGAGGTTTTTCATTTCCCTGGCCGAACGGTTCAAGGCACCGGAATTCTCTTATCAGCCGTTCCGTCATATAATTTACCGGCATCGGCACGTCAATCCAGACCTTGGCCTTAAAATCTTCCTCCCTAAGTCCGGACCTTTCATTGAGCTGCCTTCTGAATTCCCCGATATTTTTTTCCTCCAGGGAAAGTCCGGCCGCCATCGGATGGCCTCCGAATTTCAGCATCAGCTCTTTGACCTCAGACAGCTTCTGGAACATGTGGTAGCTTTCAATCGATCGTCCCGAGCCTTTGACTGCCTCTTCCCCCTTCGTCAGTACGATGGACGGTTTCTGGTAATGTTCCCTCAGACGGCCCGCTATAATTCCTGCCAGTGATTCATGGCATTCAGGCAGATATACAACCAGCACCTTATCCTGGCTGTAATACGTATCGACCTGAAGTCTGGCCGCCTCCGTCCCCTGCTCCGTCATATCCTTCCGCATATCGTTAAGCTCTTTTAACTCCGTGGCCAGCCGGTCGGCTTCCTCCTCATCACCGGACAGCAGAAGCGACAGCGCAAGCTTTGCCGTCTGCAGTCTGCCTCCCGCATTCAGACAGGGACCGATTACAAAACCGATATGGTATGCCGTAATCTGGGATAAATCCAGATTGTTCTTGGCAGCCAGCTTTCTAAGTCCGATGCTGGACGTGTGTTCCATCCTGCTCAGACCATATTTTACAATGATCCTGTTCTCATCCTGCAGGCGCATGACATCGCCTACCGTGGCGATTGCCGCATATTCCAGCAGTTCTTCCCACTCCTTCGCCGGTACACCGCACTCCGCAAACAGCACCTGCACCAGCTTCCATGCGACAACTGCTCCGCAGATTTCCGGAAACGGATAAGAGCATTCTTCACGTTTTGGATCAATCACCGCGTCGGCAGGAGGAATTATCTCTTTTCCTTCTTCCAGCGGCACCTCATGGTGATCCGTGATGACTACCGTCATTCCCTTCTTTTTGGCCAGCTCAATCTGCGAATATGCCGATATGCCGTTGTCACAGGTCAGAATCGTGTCAATTCCCTGCTCCGCCGCCTTTTCAATAATCGATTCATTAATTCCATATCCGTCCCGGATCCGGTCAGGGATATCGTAATCCACAGGAGCGCCGAGCCTGAGAAACGCTTTGTATAATATGTAGGTAGAACACACTCCGTCGATATCGTAGTCGCCCACAATCCGTATCTTTTTTTTCCTGTCTATCTTGTCTTTTAAAATGGCCGCCGCTTTTTCCATATCCTTCATCAGCCTCGGGTCATACAGTGTTCCCACTGTCCCGTTCAGATACAGGTTTATCCTGTCCTCACCTTCAATGCCGCGGTTTCTGATAATTCTGGCCGTCACCGGGTCAATACCGAAACGCTCTGCGATTCTGTTAAAATCCGCTTTTTTTGTCTGTACCATCCAGACTTCTTCTGCCATCTGTTCCTCTGCCTTTCCTTTATCTGTTCGTTTACGAAGCGGCTGAGCCGCTTATATCCTATATGCCTTCAGAAGCCGCCGTCTTTCCTTGTAATCGGGCAGAATCTGCGCCACCTGCATCCAGAAACGAGCCGAATGGTTCATCTCCAGACGGTGGGCCAGCTCATGCACAATCACATAATCACACAGCGGTTCCGGCAGCAGTGAAAGCCTCCAGTTAAAATTCAGGTTGCCGGCCGAACTGCAGCTTCCCCATCTCGTCTTCTGGTTCCGGATTGTAATTCTTCCATAATCCACTTTCATCAGAGATGCATAATAAGAAACCCGGTGTTCCAGCACCGGGCGCAGCTTCTCTATAAAGGCACGTATTTCCTCTTCACCGTATACCGGCCGTTCCCGCTTCTGCTCCGTCACTTTCCGGTAGTTTCTTCCAATCCATCCTTCATGGCTCATGGCAAATTTAAACGCCTCCTTCTCCGGCAGTCTCCGAGGCAGTCGCATCACAAGATGCCCGTCTGGTGCTATCTGAAGTGCCATCGTCTTCCTGGAAGAACGGATTATCTCAAATGGTATGCTGATAAATTCTCCCGTAGGCTCATCCCCACATGGATGAGGGTTCCAGGGGTTCAAAACCTGCAAATACGGCATAGAATTTTCCATCCCTTTCTTCAACCGTCTGTGCCGCATCTTCCAGCACCGTTTCAAGCTTTGCCTCAAATATCTTTACAGGGGCGTCCAGTGCCGTACAGCGGACCAGTTCCACGCAGACATTCCCGGCCGCTCCGTCCGTCAGCATATCAGACAGGGCATCCAGATTTTTTCCATAATAGTCGGGAAACGCCAGTTTTTCCATCAGATAATTATGCACGGCCTCCTCGCTCTCCATCTCGTTCATATCCAGAAGCAAAAGTTTCATTCTTTATCTCCTCCTGTCTTATATCAATCGTCTTTCTTATCATAATCTGTTATCATTATCAGTAAATCTGTTCAAATGTTTTATAATGAATCCGCCGTATAGTATATCAGGCCGTCGTTGGAATAAACAAGACGCTCCGCATTCCGGAAGCCTCCTTCATAGTTGATGTCGCATTCAAACCACTTCCGTCCATCCTTATCCGGCAATATCTCTTCATAATTACCGAAAGGGCTTCCTCCTATACTCTTTCCGGGCGCCACATCCCAAAGATTGCCTTCCCTGCTCACCCAGCCGGCATTTTCCGCCTCTTTCTTGGTAATAAAATTGCCCGGCAGCGTCCCATATATATGGATATAAAGGGCAACATCCTCTTTACTGGTATAACTTCCATCTTTGTCAAGAGCAAGGGCAGAGGTCTCCGCCTGCCCTGCCTGCTCCTGATGTACCGGCATGTCCGCCCGGCTCTCCTGCGTCTGTGCAGGGCCACAGCCAAACAGTAAAAATATGGCCAGAAAAAATGGGATCAGCCATTTTACAAAAGATCTGACTTTATTCCAGTATTCGATTATCATAATTTCCTCCTTCAGGCACCGGATGCCTGATTTGTGCAGCGTAACTGCAGCTTATATATTATATAAGGCATTGCGGGAAAAGTCAAATATCTGTACAAAAAGAACCGCCCTCAGACGGTTCTTCAGATAGTTTTTATTTAAACAGCGTATAAATCACCAGTGTTAAAAAGAACAGGCAGATGAAGATATCGGTCAGCGAAATTATAACGCCCGCGATCAGAATCTTTACCATTATGCCGCTGTAAACACCTGTAATTAATACGAGCAAAGATAGCAGTAAAAATATAAGCAGCTCAAAGCATGTCAGCAGATATGAAAACAGAATTGTCTTATAATGCCCCGTTGCTTTTATCTCTTCTGTTAATTTACTTCCTGTAAAGGTTAACAAAATTGAAACCGTTGTTATAATAAAGCCCAATAATGTCGCCCAAACCCCGATTATCACTTGTAATGAAGCAAAAAAAGATTCTGCCGTCACATTAACCGGTATCAGTAACGAAAAAATAATTGATATAACTATTGGAATAACCGCAATGCCACCGCGTCTCACCCTATGTTTTCTTTTACTCATCGTGCATCCTTCTTTCTTTTTATGCACCGCTTACTACATCATTATAGAATTCAATTATTGTCTTGTACATTTCATTTGAATCGATCACCTTATCATTCGTGATAATAAATTCTTTTTTACATACCAGTTTGTCACTCAGAAGATCGACACTGTCTTTGTACAGTCCCTGACTTACGCGGAAAGACTTTATCTCCTCCCTGTTCTCAATAACAATTTGTTCTAACTCCTTAATATTAACCGGCGGCCGAAATCCTTTTTTATTCCTGGTAATTCTTCTCTTCAAACTTATTTCGTAAGTATCCACCTCATCGATGTCGTCAAAGAATGCGCCCAGCAGTCCCATGCCGTCCCGGAGCACCTTCCTCATGGCCGGTGTGTTTTTCACCCCAATCTCAAACAGACTGTAGCCCCTGTTATCAGCAATTCTCTCGAAAACATCTTTTCGCAGTTTTCCCGTGCATGATACGTATGCCACCTTCGAAAATATCCTGGGCAGGTAATCAATTATTGCACTGGGACGCGCTCCATTAAAATTCGTCTCCGCCCCCATGATATTCTTCTCCGGAAAAATGACACAATGAGTTACCTCTGCCACGCTGTAATTATCCTGGAGTTTGGAAAATAATTTTTCCAGCTTCCCATCCTTCTCCAAATAAGGCCAGGCGTCTTTCCTGCATAGCACTATTTTAAACTTTATTCCTTTCGCCGTATCAATATCCTCAATTTTATTTATTTCTTCCACAAGAATATAGATCTTGTCACCATGAACCGTAGGACATTCTATTTTTCGAAGAGCCGCTTTCAGCGCCGCTTCCTCTTTTAGACCATCAATTTCCAAATTCGCCTGATAGATATACTTAAAGGTTTCTCTAATTACCGATTCCTGATCTGCATATGGTATGACCTCATTATGTTCCCCATGGGCGTACAATAAAATATCATAATAATAGATTTTTCTTTCAATTTTTCCTGAATCCATACAGAAAATCCCCCATCGACATTTTATTACATTATAACATAAAAACCGGGCCGGTGAGAACTTTTACTGAAATAAGAATTTCCTGCAAAGCTGCTGTAGAATAGAGTCTGTCCTGGGAGGCTCCCCAATAAAAAGCAAAAAAATCCCCTGGAGAAACTCTCCAGGGGATTCGTACGTGCGTGAGAAGATTCGAACTCCCGACACCTTGGTCCGTAGCAATTTGACCTTGTTTTTATGCGTTTTCGACACCTTTGTTCATAGTTGACACGTTTGTATTTTTTTAATCTGCTTGTAAGTACTGGATTTCGTGCTATTTTTAACACGTTTGCATCGTTATTTTTATAATAATGTATCTCAAGCCTTTCGCTCATCGGCTCTGGCCGGGAACCGCTGCACAAATTTTTGAGATACACATAATCTTGACATTTTGGGATTTTTGGTATAAGATCAAGTTAGCTAAAAAGTTACTATGTACATTCGTGTACGCGAAACCCCCCGGACTGCCATCCGAGGGGTTTCTTTTTGGTTAGCTGTCGATATTACCTCCGGCTTAACCATTTGCAGATAAAGTAGCTAACGATACCTGCCAGAACCGAAAGCAAAAAAGTTACTATGTATTCCATTCGTGCACCTCCTTCCTGCTGGAAAGAGTCGACAGCATGTTTATTATACTTCTATATTTCTTTTGCGTCTATTGTAATTTTCTATGTATCTCAAACAGCCGGCCGGATGCCTGGCTGCGGCCGGCTATTTGAGATACATTTGATTTCCTATCAGTTTTTAGGTAAGAATATGATAGGATTGGGGTTATCTGTCTGTTTTTATAGTAGATAATTATTTTATAGTTTTATAATGGAATTCTAATTCTGTGCTGCCGTCATTATTCTTTTTTATTCTATATTTTATTTTATTTTCATCAAATAATTTTATAATACTATTCATTCTATTTTCTTGAGCCTTATTAAAGGATTCAATTATTTGTACAAATACATTATTATCTAGGTTATTAGAATCTATGACTGTATGTAAAGTATCTATAATAGACTTATAGTCTTTGTCGGTTGCTTCTTTAAATGATTTGTATGGATAAAATACTCTTTGTTCTTCCATTACTTTTAAATATTCATCTAAATCATTAATTCTTTTCTTGGATTCAACAATATTGTTATTACTTTCACTCATATACTGTAAAGTTGTCTTGATATTATGTTCAACATTTGTTAGAGCATCAATATACCGGGCTGTTTCAATATCTAAGTTACCATCACTCGGTAGTTTGAATTTTCCAGTCATAAACAATGAAATAATTGAAATAATTATTGCAATGATAATAAGAATTGGTATCATGTTATGTTTCTTATGGATTTTTGGTTTTTCCTGTCTCCAATATTCATTCCAGGCTTTTTGGCCTTCTGTTTCTTTCATTGCCTTTTATCCTTTTCTTTCATCGTTTTTAATCATTCTGTGATAATTATGACTGCTCCTGTATTGTTTGCTTACATAATTATTTTTTATCTCAAGTAGCTGGCTGGATGTTGGGTAGTGGCCGACGTTTTGAAATAGAATCTACTATCTGGCAAATTTATCATTTACCATTTTTTTTAACCAGTTCTGGAAGCTGATGATCTTTCCTGTTCCGTCTCGCTTACATCCAGCAGCTTGCGTGCTGCTTCTTTCATTGCCGGATTGGCAATTCTGTAGGCATTAATTATTAATTGTTCTTCTTCTGTAAGTTGATTGTTACTTTTTCCAGATAAAAGATATTCTACGGTAGTCCCTAATATTTGGGATAAATTATATAATATTGCAGCATTCGGAATTTGATTATTTTTATAATTTCCTATAGCATTTTTTGATAAGCCTAGTGTTTTTGTTAAATCCGAATTACTTATTCCTGCTTTTATCATACATTTTTCTAATCTTATTCCAAAGTTTTCAATGTCAAGCATATATATCCTCTTAATCCTTCCCAAATAAATGGGATTTTTCAATTGACAATCCCATTTATTTGGGATATAATTAATTATAGAAAGTGACACCTTTGCAACGGTGTTACTAATCATTATAGCATGTAAATCAGGCGTTTTGCAATGGGCTCTTATACTCGTTGCAGATAGGAGGAAAGCATGGCAAGGGGATTTTTAACAAAAGCAAATGTAAAGCAAATTATTAAGTATTCATGGGGCATTGGTAAGCCTATCCATTGGCAGTTTGAATATGTCGGAAAAGATGTAATCTATTTATCCTACATAGCAATCGAGGGTTTTGACTGTATCATGGAAATTCGGCCTACTATTGTCGGTGGAATCGTAACATGTCAGTTGTATTATATTTTGGAAAATGCTTTAATACCTAACTTAAATCATAATGGTGATGTTAAACGTGCTGTTTGGTATCGTTCTTCTTCATCTGCTATGATGCATTCAGTTTATCGATATGCTGGTTGCGCTTATGGCGATTTAATGTCTTCTCCGGCATTTGCTGAGGCATTAGGAGGCGTCAATGTATAAGCAGCCGAAGAACATTTCTAAGTCCATCCGACTGACAGAGGACTTATACAAGTACATTGATAATTATTGTGGAGATGGCTTTAACGAGAAATTTGAAAATGTGATCCTTGATGCAAGGCACAGTGAGAATAAGCGGCTGATACGCCTTGAGATGCTCCAGAAGGACTATGACAGGCTTGAAGCCCGGTATAAGGAATTACAGCAGTCTTTTGCAGAATTGAAGAGTATACACCGCAATGCAGTGAATGTACACCGAATGCTCTATGAACTTTCCGGTGAATGCAGCGCATTTCTTGATAAATAGAGGTTACTGCAGCTATTTTCTGGTGTGCTGGCAGCCATTTAGACGTAATCCGTATAATAGCGGGTTGCATCCGGGCCGATGTCAGAATCACACCAACAGAGCTGATAATTATATACCGATGGCGCGTAGTACAAGCGGCATCATGCAGTAACAAATGGCTAAAATACCTGATACGCCGAGTACCAGTTCAATTAGCCAAAACAAGATACTCCATATCTTGTCCATGGCTCTCCCCCCTTTCTATTTTGTTTTGTGGTGATTCTATTATAGCAGGTTTGGGAGAGCCATTCAATCTAACGGGAGGAATCATTATGTCGATATTGTTATGTGCAGCTGGTTGCCTGTCCCTTTGGTATTTTATCATGAAGCTGCTCCGGCGGTTCTCTGGCTGTGAAGTTTACTATGAAATAAAGCGGTTTTGTATGGTTTTGATGCTGATTGCGCTTTTTATCGCGTATCTATCCATTTTTTGTTACTGGCGGTTTCTGTGACTGGATACGGGCGTCCAGCCGCAGAGGGGGCCGCGCTCGCCGCTTGAGGGGTTGGGTTTTTCTCCTTCTATTTTGCCAATCCCCCGGCGTCTGCGAGAACCTTGGCGTAAGTCAAGGGGAACGTGGAATACCGAAGCGCAGCGAGGATATGCCGCGAAAGCCCCTTGATTTACTCAATCCCCCATAAGCTGCCCCGGTAAGGGGCAAGACAACGGATTGCCCCTTCTGCCAAACGGCGAGCGCGGCCCCTTTAGGGGCTTGGGGTTCAATCCGGGTCCAGGGGCTGGTCCCTGGTCGGGGGTGTGGGGGCGAAGTCCCCGCATTACTTCCGGCCGCGGTAATCGTTCGGATTTGTATCTCAAAATCGAGTCCGGATGTTTGGCTGCAGCTGAGCTTTTGAGATACATTCTTGCTAAAATGAAGCGTTGGGGGTGTTATATGAAAAAATATGATATATTGCTGCAAGAAGTTAAAGAATTACAGGCTTGTTTGGATTTGCGCACTTCAATAGAAAATGAAGCAATTCAGTTAATTTCAGAGTGCCGTTTTAAAGAAGCGCAGATACTTCTGGCTCTTTTAATTTAGTAAAAATTTGAAAAGGCTCCTATACCGCCTATAAGGTTACTGCGGTTTTGCTTTTTGGTGTGCTGACAGCTTTTGAATCGGGTCCGTATAACAGCGGACAAAGTTCCAGCTGACGTCAGGGAGACTAAAGCAAGGCTGATTACATAAACCGATTACTGATGATGTGTAAAATAGCAGTCATCATGCAGTAACAAGCGGCTATGCGGATCGCAACTCCTATTGCGATTTCCATCAGCCCGAACAGGATATCTAATATCTTGTTTACGGCTCCCCTCCTCTCTATGATTTTTTGTGGTGATTACACTATAACGGTTTAGGGGAGCCGATTCAATTGCAATCCTCCTTGCAGGGTTGATATATCACAAAATTATACGCATTGGCTCTTATGTCGGTGCCAGTAAGAAAGAGAGGTTATATTATGAAACAGCAAATTATTTTACTTTATGCAGGGCAGTATCAGATTTTGGAAGAAAAGACAGGTGAGATTAAATCAGGTGTTACAATGAACTACTATTTTAACGTTGATTTAGTGGCCGAAGACAACACAAATGGAACAAAAGGCACCCGGCCAGCGAAAAGCTCCGCTGATTATGACCTGATGAACAAAGTCGTAAAGGCTCCTGGCCTGTATGATGCAGAGTTTTCAATGAATATCGGCTCCGATGGCAAACCAGTACTCAAAATCTGTGATCTGGATTTTATCTCTGAAATTGTGATGCAGCCTGTAATTCTTCCGGCTGCAAGTGATAAGAAAGCAGGTTGATGTGCATTTTGAGAACAGGGATGATTTATTACCAGTTTGACGATCCAGCTCTTGAAGAATCCTGGCAGGCTGCTGAATATGATGCTTTTTTTAATTCACCGGAAGAGGAAGAAGGGGAACTGTATACCTCTTCCTATGCAGGAGACGATCCTGTATTTGAACAGTTGGTTATAACGAATCAGCTTCTCACTTATTCATTGGCTGTGAACTTAGTTGTATATTTTTTAATCATTGCCTTCTTTGTGATTCGCTTTCTTCGTTCGCTTATAACAAAAATATTTATTTAAGGAGGTTTCTATGAGAAAGAAATTAGCTACTGTATTATCTGACGTGAAGTCAAAGAAGACACTTATTTGCGTAACTGCAACTACTACGGCAATGACAATTGTACCGTCTATGCAGGCGTTTGCATCTGAAAGCGGTGGTTCCAGTGGTGTTTCAGGAAAAAGTCTTCTTTCCGGTGAACTGCTTACGAACGTACAGCAGGGTATTGCAGACATACAGTTCACTGGCATTCAGGTCATTGGTTTGGTTGTTGTTGCTGCGCTGGCGGTCGTTGGTGCATCTGCGGCAGCGAACTTTGTCATCAAAAAGATTAAAGGTGTGTTATCTAAGGCGGGCTGATGGCAGATTACAGGGAGGGCAGCTCATGCCCTTCCTTTTTTGTACCCAAAATTAGGTTTGTATCTCAAAAATGGTTCTCGAGCATCCGGAGCTGCAGCAGAAATGAGATACAAAAATCCGGAAAATTTGTATCTCATTACTCACGGGTGACGCCAGGCTGCAGCTGGTAAATTGAGATACAAAGGAAAGGAGGCATTATGAAAATAAGAGTATTTACAAGAAAAGTTCTGTCTTTGATATGTGCAGTGTTTATCTTTTCTTCGACAATGGTTACGTCTTTTTATATCCGGCCATTGGAAGTCTATGCTGCGTCTGTTGCATTAGAGTTTGGCGAAGGTTTTTTATCTGTGGTTTGTGATGTGCTGTTTAGTTTTGGATGTAAATTTTCCGGGTATGTTCAGGCTGCATCTGCGGTCGTGTCCTTTAGTGATTTTTACGAGAAACGGCGAGTGGAAATTTTAGAAGAGGCTGCTGAAAATCCAGATTACTTAAAGCAGCAGTTGCGTTTTGGTTATAAAGCAAAAGAAGATACTCGGGATAAAGAGGTTGTAATTACAAAAGAGAAGATGGTTTCTGCGGCTGACTGGGGAATTGCACATCAAGCAGACGATAAAATTGATAGTTTGTCTGACCTGCCGGAGGAATTTATTCAGGCGGCCCAGGCGTTTGCAATATCGGAGTTAAATATTAGTGCGGTGGATGGTTCACCTCCTGTTATGACAGCAAATCTATCACCTGAGCAGTTTTATAATTTATATTTTATGGGCGGTTATTCTCCTATTTATTATCGACATGGTAATTCTTCTGGTATTAAAACCTATTGTGATATTTCCGGGCCTTCTTGGTTCTATATTGATTTGAGAGATTCGTCTTATTTGCAAGTACTTGTTCCTACTGGTACTGTAATTACTCAATATAGTAATACGGGGTCTGTGTCAATACAATCTCCGCAATCAACATACGTAAATGGATATCAACGCTATAAATTAAGATATTCATCTGGTATCTCAGAGTCTGGATATCAAATAGATGATTTAGGGGCCTATCGTTATGGTGGTGATTTTCTAAAGAAAATTGGCGAAATGTCTATTCCTTTTTCTATGGCTTATGTTGCATCGCCTTCTGTTGATGTACCTTATGCTGGTGCTGGTGCTGTAGCTTGGAATGGAACGGCTGATTTAGGAAAAACAGTAGATAATCAAAATGCGGCAGCCAGCCTTGACGAATATATCGGTAAAACTCTTACGGCAAACGGTGAAATAGTAGTTCCGACAGACCCAGCGATTCCGGATGAGTCGGAGTCTTCCGGAACTGGAGAGGGGGAAGGGGACGTTACGCTTACCGGAATTGCAGCTTGGCTCCAAAAAATATTTAACGGTATTCTTTCCCTTCCAGGTAACATTGCATCCGCATTCGATTCAGCCCTTGTCAATATTGGTGCAAAAATAGATGCTATTCCGTCCGTTTTGGCGGATATTAGGGATAAAATAATTTCAATCCCGGACAACATTGGTAAGGAGCTGGCAAAGCTCGGTGACTGGCTGCAAACCATTCCCGGAGCATTAGCCGATATTAAAGACCAGGTGATTGCAGTGCCAAAATCGATTGCCGCAGAGATATCTGCCTTCTTTGCAATTGACACGACTCGGATTAATAATTCCTACTCAGATATGACAAACGCGTTAAAGGCCAAACTTTCCGCCATTAATCAGATTATTGATATCTTTGATAAAACGAATTATTCCTTTTCGGACACTCCGCCTGTATTTACAATGCAGACGCCCGATGCACTGAAACAGGCGGTTCAGTCTGATACCATCGTTATTATGGATCTGACAAAGTATGCGGATGCCTTTTACTGGTGCCGTACAATTCTATCAGCTGTCTTGTGGGTCGCTTTTGGGAAATGGGTGTTAGACCAGTTTGATGTTCAATTCCATGTTGGATAGATTGGAGGTCTTATGACAGATATTATTTGTTCTGTGCTACAGTTTTTTACAAACCTTATAGTTGACCATTTTCCGGATTTAAGTGTGGGTTCCAGTCAGCTTGGGACGATATCAAGCTCATTTGAAACGATGATACAGTTTATTGCGCAGGTAAACTTCTTTATCCCTCTTCCAACAATTTTAGCCATCTTCTCTATCGTGTATGGAATTAAACTTGCAAAGTTTACTTTATTTATCGTTAACTGGGTTATCAGGCGTATTGCTGATATTATCCCTTAATTATGTATCTCAAAAAATTTTGCTGCGGTTCCCGGCCGGAGCCGATGGGCGAGTGGCATGAGATACAAAAGGAGGTTGTAATGAAAAAGATAAAAAGAAAGAAAAAGAAGAACCCTCAGCTTCCAGTTCTGGAACTCAAAGCGCGGTATCTTGCTTCAAGTAGGCGCAGAACACGTCGTTTAAAGTGGTGGTATAAAATCCATCGCCGTGATCTTTGCTTTCGGTTAAGGCTTCGAAAGTTTATCTCGTTTTTAGTTCGTCTTCGGATTCCTTTTCAGATTCTGTCTGCTATTCGTTGGGTCATTGTTGATTTCCTTCGCGCGAAACCTCGTAAATTTTGGGGAATTTATCAATTTGTTGCTTTGCCCGGCGAAGGTAAAACACTATCTATGGTAGCGCAGATGGAACGTGTTCGAAAAGAGCTTGGTCCGGATCATGTCTTCATAGCGACAAATTTTTGCTATGTGAATGAAAACATGGCCATTGACCATTGGACTGATATGATTAAGGCAAGTAAGTATGCAAATACACATCATATGCATTCCGTCATTGCTCTGGACGAAATACATACAACGTTCGATGCCAGTGATTGGAAGTCGTTCCCTCCGGAGCTGCTTGCCTTGTTGTCCTTCAATCGTAAATATGGGATGCAGTTTTTATGCAGCAGTCAGATTTATGATAGGATTCCTAAAAAAGTCCGTGATATAGCAAATTATACGGTAATCTGTAAAAATTTGCTGGGCTTGGATCGCTATTTCCTGAATTACTACTTCTTGAAAAGTGACTATGAGGATAAATTTTCCGGAAAACGTAAACGAGCCGAATTTATTCGGACTTATGTAGCCGATGATCATTTATATGCCCTATATGATACGCTGCGTCAGGTGGATCGGATGACGGCGAAAGCACAGGAGGAACAGGATAAGCGGCAGGCAGCATTTAATTTGTTGTTTGGGCAGCCGGAAGATGCCGAAGACGGGACGGATTGAGCGGAGCGAAAGCCGCCCGTTTTGGCCTTCCGGCGCCCCTACCACCGTCTTCTAATAGGTGGTCTCAAAATACACTGAGATACAGGGCTGAATCCGCATGGATACGAGGATTTTCGGTGGAAAACTTTTCCGGGCAAATGGCCTTTTGCCCAGCTTTTCCACAAATGCAAATTTGAGATACAAAACAGGGGGATATCATGGCGACAGCTAAGTATTTAATGGACTCCGTCATTGCTAATGAAATATCGATTGATGACCTTCCATTTTGGTTTGATTTTAAACGAGATAAATTTTTACATAATATCGATACATTTTACTATAGTGTGAAGCTACTGAATGACTTCACTGTCAAAACAGAGGATCCGGCTGTATTACATTTTCGCAAGGTAACAGAGATACTGCGTGATAAGATGGGATACAATGATTCCATTCCGTATTATCTGGACAGTATCGGCGAAAATATGAATCTGCTGAATCTGTCTTATGGCAAGTACTATAACGTTTGTCTGGAATGTCCGGAATACTTTCATATTTTCATAGCGTCTAAAGTTCCTCCTGCGGCATCCGGTTTCGATTCGGTTACCTGCGAGATCATCGTGCAGCTGCGTAGCTATATGTTATGGATGTACGGCATTCATGCAGCCTTTGAGGAATCGCTTCGGTATGTTCAGGCAATTGTTGACCAGTTCGGTTTTGACATCGCGTTCGTCCAGGAGAATCGAATTGATTACTGCTGGCACAGTAATTACCTTTCCAATCCGGAAAAGTTCTTTTCTATTGACAATTTTTACAAGATGCGCGTTGACCGTTACCGGGGGGCAAATTATCATACAGCGAAAGTCGGAAGCGAAGACTATGAAATTGATTATGTTTCCCTTGGTAATCGTGGTGGGAAATGTTTTGTTCGGATTTACTTGAAAAGTAAAGAGGTGGTTGAGCAGGGTTACAAGGCATTCTTTTTTAAGCTCTGGTTGTTTAACGGATTGATTAACCGATATGACCTGTATTGTTATGAAAAGGCTTATGTACAGCGGAGCTGGAAGTATATGACGATTGCCCGCTTGGAATTTTATCTTGAGTTTGGGGCATGTGAAGACTTTAAGCGGAGCTGCCGAGCTTATATTAAGCAATATGATTTATCCCGGAAGGTTTCTGATGCTATGATTGCATTTGCCGACTTTCTGACGCCTAAAATACATCTGGTAACAAATGTAGAGTACCAGACAATGCGAAAAGGAACAAAGTCCTACTGTTTGTTGCCCGTCTCAGATAACCGGCTTAAAGGCGCCGTAAAACGTGTTTATGATTATTTAGATAATCGACCTCTCATTATCAACTATCTGACACATGATATCCTGCGCCTGGTGCAGCCGTCCGGTGACAGCAATAAAAGTCGGCGTGACTACTGCGGCTTTTGGTCTGCACTCCGTAATACGAAGCTGGTAGATATGCGGCAGCTCCCGGAGCAGCTCCGGCTGATACGTATCTATAACCGACAATTGAATAAAGATGTAATGAAGCGCAGCTTGTTAAATAAAGCGATAGTGTTTGGAATTTATACAAAGGGAATCAATAATGATGGAGTGATGCAGGATGCTATGGACGCACTGCTTAAGATGAATGACAATGACTTAATGAATGCACTGAGATATAAAAATAAAAAGTCCCGTGAATTCAACCCGAATGAACTCACGGGAATGGTCGAAGAAAATCTTACGCACGATTTTGTCTTGTTTGATAAGTCTTCTGGTGCTTTTTATGATGATAGCACATTCCTAAACGATTTTCAAGACTGGGGTGATTAATGATGACAAATATTACTTTGCAACAGGCCTACGATGCTTTTATTTTCGATCGTGAAACATTCTGTTCGGATAAAACAGTGGAAAATTATAAGAATACAATACGATACTTTTGTAAGTTCATGGAGCAGCAGCGTGGTATTCAATTTGACATCATTAAATGTAATACCATAACAAAGTTAGATTTAGTATCTTATGCGCATTGGTTAAGAACTAAACCTTTAAATGCTGGTCATCCGTTTAAGCGTCAAACTGATGCTAAATTATCACGTAGAACAGTTCGTAATTATTGTGTAGATTTGAAAACATTTTTTGGTTATCTATATCAGGAAAAATATATAACCGAGAATGTGTCAGACAATATCAGATTGATTAAAGCAGAATTAAAGGTGGTAGTACCGCTTTCTGCTTCTGAGGTTGTAATGCTTGATAAATGTTTTAATGCAAAAGCGATAACTGGTATTCGTAATTTATGTCTGGTACATTTAATGCTTGATGCAGGTATGCGTTCGAATGAAGTCCGGGAACTGCGTGTCTCTCATGTCTTTTTTGATAACCGTCAATTATTCATTAAATATGGTAAAGGCAGTAAAGAACGTATTGTACCCATGGGTATGCAGCTTCGTAAATATCTTTGGTCATGGTTGAATATTTATCGTCCAGTAGTTCAGCATGATTATTTGCTAACCGGAACAGACGGCACTCCTTTTTCTGAAAGTGCAATGAAGTCCCTGTTTGCCCGGCTCCGATGTCGTTCTGGCATTGAACGGTTAACTCCGCATTTGCTCCGTCATACATTTGCTACGTGTTTTATTACTGGTGGTGGTTCAGTTGAGATGCTGCGTATTCTCCTCGGCCATTCCAGTATTGAAACGACTCAAAAATATATGCACCTGGCTTCTGTTTATGATTATCAAGACAATGTTTATGAATTAGATCCGATTTTCTTTAAAACGTATTCCCGTATAAGAGGTTAAAAAATCCCCTGGAGAAACTCTCCAGGGGATTCGTACGTGCGTGAGAAGATTCGAACTCCCGACACCTTGGTCCGTAGCCAAGTGCTCTATCCAGCTGAGCTACACACACATATTAAAGGACATTGTCCTTAACAACGATACTAATTATACAATGCTTTTCCATAATTGTCAACTGAATATTTCGCTTTTTTAATCCTTTTCACCGCGGCATGGAACAGTGCAGACAGCATGAACTGTTACCGCCGCATATAATTCCTAAGACATGCATACATAACCTCCGCATCAATCGGTTTCGTCAAATAATCATTGATCCCTGCTTCCAGAGCTTCCTCCCGTTCCTCACTGAATGCATTGGCCGTCATTGCTATAATCGGTATGGTTTTGGCATCCCGGCGTTCCATCTCCCGTATCTTTTTTGCTGATTCAATTCCATTTAAAACAGGCATTCTGATATCCATTAAAATGGCATCATACCAGCCCGGCACAGTTTTTTCGAAGGATGATACGCCCTCTGCGCCATTCACCGCCGTCTCGCACCGGATTCCTGTCTGTTCCAGCAGCATCACTGCGATTTCCCTGTTAATTTCATTGTCCTCGACCAGAAGCACCCTCTTGTTGCGAAGGGAATCTTCTCTGTCCGTTTCCCTATGCTGCGTCTCTCCAAGCTTTCGAACCTTCTGTTTTTTATCTGAAATTTTCATCGGAATTTTCACCGTGAAGACAGTCCCTTTGCCAGGCTCACTCTCGGCACTGATGGTTCCGTTCAGCAGTTCAACCAGCTTTCTGCTAATAGAAAGCCCAAGCCCAGTGCCTTCAAATATCCGGCTCCCTCCAAAATCCTGTTGTTCAAAGGGGTCAAACATCCGGGCCATAAACTCCTCCGACATACCGATTCCCGTATCACTGATAATAAACCATATGAGCTGCTCCCCCGCTTCCACCTTCCCCGCCGTAACGCACAGACGTATTTCCCCCTGTTCCGGAGTATATTTCAGTGCATTGCCCAGCAAATTCAGTAAAATCTGATTCAGCCTCAGACTGTCACAATAATAGAACTCTCCCACCTCCGGCGCAACCGAAACCAGAAATGTCTGCCTCCGCTCTTCTGCCTGTGCCTCAATCATCACCTTTATATTGCGTATCGTGTCTTTCAAATTCATTTCCCTGTTGGCAATCTTCATCTTTCCGCTTTCAATCTTTGACATGTCAAGAATGTCATTAATCAGCGACAGTAAAAAAGCAGACGACATTTCTATCTTTTCCAGACAATTAAGCAGCTTTGCATAATTCCCTGTTTTTTCATCACACTGGAGATTCGCAGTTCCCTTCACTTCACTCTGCAGCACAAACCTTGCGACCGACGCCATTCCGACGATAACATTCATTGGCGTCCTGATATCATGGCTCATCCTGGATAGAAAGTCTGTTTTTGCTTCGTTGGCTTTCTCAGCCATAGCTAACGCGTTCTGAAGCTCCCGCTGCTTTCTCTCTTCCTCCTTCTTTACGTCATCGATGTCCTTCAGATACAACATGACCCGAATGCAATCGGTAGTCATCTCAGACAGACGGACATATAAAGAATGCCACCGGTAAGAACCGGATGGAGTCAAACGCCGGTAACTGATTGTAACCTCCGATTTGCCGTTTTCAAAATCCTCTTTCAGTCGGTCAGGCGATAATCGGCTTAGGAAGACCTCCTTCTCTTCAGGATGTACGATGGTATCTGCCGCCCATTTTATCTGCTCTGAAAAGGAAGGGCTGAAACGAAAATATGGAGTCGATTTTTCTCCTTTCCACTGCCGCAGATAATCCGTATACAATTCCCCCTCATAAATTTCGTCATAAGACTCGTTTACTGCCCTGACAAAACGCCGGTTCGCCTGTCTCTCTCTAATACGGGCTTTTGCCAACTCGTCCGTATCGCGGTATGTCAGCATCATTTTTTCAGAAATGCCTTCCCTGTCTTTATAAAATATTCCAATTAATTCGCAGTAACGGTACTCTCCCGACCTGTCTTTTCTGCGGACTTCGGCTGAAATCATTTGTTGTCTTTCCCTGGCACGGTTTCTTATATTTTCCAGTGCAAATGAATCATAAAATACCTGCCTGTCATGAGGATGTATTAAATTTTCTCCATACAGGCGGTTAAAATCACAAAAGTCTGCTTCCTCAAATATTGTATCCGGCAGTCCGTCGCTCTTATAAACGAGATATCGTCCGGTACTTATATCTAAAAGAAATACTTCACCAAATAAACGCATTGCGCAAAGAAGAAGTTCTTTCTCCTCTTTCCCGTTTTCTTCCGTCCCACTCATCGCGTAAGGTTTAACAGAAATTGCAAAAGCCGGTGTTTTTTTCTCTCCCCACTCTATTTCAGATGCTGTGAGCATTACTGTCGCTCCGAATGTCTCATCGAACCCTACCGCAGAGTATGTTTTTTTGCTTCCAATGCCGCTGAAGATACAAGCTTCCTTGTATCCTGTCCAAAGTTCTCTGCAAAAATCTCCTTTTCGAATGCCGGGTACCATTTCTCCGACAATATCATTAAAATACAAAATTCTGTAGTCGTCCTTTCGTACCACATATACAGCCGTATTCCCCAGGCTGTTTAATAGAATCTCAAACATCGAATCAGCTCCCATCAGTCCGCCCCTCCTGGTCAGTTAAAAGATAAATTTCCATCAGACTTTTATCTGGTTATTATATACGAAACCATGAAAAAGTAAACAAACACCTGCCTTCAATCAAGAAAGAATCCCACGAGCGGGATTCTTTCTTGATTGAAGGCAGGTCGCTTCGGCGGAGAACTTTCCTGTTAAATGAAAAAACCAGAAATCCACTATGTAGATTACTGGTTTTCCTTTCCAAAATACCGCAGATGGGTGCCTGCAGACTGAAATTTTATGAAGCTACTTTAAAAATTCCATTACTTCTTCTAACGAATTTTTTCCCAAGGTAAATTGCTCTAATGCCATATATCTTTTTTCTGCAATGGTGTGTTCTTTTTCACAGCATACCTTTACAATTTCTGCCTCGCCGTCTAATGACTTGTTCAGATTTGATTTTGTCTGATAAGCCTCAAAATATCTTATACCAAATCTTCTTTGAGACTCTGCATTAATGTGAATACCATCAGGATTTGAATATAATTTTTCTCCAGTTACAAAATAACAATTACTATTATTTTCTGCGTATCTGAGTAATTCTTGATTAACTAATTCATATTCTACACAACTCCGCCCAAATGCAGATTTTCCCAAATAATCACCCAAACCGCCAACAATAAACGGGACCTCCAAAACGCTCAATTCTTTTCTGAATGAATTAACCATGACATTAAGTTTGTGATAATAATCTTTATATTTTCCACTATGGCTATCACTTTCTCCCTGATGCCATAAGATTGCAATCAAGTCGCTAGTTTCCATAGCAAACTTCGCCTCACTAATTGCATGACGAAATAAAGCTCCTTCAACATTCCATTCATCAATAGAACTACCACCTTCTGCACAAGGAATCAGTCCAACTTGTTCATTCTTATTTGCATTACACCATGCCTGTGCAAATGACGCTGCCGGACCAATACCAGCGACCGATCTATCAAAGTGAATCGGTTCCGCCATCATCTGCCACCTGCCGTTTCTGAGCATAAGGATATTTTCATTATAAATTGGTTTGACCTCATGTAAAAATCCACGCCCTGCCATATTGGATTGTCCTATCAGTAAAACGGATTTCATTTTTAATCTCCTCCAACCTAAACAAAAAAACAGAGGAAACGCTGTTAATTCAACGTTTCCTCCACTTTTCACTAATGCCGCAGACCGGAATCGAACCGGTACGAAGTTTAACCCTCGCAGGATTTTAAGTCCTGTGCGTCTGCCAGTTCCGCCACTGCGGCATATCTGTATAAAACAGATAAATGGGGCCTATAGGGCTCGAACCTATGACCCTCTGCTTGTAAGGCAGATGCTCTCCCAGCTGAGCTAAGACCCCAAATAAAATGAGTTCTCACACTTAAATTTCATTAAATGCTCAAACTAACGACCCGGATGGGACTCGAACCCACGACCTCCGCCGTGACAGGGCGGCGCTCTAACCAACTGAGCCACCGGGCCAAATCTTTAGTTTTTTGCTTTTCTTTTCCTTTAGTTCAGGATAGTGGACCTTCGGGGACTCGAACCCGGGACCGACCGGTTATGAGCCGGTTGCTCTAACCAACTGAGCTAAAGGTCCAAAATAAAATAACTAGAGCCGATGATCGGACTCGAACCGATAACCTGCTGATTACAAATCAGCTGCTCTGCCAATTGAGCCACATCGGCTTGATGACCCCAACGAGATTCGAACTCGTGTTACCGCCGTGAAAGGGCGATGTCTTAACCGCTTGACCATGGGGCCTTACTGTTTACAGCGACTCCATAGTTTGTTCTTCCCGCTGTTAATCGCTTAGTTATATTACCATATTTTTGACATATTGTCAATTTTTCTTTGGCTATTTTTTGATACAAAAAAACTCCCCGAGTAGGACTTGAACCTACGACAGCGCGGTTAACAG
>ERZ1036412.142-NODE-142-length-76610-cov-5.751434_pt1 | contig 76610 bp, 91 predicted proteins | sample MGYA00514218_ERZ1036412 | MGnify/ENA primary metagenome ERZ1036412 (study PRJEB33795, sample SAMN09464944) | human gut metagenome | host: Homo sapiens | place: USA: Stanford, California | collected 2016-11 | study: EMG produced TPA metagenomics assembly of the...
ATTTAATAAGGTTCATGATAAAAAAATCAAAGAAGATGATTTTGATGTGGATGCTGAGTTGAAGAAACCCGCCATGACAAAGCAGGGAGATGTGTGGATGCTTGGAATGCACCGACTGGTGTGTGGGGATTCCACTTTACCTGAGACTTATGAAAAACTTATGGAAGGAAAGAAAGCCAATCTTGTAGTAACTGATCCGCCATATAATGTAAATTATGAAGGCAGTGCGGGGAAAATCCAAAATGATAATTTGGAAGATGATAAATTTTATAATTTTCTGTTTGCCGCATTCGTGAATATGGAACAGAACATGGAACGTGATGCTTCCATTTATGTGTTCCATGCGGATACCGAGGGATTAAACTTTCGCAGGGCGTTTAAAGCAGCAGGATTTTATCTTTCCGGTACATGCATTTGGAAAAAGCAGTCATTGGTTTTAGGAAGAAGTCCTTATCAATGGCAGCATGAGCCGATTTTATTTGGATGGAAGTTGGGTGGAAAGCATATGTGGTATTCAGACAGAAAGCAGTCCACCATATGGGAATATGACCGCCCGAAGAAAAATGATATGCATCCGACTATGAAACCCGTGGAACTGGTGGCATATCCAATCCGTAACTCCAGTATGAGTAATTGCATTGTCTTAGATCCATTTGGTGGAAGCGGTTCTACGATGATTGCCTGTGAACAGACAGGGCGTATTTGCAGGACGATAGAACTGGATGAAAAATATGCGGATGTGATAGTACATCGCTATATGGAATTTGTGGGAAGTGCAGAAGACGTATATGTAATACGGGATGGGAAGAAAATAAAATATTCAGAGCTAATGAAGGAAGGTGACACGCATGACGCAGTTGACCTTCCTTGATTTATGCTCAGGCATTGGAGGATTCCGTTTAGGTTTGGAATCTGCCGGCCATAAGTGTGTGGGATATTGTGAATATGATAAATTTGCAAGGGCTTCATACGAAGCAATGTATGATACGGAAGGAGAGTGGAAAGCGAATGATGTTACAAAACTTAAACCATCCGATGTGCCAAGAGCAGACATCTGGTGCTTTGGATTCCCCTGTCAGGATATTTCAGTCGCAGGAAAGCAGCGGGGACTGGTCGGAAAAAGAAGTGGAATATATTTTAACATTATTGATCTCCTCAAAGGCAAAGAAGAAAGTGATAAGCCCACATACCTTTTTGTTGAAAACGTTAAGAACTTGCTATCAATTAATGCAGGATTCGATTTTGCCACGGTTTTGTCTGAAATGGGAGAAGCAGGGTATGACTGTCGCTGGCAGGTGCTTAACTCAAAAGACTACGGAGTTCCACAAAACAGAGAGCGCGTGTTCATTATCGCAAATCTTAGAAGCAGAGGTAGACGAGAAATATTATCTCTCAGAGGAAAAAACAAAGCAGCTCTTAACCAGATTATAGGCGGAATGCAGGGATACCGAGTATATGATTCTCAGGGAGTTTCTACTACATTGATTGGAAATGCGGGAGGAATGGGAGCGAAGACGGGACTTTATTTTATAGATCAAAGCAAAGTTGCACCGAAGATTACGGATACTGCAAGATGTTTGACAGCAAGATACACAGCGGGAATGGTAAATCATACGGCAATGAATTCTGCGGTTATGGAAGTGCATCCTGTTTTGACACCAGAGCGGATGGAAAAACGTCAGAATGGAAGACGAATGAAAGAAGATGGAGAGCCAATGTTTACGCTGACTTCCCAAGATCGACACGGTGTGTATTTTTGTGAGAAACCCGTTAAATCCGTGAAAGTGAAAAACGCAACCAAAACTGGATATGAAGAAGCACATCTGGGAGATGGAATTGTACTTGCGTATCCGAATAGCGATACCCGCCGTGGAAGAGTCGGAAAAGGGTGTTCACAGACATTAGATACCGGATGTCAGATGGGAACATTGATGAGGTGTGGAAGAATTCGGAGATTGACACCAAAAGAATGCTTTCGATTGCAGGGATTTCCAGATGAATTATACGAGCGCGCTGCTTCCGTGAATTCTGATTCACAGTTGTATAAGCAAGCGGGAAATGCCGTAACAGCGACAGTTGCGTATGCATTGGCGATGTGCCTTCCTGAAAGTCAGAAAGATGGTTAAAATGCTTGACTTTGTGGGCGTTTAGAGTGATGTATGTAGTACCAAAAAAGAAGGGAGACTGCATACATGAGAATTGAAACGATATGTGAAAACAGAAAAGAATTGGTAAAAGCGATGGCAGAAATATTGGGAGAACCTTCAAAATATTTAGGACCACCAAGTTTTGGATACCAGATAGGGGGTGCAATTGTGGATCGTGATGGAAACATTGAAACAGAGGATGGCGAAATGCTTCAGAAAGAACTGCAGCGAAGGGGATTCATTGAAAATAATCAGGAGGAATTAAATTTACAGATTCCAATAGAAGGTCATACCGCCGAGAGCATCCGAAATCTTATTTTTATGATTCATAGTAAACAGTATCTTTTGAAGCGGGCTGTCGGTACAGAAGTGCTGCACATGAGTGAACGTCTGATTGAGAGATTATCAGAAGAAAAAGATGCGGATATGAACAGGGTAATGGAGATTTTTGAAGAAGAAAAAGTACATTGCTTTGGGCTAGAGTTTGTGGCTGATAAGATTGTTTTTAACGGATTTCCGATGGAAGCAGAAAGTACAATTTCTTTTGCGGAATTAACCTGCATGATGGCAGAACGTGCAAAAGAGATGAAATGGATTAATCCTGCGGAGACAATTGAGGCAAATGAAAAATATTATATGCGCATCTGGTTGATTCGTCTAGGACTTGGAGGAAAAGGCGGAAAGAAAACAAGGGATCTCCTTTTGAAGAATCTGAAAGGGAACACGGCTTTTCGGACGGAAGAAGAAAAGGAACGTGCAAAAGAGCGCAATCGGCAGAGAGCCGCTGAACGGAAAGTAACACAGGAATAGTTTTCTGTAAAATACACAATTTCTTTTCCGAATTTTTGTGTACATTATTGTTTGAAATGACTGGATAATATGTGCTTTTAGAGTGATATATAGACTACGAAAAAAAACACATAGGAGGCGCAACAAAATGAAAACACAGAAGTTCGGGATTGAAATTGAATTAACCGGAATCACCAGAAAAAAAGCAGCAGATGTTATCGCAGAATATTTCGGAACAGAGAAATTTTATATCGGGACGTATTATCAAACTTACGGGGCAAAAGACCGTAAAGGAAGAACGTGGAAAGCAACATTTGACTCCAGTATTATTGCACAGAGAAAAAAGGGTGGAAGAAGGGAGCCTGCCTCGGAAGAATATAAATGTGAAATTGTTAGTCCGATTTTAGAATATGAAGACTTGGAAGATTTGCAGGAAATTGTTCGTCAGCTTCGGCATAAGGGGGCATTCGCAAGTGACCAATGCGGCATTCATATCCACGTGGATGCAAGCAGATATACACCTCAGACTTTACGCAATCTGGTAAATATCATCGCCAGCAAAGAGGACATTTTATATAAAGCTTTACAAATTGATCCGGCTAGGCTTCGATGGTGTAAAAAGACAAATGAACAGTTGATTCAAACGATTAATAAAAGAAAACCCAAAACAATGGAAGAATTAAAGGACATCTGGTATGAGGGGAGTCATAGAAGAAGGACAGACCATTACAACGATACTAGATATCACGGTTTAAATCTTCATGCGACTTTCACAAAAGGAACGGTAGAGTTCCGATTGTTTAACAGCACGACGCATGCAGGGGAAATCAAAGCATACATACAATTCTGCCTTGCAGTCAGCCATCAGGCATTGACGCAAAAGAAAGCGAGTGCTAGAAGAACAGTTACAGATAATGAAAAATACGCATTTCGGTGTTGGATGCTCCGGTTGGGATTAAACGGGGATGAATTCAAAACCTGCAGGCTTCATTTTCTGAAACATTTGGAAGGAAATTCTGCATGGAGACATGCTGCTTGAAGGGAATAGGCACAGCCCCACCAATGGCGGTCGAGAGACCGTCTTGAGGTGGTAGGAGGGAGACCTCACTATCAACAGAGAAAGGATGAAGCAAATATGAAGAAGTTGTATATTGCCTATGGCAGTAACATGGATGAGGAGCAGATGGCATTCCGATGCCCGACTGCAACTTTAGTAGGAACAGCAATCGTGGAAGGGTATGAGTTAATGTTCAAAGGTTCTCGAACAGGTTCGTATGCTACGATAGAACCAAAGGAGGGAAGTATCGTTCCGGTATTGGTTTGGGAAATCGGTCAAATGGATGAAAGAAGACTTGACTATTATGAAGGATATCCGAATTTTTATTATAAGAAGATGCTGGAGGTCCAAATCAATGGGAAAATGAAACGTGCGATGGTATATATCATGGATGAACAAAGGAAAATAGGAGTGCCAAGTGCAGGATATTATCGGATTTTGGAACAGGCATATGAAAAGTTTGGGTTTGAGGGAGATGTTCTGGAGCAGGCTTTGAAAAATTCAATCGAGGAGGTGCAGCATGGTATTTCCGAATAGAAAAATTGTGGAGCATATTCGCAGAGAATATCCAGTCGGTACGAGAGTAGAACTTGTAAGAATGCATGATAAACAGGCACCGCCAGTTGGCATGAAAGGAACCGTTCTCGGAGTGGATGACACGGCATCTCTTCTGATGCATTGGGATAATGGATCAGGATTGAATGTGATTTATGGGGAAGATTGTGTAAAAAAGATACCCTTAGTCAAAACCATTTGTTATGGAAAGATACAGGAGTGGTATTCGAGGGAGAAAGCAGAAGAAGTTTTCTTTCAGGCAATTTTGGGAAGCGAAGGGAGCGAGCAGAGCCGATACATGAAGATATATAATGAGCTAAAAATGGGATTAGCTGTTTGTACAGATGGGGAAGACCTCTAAAGAAAATTTGTGCAGATTGTGGTACGGATATTGCTGGATATAAACAAGAGTCAGAGGTAACATGTGTGTACAAAAAGAACAGGAGAATTATTATGGGAGAAACATACAGAGGGTATCAAATTACAATCGCTTGGAATAGTGAAACTACAGGATATGATTTTATTATTACCCCGCCGGACAATGGGAAAATAATTACAAGTGAAGATTCATATTTTTATGATTACAATGCTGTGAAAGCAGCAAAAGTAAAAATCGATGAACTTTTCAAGTAAAAACGAAAGGTGCTGAGATAAAAAAGACTTCTTCGGAGGTCTTTTTTTTAGTGATGTTTTGGAAGGAGGTGAGAGCAATGGCACAGAGAGGAAGAAAACCTAAGCCTACGGCAGTAAAAGTATTGGAAGGCAATCCGGGTAAAAGAAGTCTGAATACAAACGAGCCGAAGCCTGTGAAGAAAGCACCGAGATGTCCTGCGTGGCTGGAAGATGAGGCAAAGAAGGAATGGAAGCGGATGGCAAAACAGATGGAGCAGTTGGGTATTCTGACAGAAATTGATATGGCTGCTTTTGCAGGTTACTGTCAGGCGTATGCGCGATGGAAAGAAGCGGAGGAATTTATTACTCAGCATGGAACAATCGTAAAGACACCATCTGGTTATTGGCAGCAGGTTCCACAGGTGTCCATTGCTCAGACCTATCTGAAAATCATGAATAAATTCTGTGAGCAGTTTGGACTGACACCTTCTGCAAGAAGCAGGATTGTTACGGACAATGGTGATGATAAAGAAAGCGATGCAATGGAACTTCTGCTGATAAAGGGAGGTGGTGGATAGTGTATGATCAAACAAAAGCGGATCATGCCGTAAATTTTATTAATTGTTTGAAACACACGAAAGGGCAATGGAGAGGTGTCCCGTTTGAGCTGCTTCCGTGGCAGGATAAAATCATCCGTGATATTTTTGGAACGGTAAAAGAAAATGGCTATCGTCAATATAATACTGCATATGTGGAGATTCCAAAGAAAAATGGAAAATCAGAACTGGCTGCTGCGGTGGCTCTGCTGATGACCTGTGGTGACGGAGAATGGGGTGCGGAAGTCTACGGATGTGCTTCTGACCGTCAGCAGGCTTCGATCGTATTTGATGTGGCAGTTGATATGGTGGATCAATGTCCGGCTCTGAAGAAAAGAATTAAGCCAATCATGTCTGTAAAGCGGTTAGTATATCAGCCGACAAACAGTTTCTATCAGGTACTTTCTGCTGAAGCATATACCAAGCACGGCTTGAATGTACACGCAGTAATTTTTGATGAACTTCATGCGCAGCCGAATCGGGAGTTATTCGATGTCATGACAAAAGGTTCAGGTGATGCAAGAACACAGCCATTGTATTTTTTGATTACGACCGCCGGAACGGATCGCAATTCCATTTGTTTTGAACAGCACCAAAAAGCAGAAGACATTCTTATGGGAAGAAAGATTGATCCGACTTTTTATCCCGTGATTTATGGTATTGCGGACGATGATGACTGGGGAAGTGAAGAAAGCTGGTATAAGGCAAATCCGTCTTTGGGGCATACGATAGCATTGGAAAAAGTGCAGAATGCTTATCAGAGTGCGAAAGAAAATCCGGCAGAAGAAAATATTTTCCGGCAGCTCCGATTGAATCAATGGGTAAAACAATCTACCAGATGGATGCCTATGGATCGGTGGGATGAATGTGACTTTGAAGTAGATCAAGATAGTCTGCTTGGAAGAGAATGTTATGCCGGACTTGACCTTTCCAGTACTTCGGACATTACAGCGTTTGTTTTAGTGTTTCCGCCGAGGACGGAGAAAGAAAAATATAGCATACTGCCATTTTTTTGGATACCGGAAGAAAATTTACAACTTCGTGTGAGGAGAGATCACGTTCCTTATGACGTGTGGGAAAAGCAGGGACATCTTCAGATGACGGAAGGAAATGTGATTCATTATGGTTTCATTGAAAAATTCATCGAGGATTTGGGAATGAAATATCATATTTTGGAAATCGCATTTGACCGTTGGGGAGCAGTTCAGATGGTGCAAAATCTTGAGGGTATGGGGTTTACTGTCGTACCTTTCGGGCAGGGATATAAAGATATGAGTCCGCCAACGAAAGAATTAATGAAGCTGACATTGGAGAAAAAACTAGCACATGGCGGTCATCCAGTTCTCAGATGGATGATGGATAATGTTTTTGTCCGTCAAGATCCGGCAGGAAATATTAAGATGGATAAGGAAAAATCTACAGAAAAAATAGATGGGGCAGTCGCAACAGTTATGGCACTTGATCGTGCAATCCGTAATGAAGGCACAACAGGAAGTGTATATGATGAGCGTGGCATTATTTCATTTTGATAAAACAGGAGGCAGAGTATGGGATTACGGGAATTATTTGGTTTAAGGGGAGCAAGGGACAAACCGACAAATAGTTATAATTCAGGAGTATCTTTTTTATTTGGAAGAAGCACAAGCGGTATTTCCGTAAATGAAAGAACCGCCATGCAGACAACAGCAGTATATTCCTGTGTCAGAATTCTTGCAGAAGCAATAGCTTCTCTTCCCCTTCACTTGTATCGTTATACGGATAAAGGAAAAGAAAGAGTATTTGACCATCCGCTTTATCATATTCTTCACGATGAACCAAATGAAGAAATGACATCTTTCGTATTCCGGGAAGTCTTGATGAGCCATTTACTGATATGGGGAAATGCCTATGCGCAGATCATCCGTGATGGAAGAGGGCAGGTATTAGGATTGTATCCGCTTCTGCCGGATAAAATGGAAGTTGACCGTGCGGAAAATGGAGAACTTTATTATATTTACACACGGAACACAGAAGAGAATCCCAATTTTAAGGATTATGGACGGATCTACCTTCGCAGGGAAGATGTGCTGCATATACCGGGATTAGGATTTGATGGTTTAGTGGGATATTCTCCGATTGCTATGGCTAAAAATGCAGTAGGGATGACACTTGCCTGTGAAGAATACGGTGCATCGTTTTTTGCAAATGGAGCAACACCGGGTGGTGTTTTGGAACATCCGGGCGTTCTGAAAGATCCCGCAAAGGTAAGGGATAGCTGGCATAAGGTGTATGGGGGTTCAAGAAATGCAGGAAAAGTGGCTGTTCTGGAAGAAGGAATGAAATATCAGCAGATAGGGATTCCGCCGGAAGAGGCACAGTTTTTGGAGACAAGGAAATTTCAAATCAATGAGATTGCAAGGATGTATCGGATTCCACCACATATGGTAGGGGACTTGGAGAAATCCAGTTTTTCTAACATAGAGCAGCAGTCTTTGGAGTTTGTGAAATACACATTAGATCCGTGGGTAGTCAGGTGGGAACAGGCTTTGCAGAAAGCATTGTTATTGCCACAGGAAAAGAATGAGTATTTTATAAAACTAAATGTGGATGGATTATTGCGGGGGGACTATGCCAGCCGAATGAATGGGTACGCCGTAGGCCGGCAGAATGGATGGCTGTCAGCAAATGATATCCGGGAAATGGAAGATCAGAATCCAATTCCAGAAGAAGACGGAGGAGATTTATATCTTGTGAATGGAAGCATGACAAAGCTGGCAGATGCAGGAGCCTTTGCAGGAAAGGCAGGAGGTAATATGCCACAGGTTTAAAAGATTTATGCTCAACTGGAGTTGAGCAACACTATGTTGCGTAGTGGAACAATATGCTACTGTTTGGTGACAAGAGTAAAAAGCAGAAGATCCCATGAAAGTGGAGAATTGAAGCAGAACAAGCGGAATATAACAAAAAATAGAAGGCTTTTTCTTTTGAAAGTGGAGGATAAATCCAAAATTAGATGAAAATATCAAAAATAATAAAGTGTGTTTTAAGGACGATAATCAGAAACAGAGTATCTGGTTGTGGTCCTTTTTGTGTGCTTAAAACACAGTCGTAAAAGGAGGGACAGGATGAAACGGAAGTTTTGGAACTGGGTAAGAAATGAAAATGATGAGAGCAGAACCCTGTTTCTAAACGGAGAGATTTCCGATGAAACATGGTACGGAGATGAAGTGACTCCCAAAATGTTCAAAGAAGAATTGCAAGATGGAGAAGGAGATATCACGGTATGGATCAATAGTCCGGGAGGAGATGTATTCGCAGCAGCACAGATTTATAACATGTTGATGGACTACAAAGGGAATGTGACTGTGAAAATTGATGGGCTGGCTGCTTCAGCAGCATCCGTGATCGCAATGGCGGGAACGGAAGTACAGATGTCTCCCGTGGCGATGATGATGATTCATAATCCTGCGACCATTGCTATCGGTGATTCTTCAGAAATGAAAAAGGCAATCGACATGTTGGATGAAGTAAAGGAATCCATTATGAATGCTTATGAAATTAAAACGGGACTATCAAGATCGAGGATTTCACATTTGATGGATGCGGAAAGCTGGTTCAATGCAAAGAAAGCTGTAGAACTTGGCTTTGCGGATAAGCTCCTTTTTTCTAAAGAGGAAACCGAAGCGGAAGAAGAAAAAGAGTTGGAAATGGAAGCAGTGATGTTTTCACGAAAAGCGGTGACGAATTCGCTGATGTCAAAATTGATTCCCAAACCAGAAAAAAAGACACCCATTGAACAGTTAGAAAAGAGACTTAGTCTCTTGGCACATTAAAAGAGGAGGATTTTTAATATGAATCAGATTTTAGCATTAAGAGAGAAAAGAGCAAAAGCGTGGGAGGCAGCAAAGGCATTTTTAGAATCGAAACGAGGAACGGACGGGTTGCTTTCGGCAGAAGATACGGCCACTTATGACCGTATGGAAGCGGATGTGGTTAATCTTGGAAAAGAGATCGAGCGTTTAGAAAGACAGGCAGCTATTGATGCAGAACTGAATAAGCCTACTAGTCATCCGATTACAAATCAGCCGGGGAAAGGTAATGGTGGAGAAGAAAAAACAGGAAGAGCCTCAGCGGCTTATAAAACTGCATTTTGGAATGCGATGAGAAAGAAAAATTATCTTGATATTCAGAATGCTCTTCAGGTTGGAACAGATTCAGAAGGAGGTTATTTGGTTCCCGATGAATATGAAAGAACTCTGGTGGAAGCGTTGGAAGAAGAAAACTTTTTCCGAAGTCTGGCAACCGTGATTCAGACCTCCAGCGGAGATCGTAAAATTCCTATCGTGGCATCCAAAGGAGAAGCAAAGTGGATTGATGAAGAAGCGGCATATCCAGAATCTGATGACAGCTTTGGACAGATTTCCATTAGTGCATATAAGGTTGCGACCATGATTAAAGTTTCGGATGAGTTGTTAAACGATAACGTGTTTAATTTGGAAGCCTATATTTCTAAAGAATTCGGACGAAGAATCGGAACGAAGGAAGAAGAAGCATTTTTTACCGGAGATGGCAAGGGAAAACCGACAGGAATCTTTAATGCTACAGGCGGAGCTTCTGATGGAGTCACGACCGCAGGCGCAAGCATTACGTTTGACGATGTTATGGATTTATTTTATTCTCTGCGATCCCCATATCGTAAAAAAGCGGTATGGATGCTCAATGACAGCACCGTAAAAGCGTTACGTAAATTAAAAGATGGGAACGGGAATTATATTTGGCAACCGTCCGTGCAGGCGGGAGTGCCGGACATGATTTTGAACCGCCCATATTTTACGTCTTCATTTGTACCGGAAATTGCAGCTGGACAAAAGATTATGGCATTTGGGGATTTTTCCTATTACTGGATTGCGGACAGGCAGGGACGTTCCTTTAAACGCCTGAATGAGTTATTTGCGGCAACCGGACAGGTTGGTTTTCTTGCGAGCCAGAGGGTAGATGGGAAATTAATTCTTCCAGAAGCAGTAAAAACGATGAAACTGAAAGAAACGAGATAAGAAAGAGGGGTGTCTACATGCTGATTACACTAGAAGAAGCGAAAGAATATTTGAAGGTGGAATATGAGGATGAAGACACCCTGATTCAAACGCTGATCGATTCTTCCGAAATACTGTGTAGAGATATTATACGGCGTGATATTCTGCCAGAGAATGCTGCCGTAAAAACTGCTGTATTATATGCGGTGGGTGTGATGTTTGAAAACCGTGGCACGAATGAAGAAACGGGAAAAATGATTCCTACATTGAAAAATATTCTTTCTTCCAATCGTGAGGAGGTGTTCTGATGGATATTGGTTCAATGCGACAACGGATTATTCTTCAAAAGCATATATTACACACAGACGAAATCGGAAACCACCAGTCTCATTGGGAGAAATTTTATTCATGTTTTGCTTATGTAAATCTTGCGTCTGGAAAAGAAAATGTTACGGATATAGAAACGCTATCGGAAGATACATTGGTGTTTATATTACGCTGGTGTGAAAAATTGAGAGAAATCAATAAAAAACAATATCGGATTTTGTTTGAAAATGAGGTTTATAACATCATTTGTGTGGATGATGTGCAGTTTACGCATAAAAAATTAAAACTGACAGCAGTTCGGGAGATACGAGGTGGAAAGAATGAGCAGACGGGTGACATCTAATCAATTGGCATCAGAGATCATGAATGCTTTAAAAGAGTATAAAGAAGTGACAGATGATGTTGTAAAGCAGGCGGTCAATACAGTTTCTGAAGAAACAAAGAAAATGGTACAATCTGCTTCTCCCACAGATAGTGGTGGGTACAAGAAAGGGTGGACTGCGAAAAAGATGAAAGATTCTGCAAGTAAAACAGAGGTTGTCGTTTATAATCGCAGCAAACCCGGACTAACTCATTTATTGGAGAAAGGCCATGCAAAGCGAGGAGGGGGTAGGGTAGAAGCAAAAGTGCATATTGCACCAGCGGAATCCTATGCCATATCACAGCTTGAAGATAAGATCGTGAAAGGATTGAAATGATGGAATTAAAAAATATTATGAAGTTATTAGGTGGTCTTGGAATTCCTATTGCATATCATCACTTTGCAGAAGGAGAATCTCCAGAACCGCCATTTTTAATTTATTTGACTCCGGGTAGTCATAATTTCTCCGCAGATGGAATGGTGTATTTTAAAGTAAAGCAATTAGATGTGGAACTATACACAGATAAAAAAGATCTTGCACTTGAAGAAAAATTGGAGAAGATTTTGGATGCACAGGGGATTTTCTATAACAAAACAGAAACATATATCAAATCAGAAAAATTGTATGAAGTGTTGTACGAATTGGAGGTATAGCAATGGGAAATAAAGTAAAGTTTAATTTGAAAAATGTTCATGCGGCAAAGCTGACAGAAAAGGAAGAAGGGGGAAGTACAAAATTTGAATATGGTGTACCAAAGGCTATTCCGGGAGCTGTCAGTATCAGTCTGGACGCAGAAGGAGAATCCAGTCCGTTTTATGCAGATGGAATCGTATATTTCCGTTCTGTGACAAACAATGGTTATAGCGGAGATTTAGAAATGGCGCTGATTCCAGAATGGTTTAGAACAGAAATTTTACAAGAAAAGCTGGATGCAAAGGGAGTGTTGGTAGAGAATAGTTCCGTTGCAGAAAGTGTAAAATTTGCCCTGTTATTTGAATTTGATGGGGATATTAATGCAATCAGGCACGTCCTTTATAATTGCAGTGCTTCACGACCGTCTATTGAATCTGAAACAAAAGAAGATACAATTGAACCGGGAACGGAAACCTTGTCTATTACGGCAGATCCACGGTCTGACGGTTTGGTGAAAGCACGAACAGGCGATACTACGGATGAGACAACCTATAAAGAATGGTATAAAACGGTGTACACACCAACGGAAGAAGGAGGCGGAATGGCATGATTAAAAGAGAAATAGAAATCTGTGGGAAAAAGATTCCTTTTCGTTCTTCTGCGACGATTCCACGATTATACAGGGCAAAATTCAAAAGAGATATTTTTAAAGATTTGAGCAAACTGGAAAAATCGTATGTTGGAACACAGAAAGATGGCGCAGAATTTCAGATTGATGATCTGGAAATTTTTGAAAATGTGGCGTATATCATGGCATACCATGCGGATAACAGTATACCTTCTACGATAGAAGAATGGCTCGACCAGTTTGATATGTTTTCTATTTATGAGGTGTTGCCACAAATTTTGGAATTATGGGGAGACAATGTGGCTACGGATATCAAAGCAAAAAAAGGCTTGGCAGAAGTGAGCGGGAGATGACAACGCCCCTGTTCCTTCTGCGATGTACGGAAATCGGAATTTCAATTGTAGATTTGGATTTTCTGACGATTGGTTTGGTGATCGATATGTGGACGGAAAGAGCTAATGATAGCGTGAAATATAAGCGCCTAGCCAGTCAGGAAGACTTTGATAAATTTTAGTTATATATTGAAGAAGCGGCCTTTTCTTGATATAATTTGTTCAATAAAGAAAAGGCTTCTTTTGAACAAATTAGAATTTATCGTTTGTTAAGGAGGAATAATAAATGGTTGGAAGAATATATCATGTAGGATTGACAGTTTCAAATTTAGATAAATCAATTGCATTTTATAGAGATGTACTTGGACTTACATTCCAAGGAGAAATAATGATGGTTGGCGAAGAGACAGATAAAATGTTCCAAAAGAAGAATTGTAAGGCAAGAGTTGCTTATTTGAATGGTTCTGAAAATATTGAAGCACCACCTGTTGAATTGATTCAATTTGTAGACAATGAAGTAAAAAAGGTTCAGTCAAATTTATTTATGACATCTATTTCGGAATTATGTTTTTATACTGATGACATTGATACAGTTTATAAAAAACTCATTGAAAAAAATGCAGAATGTTTATCTGAACCACAGTATTTTGATTTTAGTTCGCAAGGATTTGGCAAAAGCAAAGCATTTTATTTCAAAGATCCAGATGGAATTATACTTGAAATGATGCAACCTTTGTAAAATAATAAACAAATTTCAGTTTGTGTAAGACAAATCATACATGAGAAGAAGGCGAAGAATATGTTATCAAGAGAAGATGTTTTAGAGTATGGTTTGACATTTTCAAATGTATATGTGGATACCCCATTCCATGATCCAAACTGGGTATTGCTAAGGTATGAAAAAAATAAAAGAGCTTTTGCATGGACTTATGAAAGGGAAGGACATATATGGGTAAATGTAAAGGTAGATCCAGAATGGAGAGATTTTTGGAGAAATACATATTCCTCAGTAATTCCGGCATATCATCAAAATAAAGAACACTGGAATTCTATTATATTAGATGGGACAATACCGGATACTGATATTAAACGCATGATTGCGGAAAGTTATGATTTGATATGTAAAAAGAAATAAATAAAATAGTGGGATGGCATCGGTTCAAAAAAAGAATCGGTGCTTTTTTCATGCTCGGAGAAATCCGGGCTTTCTTTATGTCTTTTTGGGAGGAGGTGCAGACATGGGAAACAGGATTAAAGGAATTACAGTTGAAATCGGAGGAGATACCACAGGCCTTGATAAAGCGCTACGTGGCGTGAATTCTTCAATTACTAAGACACAGTCTGCCCTCAATGACGTAAATAAATTGTTGAAACTCGATCCATCAAATACCGTATTAGTGGCACAGAAGCAGCAGTTACTTTCGCAAGCGGTTAGTCAGACAAGTGACAAATTGGAAGCATTGGAATCTGCACAGGAGCAGGTTACGGCAGCTTTTCAAAGGGGGGATATAGGTCAGGACAAATATCAGGCATTTCAAAGAGAGATAGAGGAAACACGAGGAAAGCTGAATCAGTATAAAAATGATTTATCCTCTCTCCAAACGGAACAAGACCGTCTTTCTTCCAATACGGCAAGATTGGAAAAATTATTTTCTTCGACAGGAACACAAGTGGATGATTATGCGGATGTTCTTGGGAGTAAATTAGTTTCTGCGATTAAAAATGGAACTGCCAATTCAGATCAAATGAAGACAGCTATTGAGAAAATTGGAAAGTCTGCAACAGGAGGGAAAGCAGATATCCGTCAATTGACCGATGCGTTAGATACGGTTGATGATGGAGAAGCTATTCGTAATCTGATTGAAGAATTAAAGCAGGCAGGGGATGCGGCTCAGGATACTGCCGAGGATGTGGGGCAGATTGCGGAAAATACAAAAGGTGCTGCCTTGATGCAGACAGCAGATCAGCTTTCTGCTGTAGGAGATAAAATTCAGGACATCGGAACAAAAGCGATGGATGCTTATGCGGAAACAGAAAACGCAGTCACAAAAGTAAATGCGTATTTTGGAGAAACCGGACAGGCAGCAGAGGACACAGCAAATGTTATTAAATCTGTGTATTCGGATGGTGTGGGAGAAAGCATGGACAGCGTGGCAGATGCCGTTCTTATGGTAAAAAAGAACTTGGGTGATCTGAGTGAAACAGACCTTACTAATTTGACACAGCAGGCCATTACGTTGGACGAATTATACGGAATTGATATGAATGAAACGCTTCGTGGCGTGAATTCTTTAATGCAGCAGTATGGTTTAACCGCACAGGAAGCGATGGATTATATCGTAGTTGGTACACAGAATGGATTGGATAAAACAAATGAGTTAGGAGATAACCTGAGTGAATATGCAGGAAAGTTTTCTCAGGCTGGATATTCGGCATCGGAGTATTTCCAATTGCTGGACAATGGCTTGAAGAATGGTGCGTATAATCTTGACAAGGTAAATGATGCCATCAATGAAGTGACGACCCGTCTTGTAGATGGAACAATTGGAGAGTCCATCGGTTCTTTTTCTACAAAAACACAGGAATTATTTACTTCATGGCAGAATGGAGGAGCAACACAGAAGCAGGTCATTGATTCTATCGTGGCAGATATCGGAAACTGTACGAATCAACAGGAAGCGTTAAACCTTGCTGCTTTAGCATTTGGAACAATGGCGGAAGATGGAAACTTAAAATTCATTACTTCCCTGACTTCTGTCGGAAGTACTTATGACAGCGTAAAAGGATCTGCACAGGGGATGTTCGATGCAACAACAACACCGATGCAGCAGATGGAATCCAATACAAGAAAATTACAGCAGGCATTAGTACCGTTAGGAGAAAAACTGGCGGAATTGGCAAATGCAATTCTTCCACCATTGGTATCCGTGATTACTACGATTGGAGGATGGTTTGAGAGATTACCGGGACCAGTTCAAAATTTCGTCATTATTTTAGGGGCATTGCTGGCGGCGTTCACAGCCCTTACTCCGGTTATTGCAGCTATTTCTGTGGCGATGGGTGCTTTGAATATTTCAATGCTTCCTATTATTGCTGTCATTGCAGCGGTGGCAGCGGCGATTGCCGGAATTATTGCGATTATACAAAATTGGGGTGCGGTTACACAATGGTTCGGAGAGCTGTGGAATACCATCTGTACCGGAATTGGTGCAATGGTAGATTCTCTAAAAGCATGGTTTTCAAATTTGTGGACGCACTTGCAGTCTGTATGGGAAGGAATATGTAATGTGGTACAGACGGCGGTCATGCTGCTTGGCTCTATTATTCAGGGTGCGATTGATATTATAACATTACCGTTCCAGATGATTTGGGAGAACTGCAAAGGAATTGTTTCTTCCGTATGGGAGGGCATTAAATCTGTAGTGTCATCTGCAATCCATGCAGTTTCCAGTACAATCTCATCTGTGATGGGTGCGATAAAAAACGTGATTTCTACAGTATGGAATGCGATAAGCAGTAAGGTATCATCTGTTTTAAATGCCATCAAAACTACGGTGTCGACAATATTTAATGCTGTGAAATCGGTAGCGTCATCCGTATGGAATGGAATTAAATCCGTAATTTCTTCTGTGGTGGATGGCATAAAAAGTAAGGTTAGTTCCGTATTCAATGGCGTGAAAAGCACGGTTACTTCTATTTTCAACGGGATTAAAAGTACAGCAGCTTCCGTATGGAATGGAATCAAAGATGCAATTATAAAACCTGTGGAAGCAGCAAAAAATGCAGTAAAAGGAATCATAGATAAAATTACAGGATTCTTTTCCGGTATGAAACTGGAACTTCCTAAAATCAAGTTGCCACATTTTAAGATTTCAGGAAAGTTGTCACTTTCGCCTCCGAGTGTACCGCATCTTTCCATTGACTGGTATAAGGAAGGTGGTATTTTAACTAAACCTACTGTTTTTGGAATGAATGGAAGCAGCTTAATGGCAGGAGGAGAAGCAGGTAAGGAAGCGGTTCTCCCATTGAAAGGTTTTTATGATCAGTTAGAGCATATTTTATCAAGCCGGATGAATACAGGAAAAATGGAGCAGTATCTTGCCGTAATCGCCAATAATAGCAGTAAGGGTATTTATTTGGAAGATGGAACATTGGTGGGACATCTGCTTCCGGCTATTGACAGTCGTTTGGGACAGGCACAGAAGTTGAACAGGAGGTTGAGTTTATGATCCCTGATGTGAAATTAAATGGAAAATCTGTTCGTGAGATGGGATGGATTCGGGAAAATATTGATTTTCCGACACCACAGTCCCAAACGAATACAATCGTTGTTCCGGGAAGAAATTCTCCAATCCGATATACAGAAGCGTTAGGAAGGGTATCGTATCAGCCACGAAGTTTTACCATTGTTCTGTCAATGTTAGGTACCAGAAAGCAATATGATCAGAAGGTTTCCGAACTTGTGAATCAATATGCTGGAAGGCTGATTAAGGTAATCCGTTCTGAAGAACCCGATGTATATGCACTTGGGACTGTAGAGTTTGCCCCTGTATATGATCCGCTGCTTAGAAAAGGCACAATCACGTTGGAGTGTACGGATGGAGATTCCTATTTTTACCATGTGAAGGAAAGTGAAGTCGTGATTTCTGGAAGTGGCACGGTTACACTTCAAAACGATTTTATGCCTGTGGTTCCGGTAGTGATCACCACAGGGGAGACCGCATTTTCTTGGAGAATAGGAGAAGATACCTATGAAAAATCCGTAAGTGCCGGAACATGGGAGTTCCCGGAAATGGAACTTGGAGCAGGGGAAAACCGCCTGAGTGTTAAGGGGGAGGGTGTCACAACATTCCGCTATCGGGAGGGGAGATTATGAAATTATTTCGTGTTTATGTGGATGGAAAGTTGTTCTACCATCCACATTTTTCTCGTCTTGCCATCACTCAGGCACAGGTAAAAGAAGATGCAGAAAACATTGACAGTTTGATATTGTCTGCACCTTATAACCATCCGTATCTGAAGGATATGAAACCGATGTCTTCTGAAATCGTGTGTAAAAAAGGAGAGAATACTGTATTTGAAGGTAGGGCGTTGGATGATGGGATTGATTTTTATAATACTCATACATGGACTTGTGAATCAGCACTTGCATATTTGAAAGATTCCATGCAGCCGCCGTATTCATATAAAGGAAATTTAAAGGGGCTTTTGGAACTGTTTCTGACAGAGCATAACAAGCGGGTAGAAAAAAAGAAACAGTTTCATATAGGAAATGTGACTGTGAAGGATAACAATGATTATATTTCTTATAGCAGCTCTGAATATTCCGTAACATTGCACGCAATACAGGAGAAACTGATGAAAACGCATGGCGGTTACTTACAGGTACGATATACACGAGAAGGGAAAATGTTGGATTATCTAGAAGATTTCACAGCCTTTTCTTTACAAAAAGTGGAGTATGGGAAAAATCTTTTGGATGTAAAAATTACTCAGGACCATACGGAGAGAATCACGGTTTTGATTCCACTTGGAGCAAAAATTAAAGAAACTGATGAAGACGGGAATGAAGTGGAAACTGGAAAAAGAGTGACCATTACAGGCGTAAATGAAGGAGTAGAGTATGTTTATGATGAAAAAGCCTTAAAAGAGATAGGGTGGATTTGGACAGTAGAAGTTTGGGATGATGTAACCGAGCCGGGGAATCTTCTCAGAAAAGCGAAAAGCCGGGTGGCAGAATTGGCAAAAGGTATCACAAGTATGGAACTTTCCATTGTGGATGAATCGGATGCAGGTGTTGATATTATGGATATTCATGCCAGACAATACGTGGACTGCTTGTCTCCACCGCATGGAATTGATGGAAGATACCTTTGCGTGAGTAAAACAAGGGATTATCTGAATCCATCGGGAAACACCATCACAATCGGTGCGTCCAGCATAACGCTGACTTCCTTATCAGCGAAACAACATGGGAATCTGAATACATTGGAAAAAGATATCATGGATCAAGATTCCAAATTGGAAGATATGTCAGGGAAAGTAGAAGAAATACAATCTTCAAAGATGTATCGGACGGAACTATTGGTGGAGGGAGTAAATATTTTCAAAGACCGGGGACAGAAAAGCACCATAAGGTGCCGGGTATATTCTTGGGATAAAGAGATAACGGATACATTGGATGCGTCTGCATTCTGTTGGCATCGTAACTCTGGAAATGAGGAAACAGATGCGGATTGGGATCGGCTTCATGCAGGAAGGAAATCGATTGTAATCACGACAGAAGATGTGCAGGATAATGCATCCTTTTATTGTGAGATTAAGATTTAGGAGGAATTTTATATGGCTACAATTTTAACTTCCAGTCAGCAGACATTCGTTGACATTACAGATCAAAGAAAACTATCAGCGTATATCACGTCCAATCTGCCGAAGACGCAGAGTGAAAATCCAAACGTGCTGCCACATACCTATGCTCCAAGCTGGGCGGTCACGAATCTGAAGTTAACCCCTGTTATTTTTCTGGATCAGACGAATCTTTCATTAGGTGCGTCAGGATTATCTATCAATTGGAAACGAAAAGATGGGACAGGGGCGGAAAGCGCATTGATCGCAGGAGAGACCGTGGCGGGAGGAATCCTTACCGTAAATAAGGATAATCTTGCTACGTCATCTTCGGGGATGATCACTTACATTTGTTATATCAGTTACTACGATTCAGAAACAAAAAACACCGTTAATATTTCTTCAGATATTACCTATACGCTGGTTAAGAATGCACAAAATGCTAAGTTGGCATCCGTGACGGCAGATACCCATGTATTTAAATACGATGCGGGTTCTTCTTTGGTAGGGGCGGCACAGGCTACGCTTACCGCACAGGTACAGGGAGTGTCTATCAGCAAATGGCAGTATAAAAATAGTTCTGGAAACTGGGTGGATTATCCAACTACTTCTGATAATGGCAGCATTACTGGTGGAACGTTGGTGGTTAAACCGACACATTCCGTTTTCTTTAATAATGTAGCTCAGATTAAATTATTGACAGATGATGTGGATGTTTATGATACGGTAACCATTACAAAAATTTATGATGGAGAAAAAGGTGATCCGGGTGCTGCTGGTGGTGATGGAAAAGGTGGTCTTTCGGTTATTTTAGGAAATGAAACACAGTCCATTGCTTGTACAGCAAATGGAGCTGTAGCGGCAGAAGTTCTTGTAAACATTCCTTTTACTGGGTATGTCGGAATTGAACAGACTCCCTGTACATGTACGGTAGGAACATTGCCGGATGGTGTTACGGTGAAAACGAACACGGCAGCCACGGCAACGATAGCTGGTAAGCTGTCCCTTTTATTCGCGGCAAATGCAACATTAGGTGGAGCGTCTGTATTAAATGGAACGATAGAATTAACTTTTACAATTTCAGGGAAAAAGGTAATAAAACAGTTTTCATGGTCAAAATCCAATAAAGGAAATGCAGGAGCGAGTGCAGTCGTGTTTTCTGTATACGCACCAAATGGAACTGTGGTGCTAAATCAGTCGGGGACATTACTTCTTTCAACATCTGCCTATAGCGGTTCAACAGCAATTACAAGTGCTACCTATCAGTGGGCAAAATATGTAGGAGGAACATGGAATAATATCAGCGGTGCGACATCTTCGTCCCTTACCGTATCGGGAGCGGATATTGTCAACATTCAATCCTACCGTTGTACGATGACGTATGGCGGAAAAAGCTATGCGGATGTGATAACCGTGGAAGATAAGTCAGATCCCTATGTGTCAGAAATGCTGTCCATCGGAGGATTTACGGTAAAGAATAATTTAGGCGGAGTTGTTCCATATGTGATTGTGCGGACGAATCAGAAAGAAGTGGATGCCCTGCTTGGAAACATTGGGGAAACTGCTCCGTCAAGTCCAAAATCAGGAGATTTCTGGTACAAGGTGGATCATACTGCCCAAAGTGTTGTTTTAATGAAGTATGATGGCGCAGAGTGGAAAAATGCTACGGAAAAGCAGACTCTGACCTATACATGGTATATGCAGGATAAAGATGGAAAAGCGATTACTTTTGAAAAGAGTGGAAAAGTGATCTATTTATCCGCAAAGGATATTGACAGTCTTGTAACCCTGCAATGTGACGTGTCCAAAGGATAGGAGGTGGCCTAATGGCATTATTGACAACGTGCCAAGCCAGTTTCCAGAGCATGAAAGACTATGAGGATGTCAAGGATGATGTGGAGTCGTTAAAAGAGAATATCCATGAGTGCTATTCTGAAATCAGTAAAACTTCAGAACAGATTCAGCATACCGTCAGGGAAACGTATCTTACGAAATCAGAATTGGAAACAATCCAAAAAGACTTTCAGGCAAGCATTACACAGAACAGTTCAGAAATCCGAATGGACTTCACAAAGATAACAAATGAAATCATTAATAATGTCTCTGCCAATCAAACACTTTTGGAAGAATACATTCGTTTCAAGGGAGCATTGATTGAATTAGGAAAAGTCGGGAATGCATTTACAGCGGAATTATCCAATGAAGAACTCTCATTTAAGGAGAATGGGCAGAAAATTGCTTATATTTCCAATCAGATTCTCGTCATAACCAATGCAGAAATTCGAAACAAACTGTCTCTGGGCAATGAAGTCCGGGGATGGTTTGATTTTATACCGAGAAGCACAGGAAATTTGTCAATCAAATGGCGTGATCCGTCTTAGAAAGAAGGTGAGAAAGTTGGCATCCAGTGGAAGTTTTTCGGGATCTATCCGTGATGGACATTATGCGGTGCGGGTAGATTGGACGCAGACGAAGAATGTGTCGGAGAATACATCTACAATTACCTGCAGGATTTATCTTGTTAATGACTGGTCATTGTCGATTAACAGCAGAAATAACAATACGATGACGATTGATGGAAAGGCGCAGAATTTCACATCCCCTTCCATCGGTTCAACAGGAACACATTTGTTGGGAACGGTATCTCAGAAAGTCATGCATGGAAGTGACGGTGGGAAGGCAATTTCCATGAGTGTTGTGTTTAAGATTCAGGCAACATTATCAGGAACTTTTTACGATTCTATTACGGCAAATACAACCGTAACTTTGGATTCCATTCCAAGAGCATCTTCCGTGACAGCTTCAAATGCAGAGTTGGGGAAGGCGTCCGTGATACAAATTTCCCGTGCATCTTCTGCGTTTACCCACACACTGGTATACGCTTTTGGCGGTGCGACGGGGACGATTGTTTCAAAAACAGCATCCACCTCGGTTACATGGAATCCACCGATTTCATTGGCAAATCAGATACCAAAAGCGGTTACGGGAACCTGTACGATTACCTGCACGACCTATAACGGAAGCACAAATATTGGAAGTAAGACATGTACATTGACTTTGAGCGTTCCGGCCTCCATTAAGCCATCTATTACCAGTCTGACTGCAGCGAGGGTGGATGGAGAAGTGCCATCTGCATGGGGCATTTATGTACAGACAAAATCAAAAGCAACCTTAAAAATCAATGGTGCAGCAGGTAGCTACGGATCGAGTATTACTGCATATTCCATAACAGGCGGAGGTTATACCAGCACGGCATCCAGCTTTACAACAGGGTTTCTGAATACGGAAGGTACGATCACATTCTCTGCTGTTGTTACGGATTCTAGGGGAAGAACTTCAGATGAGAAGACAGTATCGATTACGGTAGTTCCCTATTCGTCTCCGTCTTTTATCAATTCAACATCGCAAAGATGTTTGAGTAATGGGGCGGTCAATGAGGACGGGGCTTATGTACGAAGCGTGATAAATTTTAAATTTGCATCATGTGGGGGAAAGAATACTGCATCTGGAACAATTCATTATAAAAGAACAACAGCAGAGTCATGGATAGCAGCAGGGGCATTTGTATCAGGAGCGGCTGTTGTTTTTGGCGGGGGAAATATTTCTACAGAATATTCCTTTGATGTTCGTTATACCCTGAAAGATACGTTTTCTTCTGTTTCAATACAAGAGATCATTTCTACAGCAGCAGTAGTAATGGATTTTAAACGTGGCGGCAAAGGAGTAGCTGTTGGTAAAGTTGCAGAGGATGAAAATGTGTTTGAAGTGTCAGAAGACTGGGATGTGCGGGTTTATGGAAAACTTCTTAAGGATTATATCCAACAGTTTGCGAAAACAATCTATCCGGTTGGAAGTATTTATATGAGTGTGGTTAATACAAATCCGAGCCAATTTTTTGGAGGAACTTGGGTGGCGTGGGGAGCAGGAAGAGTCCCTGTAGGTATCAATACTGGTGATGGGAATTTTAATACTGTGGAAAAAACAGGTGGTTCTTCTGTGGTAACACTTACTGCAAATCAAATGCCCTCCCACACGCATACTTTTACAGGAAACGCCACAACAACAGGAAGTGCCGGAGGTCATACACACAACATTGGACGTGATACAGACGGAGGTGCAGGGAGCAGCAGATATACCGTGCATGGAAGCGGTGTATCGGGAGCAGATGCAACAGCACCGACAAGCAATGCTGGAAGTCATACGCATTCCCTGACACCAAAGGGGACGATCGCAAAAGCGGGTGGTGGAGCTTCCCATTCGAATTTACAGCCATATATTGTCTGCTATATGTGGAAACGTACAGCATAAGGAAATGACAGCCAATCGGCTGTTTTTTTTAATACCCGAAAGGGAGAAAGAGAGGAAAAGACTATGAAGCAATTTGTAACAACCATGCAATATGTTTTTGCAGCGATGGGAGGAGCAATCGGAGCAGTTCTTGGAGGCTTTGATGGATTTTTGTATGCCCTGATCGTCTTTGTGGTGGTGGATTATATCACGGGACTTATGGCAGCAGTCATCAATAAAGAAGTTTCCAGTGAGGTTGGTTTTCACGGAATCGTGAAAAAAGTCGTGATTTTTTGTCTGGTAGCAGTCGGGCATATCGTGGACACACAGATTATTTGTGATGGAAGTGTTGTCCGTACAGCGGTAATTTTCTTCTATTTATCTAATGAAGGAATCTCCATTTTGGAAAATGCGACAAGAATCGGTCTTCCGGTACCACAGAAGCTGAAGAACGTATTGGAACAGTTGAAAGAGGATGACGAAGAGCACCGTGATTAAACGGTGCTTTTTTCGGGAAATGGAGGAATCTATGAAGTTAGTACAGAGTATCATGACTAAAAATCCATGCTATACAGCAGGAAGAAAGATTACGGTAAAAGGATTAATGCTGCATTCCGTGGGATGTCCGCAGCCAAATGCATCGGTGTTTATTAAAAATTGGAATACGCCATCTTATGGAACAGCCTGCGTACACGGCTTTATTGACGGAAATGATGGTACGGTATATCAGACGCTTCCGTGGAATCATAGGGGATGGCATTGCGCATCAGGTCCAAAAGGAAGTGGAAATAATACCCATATTGGTGTAGAGATGTGTGAGCCTGCCAGCATCCGTTACACAGGAGGTTCTAGCTTTACCTGTTCGAATCTGTCGGCGGCGAGGACTTCTGTGAAGAAAACGTATGAAGCGGCGGTGGAGCTGTTTGCATATCTCTGTAAACTCTATGGTCTTAATCCGACTGCCGATGGCGTGATTATCAGCCACAGAGAGGGGCATGCCAGAGGTATTGCGTCAAATCACGGAGACCCGGAACACTTATGGAACGGTCTTGGAATGGGATATACCATGAATACTTTTCGTAAAGATGTAAAGGAAAAAATGCAGGGAGGGACTGTAAAGCCAGATGAAACAAAGGAAATGTATCGTGTCCGCAAATCTTGGGAAGATGCCGTTTCACAAAAAGGAGCATTTCATGAACTGGAAAATGCGAAGAAGTGTGCAGATGCGAACAAAGGATATGCCGTGTTTAATACATCTGGAAAACAGGTTTATCCAAAAACTGATTTTTCGCCATATTTAGTGGAAGTCACCGCGACGGATTTAAATATCCGTAAAGGTCCGGGGACAAATTATGGAAAAACAGGGAAGTTTACGGGAAAAGGAGTTTTTACCATTACAGAAGAACGGGCCGGTACAGGTTCCAATAGAGGGTGGGGAAAACTGAAATCCGGTGCAGGCTGGATTTCACTTGATTATGTAAAGAGATTATAAAATTCTGCCGGGCGGTAAAATTCTGTCCGGCAGAATTTTTTTACGTTATTTCCCATCATAGAAAACAAACGGTATCGGAAAAAAGACTTGCTATTCTTGGGGGTTAGAGTGATATATAGACTACCAAAAAAGAAGGGAGGAGACCATTATGCAAATTGAAGTCAGAAAAGCTGAGATGGGAAAAGAGAAAAAACGTTTAAAAGTCTGCGCATATGCGAGAGTATCCACGGAAGCATCTGAGCAGGAAAACTCATTGGAAAATCAAGTGTCTCATTATACAGAGATGATTCAGGCCAATCCTGCTTATGAGTTCGCAGGTGTCTATGCAGATTTTGGAATTTCCGGTTTTAAGGAAAGCCGCCCTCAGTTTCTGAAAATGATGCAGGATGCGAAAAATGGAAAGATTGATTTGATTATTACAAAATCCGTATCACGGTTTGCCAGAAATACCGCAATTGTTCTGAAAGCTTCCAGAGAGCTGAAGGAACGAAATGTCGGTATTTTTTTTGAACTGCAAAACATCAATACGCTTACGGAAGCGGGAGAATTGCTGCTTACCATATTGGCAGCATTTGCACAAGCAGAAAGTGAATCTGCAAGTGAGAGTTCCAAGATGGCTTATTTACACCGTATTGAGAATGGCGAAGTCGTAGCCTATTTGGAAAGATCTTATGGATATGAAAAAGATGAAAATGGAGAATATCGGGCAAAAGAACCAGAAGCGTCCGTTATCAGGGAAATTTATGATTTGGTAATTCAGGGCGTGAACTGCACGAACATTGCAAAAGTATTGAATGCAAGAAATATTCAGACCGTTCAGGGGGCAGAATGGACAGCGAGTACCGTTTTCCGCATTGTGGAAAATGAAATTTACAAGGGTGATGTTCTTATGCAGAAAACTTTTATAGATGGGAAAAGACACCAAGTGCAGAATCGCGGCGAAAAAGCCATGTACTATGCAAAAGACAATCATCCGCCGATTGTATCGGAAAAAATATGGGAAAAAGCACAGCGGAAGCTGGAAGACATGAGGGCAGAAAGAGCCGAACACTCTGTGATTCAGGAATTCACGGAAGAAAATTATCCTTACATGAATCATATTTTTTGTGCAAAATGTGGATGGCCTTTGAAGCCACGGGTGTACAGTCATGGGCATCGGCTTTCTTGGGATTGCTCCGGACAGAAGAGAGGGACAAAAAAATTCTGTACAGGCATTCACATTTTGGATAATGATTTACGGAAGATGAAGATTGAAGGAAACAGATATTTTTCAGAAACTGTAGATAAGTATGGAGAGGTACATTTAAAGCATGTAGGTGAGAGAACATGGAAGAATAAGCATAAAAAGAAAAAATTCAATCACAAAGATTTATATCCAGAATTAAATGAGGAAAATTATCCGTACTATAAACGATTGTATTGTGCAAGATGCGGAAGCAGGCTTGGACGGTATATTTCACACGGAACAGTAAGATGGATATGTTCGAGCTATAAAACAAAGGGGCAGGCAAAATGTCCGGGAGTCCGTATTCCCGATGAAATTATAAAGGGATGGAATCTGCCTGATGGCAAAATATATATTATGGGAAAGGAAGATAAAAATGGCGAGAAGCATTACAGTTATACCAGCGAGTCAGCCTTATAGAGTGGGTGGCAGGACTCAGCAGAAAACGAGAAACCTTCGGGTAGCGGCATATTGCAGGGTTTCTACAGATCAGGAAGAACAGTTGAACAGTTTTGAAAATCAAGTGGAGTATTACACAAAATATATTCAGGATAATCCATTGTATCAGATGGCAGGCATTTATGCGGATGAGGGAATTTCTGGCACAAATACCAAAAAGCGTGAGGAATTTAAACGTATGATTCGTGACTGTGAAGAAGGGAAAATCGACTTGGTCATTACAAAATCCATATCAAGATTTGCTCGTAACACGCAGGATTGTTTGGAATATAGCAGAAGGTTAAAGAATCTTGGAATTGGAATATTTTTTGAAAAAGAGCACATCAACACTTTAGATGCATCAGGAGAATTATTGTTTACCATATTATCTTCGCTGGCTCAGGACGAATCAAGAAATATTTCGGAGAACTGTAAATGGGGCATACGAAGCAAGTTTAAAAAGGGAATTCCGCAGGTGGATTGTACAAAATTCCTTGGATATGATAAAGGTGATGGTGGGAAGCTGATTGTAAATAAGGAACAGGCAAAAATAGTGAAGCGAATTTATCGGGAGTTTTTGAATGGCTATAATCCGGCTGCTATTGCAAAAATGCTGATGGAGGATCATATCAAGACTGGTACAGGCAGGGAAGAATGGAGAAGTGCATCTGTAAGGGCGATTCTGAAAAATGAAAAATATATGGGTGATGCCCTTTTGCAAAAAACTTATACAGCAGATTTCCTTACCAAGAAAGTAAAAAAGAATCATGGGGAAGTGGAGCAGTTTTATGTAAAAGAGAGCCACGAAGCAATCATTCCAAAAGAACAATGGGAAGCAGCACAACTTGAATTGGAAAGAAGGGATTCCTACATGCAGAAATTGGGATTGACTTTCTATGGATATGGATCGGAGATCAATCCGTTTTCTTGCAGGGTAGTCTGTGGAAAGTGTGGTGCGGTTTGTGGAAAGAAAAGTTGGAAAAGCAGGGGAGTAGAGTTTTGGCAATGTAATAACAGAAGTAAAAATCATGGAGTGAAAGGATGTGCCAGTGAGAATCTCCCGCATGAAAACCTGCTTAAGGGGTTTATTACGGCGTGGAACCAGATTGTTGTGGAAAGAGAACAATATCTTCCAAAATGGGAGAAAAAGAAGAAGGAAGGAAATCCGTTAGAAAAACTTCGTGCGGAACAAATGATAGAATTGACGTTGCAACCGCCTCTTACAAAGATGCTGCCAGAACTTGGACAGATGGTTTTGGAAAGGGTAATTGTACAGGGGAAAGAAATAATGGTGATTCGCTTTTTGGATGGCACGGAGATTAAGGTAAGGATATAGGCTCTGAGGTTATTCCAACAGAGCCATATTTTCTTCGGTTTCTTCCGTAAAAATAGCGAGCTGTCCATCAACCATATCATCTTCGAATACATCGGTATTTTCTGATGTTTCAATATCCGCCTTTTTTCCCCGTGGAGTTTTATGAGCGTAGAGGGTATCCATGCGTAGAGGGTGTTTGGATTTTTTGTTATAGGCAATCAGAATCGCTTCTGCAAATCCAAGAGATCCTCCGCGGCGTTCTCTTGCCTGACGTCCAATTTCACGGACAGAAACACGGCCAACCCTTTCTTTGAAAGTGGTATCACTCATTTTATCTCCGAAAGCATTATCTAACCTTGCGACTGCGTTCAGCATATTGGAACTGAAGGACATAGGTGCGCCTTCCCAAGTGGCCACGCATAAGCGGAGTACACGGTCAAGAGTATGGAAACCATATTTGTCATATATGTTTACCAATGTTGATACCGCACAGATTCCGCCGGGGTGAGAAGAGGATGTGATAGATAAATCATAGGATTCCACTAAATCTTTGATAATCAATTCTTTTTCGCTTCCAGCCTCAATGTTAGCCATGAAGATTTCATAAGGCAGCAGAGGCTTTACATATTTCATTTGGTTAGCAAAGATATCTGCTTCCTGAGTATAATTTAAATCATCATAGATCATACACCAGACAGGAGTTTCACGGGAATCGGATACCAATGCCACGATTTCAATAGTATGCTGTCCATTAAACACATAATTAATGCCATTCCTACGGCTTACTTTTACAGGATTGATTTGATACAAATCGAAGTTTGCAGCCGCTTTTTCAACATGGCGCAAGGATAGGTTTCTTTGATAATTTTGGTCTGAAACAAGGTTTTTGATAGGTATCTGTTCAAAATGAACGTTTGGGACATATCTTTGTAATTCTTCAATATTTTCTTCCATAATCATGCTTCCTCCAAAATCTTTGTAATCTTATCAATTACAGTCATTAGATTACTCACTTGTATTTTTAAACGCTTTTTTCCTTCTTTAGAAGAACGTTGGAAATCAGTCACATTCATTACCCGTTCGATGGAGCTGCACCAAGAAGGAATTGTGAGAGAAAGACTGGAAAGCTCGGCATCGGGATCAAATTTTGGCATTTGCTTGATGACGGGTTTCGGCTCTGTGATTTTTTCCTTTTGGGTTGGAGCAACAACTTTTCTCCATTGAAGTTCACGCTTCATATCAGGATAGCTCAGATGTTCAATGCCTTTTTCAATCATGTAATCATATAATTTTTTGAGTTCATAATGAGGCAGTCGGGAAAGCTCAATAATATTGGCGTGAGAAATGCGAAGTTTACCGGAACGGATTCGTTCTACCATTTGGGGAGTTTTCTCGCAAATATTATCCAATGCGCGACTATATTCATTGTATTTGTACACGGAAGCAGGAGATGTGTTGCATTCAGATGCTATCTGTGTGGCGGAAATGTGTCTGCAAGGAATTTTCTTTTCTATACGATATGTATGACCGCCTTTTCCGGTGGTGGAATTTTCAGATGAAATACGGGCAGTAATCGCTTTTACGGCATCATATTTCTTTCCAATCACATATTTACGGTTGGCTTCTGTAAGGTCTTCACGTTTAAGTTGCTGTGTGCAGATCCATGAGATTGCATCCTCCCGGCTTAAAAAGTACATGCGTTTGATACGAAATTTGACTCCACGTTTATGACAGATTTGATATGCTTCAACTCCATCCACAATCAATCCATTCCAAGTGTAAATTGGCTCGCTGTATGCGTGGGAGCTTATTTTGCGTTCCAGTGATTTATGTTCGCGATCTTCTAAAGGCTGAATGAGATTTGTAAATTCTGGATCAAATTTAAGGGTATAGTTGTTATAGTTGCTCATAATGTTTGTTCACTCCATTCAGTATTCTGTTGCATAGAAGGGGACGTTTCCAACATGGAAAACTGTATAACTCCTGCTTTGGAATTAAATTGCCCATATAAGCGGAAAATATTTCCATATTCCCAACCGCAGTCTACAGTCATCATGGTTTGTAATAAATCTTTACAGTATAATTCATAACTGTATCCTGTTTCAAAACGATATTTTCTAACTTTATGTGCGAGATAATCCCGTTTATCGCCAGCCTTTATTGCTATCATTTTGGCATTGGGATTAATCAGTAGCTGAATATAATCAGGATCACCGAGAAGCCGTAGTGTATTACGATGAACACGAATAAGGCTCTTTTTTAAATCAATACTCAGGATGGGTTGATATAGATTTTCTCGACTCATCATCTAGCACCTCACTTTCGTTTGGGACTGGTATCTGCTCCGGTATAGGAGACTGTGTTTTCTTTTTTTCATGGACATCAAATACTGCATATCCATCAAAAATATTGATCTGCAGGGCATTTTGATGCTCTTCGACAGGGACTCCGAATTGATTCTGCCACTCAGAAGGATAGCTTGCAGTTCGGGATACTCTTGGCTTTTCTCCTTCTTTGGAAGTGCGCATGAATATTTCCGGGGTTGTCAGGTCAAAAATGAATAATACTTCATCGCCGGATCGGATGAGTTTTCCTAAAAGTTTGTAACGATAGTTAGGATTCCAGTTCATCAAAGAGATAACTTTCGCAAAGAATATCCGGCAGGTGATTTGTTTTGGATTTTTCTTTTTTCCTGCTGAACACCAACGGAAAGAGTCTTTTTCTTCCTCACGGCATGGCCTTACAGCAAGTTTTTTTTCTTCTGGATTTACGAGTATCTGTACATATTCTACAGAAGGAAGTTTTTTTATACAGGCCATATTTACAGATACTTTGTAATTGTTAAATGTAAAGGAAGGCTCAAATGTATGGGCGAAAAATTCGCCACGGACAACTTGATATCCATCAAAGCTGAAATCCATATCTTCAATGAGATCAGATTGTCCATCTTTTCCCGGCGTGATAGTTACTGGCAGGGGATTTTGAGGTTTGCTCATATCTTCGGGAATATTTTGTGCCAGTTCCCATGTGTTTACAGGTGTGTCAGTCATTACGATTCTCCTTTATTTCTTCCATAATTTCCACGATTCCTTTCGTAAGATCCGCTTTGGACGTGGTATGCAGTTCTGATTCCTTATAGGGTTGTCCTTCAGAGGTGATCTGCCAATTCTTATTATTGGTAAAAGCAACCAGTTCTCGTGCGTGGGTTTGACTATAATAATTGTTTCCAAAGCTATTCATCCATTCTGCCGGATAGCCGAGGATAGTTTTAGGCGTGGAAGAAGCCTCTGCTGATTTATTAGGGGAATCTTTGTCTGTTGTTGCAGGTACTTCATTCGGAATGCGTACTTCGGTTTCCTTCATATTAAAAATCAGAACATTTTCAGATCCCTTTTGATGTGCTACTCCGAGAACACGGTATTTGCAGTTGGGATTCCAACCAAACAATTCATAAAGTGTTGGTAGGAAAGCTGCTCCATATATATAGCGAGGAACCAGAACGCCATTTCGCAGACGCGCCCATTGGACTTTATTTCGATTATCTTCAAGTGTGCAAGGCCGTACAGCGAGAAGATAAGAACTTGGATGTATCAGCAATTCTACGGTTTTGATTTCTCCAAATTTTCTGAGAGCCTCCGTACTAAAATTTAATTTTTCATAAGACAGAGTTGCTGATATTTTTCCGGTGGTTTCAAAAAACTGACCATGTGCGATTTCATATCCCCTTAAGTCGAAAGAACCAAGTTGTGCAGTAATGGGGATTGTATCTGAAGGTGTGCTTTCTGAATCGGATATACTTGATGAAGCGGCACGGTAATCATCTGGTTTGAAGCCGGCCCAACGGGGATTAACTGTGATGAATCCTTTTAATGCTCCATCTGGGATTACGTGAAGTTCAGGAAGCAAGGCTTTGTTTCCATATTTAGCATTACTGATTAGTTTTTGAACCGCAATGAAATCGTCTCTTGAAATAATAGCCTCATGATGTTCACGTTTTCTATATTGATTACGGTCTTGGTTATTTTTCCGTGACTTATGATCTAGATAATTTGGTGTCCATGTTTTACGGGCAAGAACATCGCCACAATGTCTTTCATTTTGTAAAATTTGAAGAATAGAACCGGAAGACCATACTTCATTATTCTTTTTTGTTTTGCAGCCAAGTTCCGTAAGTGTGTCAGCAATTTCCTGACAGGTATTTCCGTTCAAATACATATAAAAAATCAGTTTTACGATTTTTGCCTCGTGTTCATTAATTTTTAATTCTCCGTTTTCGTCTTGATCATATCCAAGCAAAGGTGGTGTCAGGAAAATTCCTCTTCTAAAACGCATCTCAATAGAGGCATTCATGATTTCACTTTTTGTATGACTCTCCTCTTGTGCAAGGGTAGACATGAAGGAAAGGATCATTTCGCTTTTGGGATCAAGGGTATTTAAATGTTCGGTTTCAAAAAATACACCGACTGGAGGGCGGAGAGAAAGAAGCTCCCGTACATAGCCGATACAGTCCACCACATTACGGGCAAATCGAGATACGCTTTTTGTGAGGATAAGGTCAATTTTTCCATCTTCGCAGTCTTGTACCATCTGTTTGAAGGCTTCTCTATGCTGCAAAGATGTACCGGAAATTCCTTCATCGGCATATATTTTTACGAGATTCCAGTTAGGATTACTATCTACTACATCCTGATAATGATTTTTTTGAAGTTCATATGAGGATGTCTGCCGAGGATCGTCTGTGGAAACTCTGGCATAAACAGCTACCCTTAACATGGAAGATGTTTTGAATATATCCGGTTTGGGGAGAGCAGGAATGACATCAAGTTCATCTGGATTTATTCCTTTATATCGCTCACGAATGAGAGCTTTCTGCTGTTCGATTGTTTCAGTTCTTTCTTCATATTCTTTCATAGGTCATCAATTCCTTGTATTGCGATTTATTCTCATTATAATTTTTTTGTGAAAAAAAGACATAAACCACCAGTTAATCAAATAACGGATGGTTTATATAAAGTGAAATGGATTTGTGGTTCAATTATAGGTCTTTTAAATTGTTATCCTTTAGAAGTATTTTTTCAATTAAAGACCAATCATTGCTCCGAAGAATATCCTTTACTGCGGAAAGAATCAGATAGATGAAGCGTTTTTCGTTTTGGGAACAGTCTGCCATAAGTAAGTCAATATCTGTTTGATATTCTGTAGGATTGTAAAGCAGATTTCCATAGAGCAGTTCATCCAACGTAATTCCCAGTGCATTGCAGATTTTGATAAGAGATTCTAAACTGGGTTTCCGCTTGGCATTTTCAATGTAGCTGATATAGACAGAAGATAAATTTGCCAGTTCAGCTAATTCTTCCGCAGAGATTCCTTGCTGATTTCGGGTTTCTTTGATGCGGATACCAATTAATGAATAGTTTATAGGCATGTTATCACCTCCTTTCGCCGTTTGAGCAAGTTCTATTTGGAAATCTGCTCCCGGCTTTTAAAGGTGAATTGTACAAAAGTACATACTACACTAAAGAGGAGTATAGCACATGTTAAAAATAACGAGAAGATGTCGGAATAAAGGGAATTTCGTCGATGGATTTTTATTGCGGAATTTGTCTTTAAATGGTATTATCGTAGCGAAAGGAAGGTGGAATAATTGTCAGAATATGAAGAAGAAATGCTTTTGAAAGAGCTTCAAAAATGTGGATTACATTTAAGAAAGTTAAAGGAGAAGTTATACCGCTACTGCGAAAAAAGAGTCTTTGTAAAAGGTTCGACAATTTTAAAGATGTATGCTAAAATTGAAGAAACTCAAAGAGAGTATAACAGACTGGATAATCGTCTGATAGAACTGGAGAATGCACAATAGCATCTTATTTTTTTGTCTATATAGTCAAGTGTGGTTGAGTAAATACTAAAGAAGTATGGTTCTAATAAATCTTTCGATTTACGTTTAAAATGAAAATAACGTATATCGGAAGAGAGGTGTATTTACTTGTGTGCAGAGGACTACATAGCTGATCGTCTTGTTGATTTATGTGAAAAGCGTGGATTGACAAAGTATCGTCTTGCTCAACTGACCGGAATGTCCCAAACTGCAATTGGAAGCATAATATCAAAAGAGAGTATTCCGACCATACCAACTCTTGAAAAGTTATGCAGTGCCTTTGGCATTACATTAGCGCAGTTTTTTTCGAATGAGGAGAGTCATCCAAATTTGACAGAGACTCAAAGAGAAATCCTTATGATATGGGATTCGTTGGATGTTGAGGAACGGAAGGTATTCATGACAATGATTCGTGGACTGAAGAAATAAGAGGGACAGTTCTAAGAAAATATTGGACTGTTTCTTTTTTTATACGAAAGCGAAACAGGATAGCGATTATTGAATTAAGAAGAACGATATACTTATGAACCATCCATATAATTTTTTTTGTACTAATACTAATCTATAAGTTAGTAAAATGCTAAACTATTACGGTTCTAATCAAACCTCTGATAACGGGATAAAATAAATACATCTAGTATCAGAGGAGAGGTGTAGATTACTTGCTTACAGAAGACTATGTTGCATTGAGGATTATTGAGTTGTGTGAAAAGCATAAAATTTCAAGATACCGTCTCTCTCAATTGACTGGAATGTCACAGACAGCATTGGGGAAAATTGTTTCAAAAGAAAGTATCCCAACGATTCCAACTATAGAAAAGATATGTGATGCATTTGGAATTACGCTGGCACAGTTTTTTACCAAAGACGGAATCCGCCCTGACTTATCAGCAGGTCAACTGGAACTGGTAGAAACTTGGGAGTATTTGGATGATAAAGAGAGGGAGATATTACTTACCTTCGTGCGGAGTTTACAGAAAAAGTAGGACAGTTCATAAGTGAAAACACTATGGGCTGTTCTTTTTTTGCCCTGAAAGGTAGGAGTTTATGAAAAAATTAGTAATTCCGTTACTATTGGCATCAATGTGTGTGTTGTCTGGATGTACAGAAAAAGCAACCCAATCCGATTTTAAGGATAGAGTTCTTTCTGAAAGCATAGAAGAAAAAGATTATAGTATTCAGGTTGATTCTGAATTAAAAGGAGACTGTTACATTTGTGGTGACAATGAAAATAGTTTAATGCCATATTTCAGAAAAAGTGGAATGATAGGATTGGTGTGCCTTAATACAATGGATATTAGCAATTTGGATACGAGAGCTTATTCTGATGACGGTACAGAAGTTCTGGAGAACGGTACAATGGGGATTATGACAAGTGGACATGGTGATGGAGAGTGTATGTTCCATATTTCTGGTATGCCGGGACGAGGGATATTCGAAGCAAGTGTTACTTATGACGATGGTAGTGGATTGGACTTTGATAAGGCAAAGCAATTTCTATGTCAAAAATGTTTAGACAAAGTGTGTGAGATGTACAAAGAAAAAATGGAGTGGAGTGATGGGAATGGCCGACTTCCTGAAGTATTTATTGTGGATTTCGCAACAAATGAATTATATGCGATAGGTAACCATAGGGTAGGATTTTGGATCAGAGATTTTTGGATTAGAGTAGATCACAAAGAAAATGAAGAAGAAATTATGGCTATCTATGCACCGGAAGGAAAGATGGAATAAAGCGTTTACCCCCTTATCCCCCTTTTGAAAGTGGGGTAAGGGGGTAAAATTCTTTCTATATAAAAGAGTTTCTTTATAATGTGTACCGAGAGTGAGGTTAAACGGGACTTCATATATCTTTTATTGGACTGAGTGTGTATCAGATTTTCCGAAAAGTCGGAAGTCCTTATTTTGTTGCCGGGATCGGATCTGGTATACTGCTTTTTCTGTATGTCTTAATGATTGGTTTTTCTGTGTCAGTGATACGTGCTGCGATTATGCTTTTACTTCGCATTGGCGCAGACATGACAGGAAGAGTCTATGATATGGCTACTGGATTATTCTTCGCAGGGGCAGTGACTGTCCTTTGGCAGCCATTATACCTTGCGGACGCCGGATTTTTACTCTCATACGGAGCGATACTTGGGATCTTAACCATTCTTCCTGCAATAGAAAAACTGTTCCCGTGCAAATATCAGATTGTGAAAGGGATGTATGCGAGCATCGGCATTAATCTAATGCTGTTTCCGGTGCTTTTGTACTTTTATTTTGAATTTCCACTATATTCACTTTTATTGAATATAGCAGTGATACCGATGATGTCGTGGGTTCTGGGACTTGGACTTATCGGCAGCTTGTTTTTGCCAATCTGTCAGCCGATAGGTATGGTTTTGGTAAAAGTGTGTGGAATATTTTTGGAACTGTTTGAGTGGATGAGTCGATTCGCAGGACGATTGCCGGGGGCGAGAATAGTGTTTGGACAGCCGGCGTGGTGGCAGATCAGTGCTTACTATCTTTTCGTATTTGGGAGTGTTATTCTTGTGTTGAAATGTAACAAAAAAGAATTGTTTCGGTTTCTTAGAAGGAGTGTGTGGGGTGTGTTTCCAATGATTCTATTTTGGTTTTCTATCGGTCATGGGACGGGAGGAAAGCTTTTTGTGACGGTAATTGATGTGGGACAGGGAGACGGTATTCTGCTTCGGGGACCGAAAAACGGAACTTACCTGATTGACGGGGGAAGCAGTGATGTCAAAGAAGTAGGAAAATACCGGATAGAACCTTTTTTGAAATCACAGGGGATTGGAACTTTAGACTATGTCCTGATCTCGCATGGAGACAGTGATCATTACAGTGGCGTTGAGGAGATGATCGCAAGACAGGATGTCGGGGTAAGAATCAAAAACCTTGTGCTTCCGGCAACTTATCAACAAGATGAGGCGTTAACAAAACTCGCAGCACTTGCAAAAAAAGTTGGAATAAGGGTGTTGGTAATTCGTCCCGGCATGAGACTCCAGGAAGGGGATTTTCAGGTGACCTGCATTCAACCGGAGGAGGAGTTCCCGGGGGAAATTGGAAATGCTTCCTCTATGGTACTTGATATCTGTTATCAGAAGTTTGGTATGCTTTGTACAGGTGATGTTGAGGAAAAAGGGGAGGAAATTTTGCTGGAGCAGGTGGAAAAAAAGGTGTATTCGGTTCTGAAAGTGGCACATCACGGATCAAAAAATTCGACCAAGGAAGAGCTTTTAAAGATAATCCAGCCAAGTATTTCGCTAATCTCGGCTGGCAAAGGAAACAACCCCACTACGAAAATGATACAAGCCTAAATATGTAAATCCTTTAAAATAAGGCGTTTTCACGGTTAGAAACGTGGAATTATGCCTATTCAACTCGTAATAACGCAACACAGGGCAAATTCTGAATGCTCTATTTTGAAACCCCTTTAACGATAGGTATGAGTAATCGTTATATTGTAGGGGTATCGTTAAATTATCTAAAGCAGAGAAACTCTGCATCAATCGTGCCAATTCCGGCACAAGTATCCATTTGGACATATTAAGAAAAAAGGAGGAACAGCCTATTGTTCACAAGAAGAGAAAAGCAACTACTCGGAGGTGGGTACTTTACTATCATCCGAGAGGAAGAAAAGTATGTTGAGATTAAGAGTAAAAACACACAACATCAATGGATTATTTTTAAGAAGTCATTTGATTCAAATAAACCTGTGACTTTGTATCACAAGCATACAGCAGATACAAAGTATTACCACAAGCATTGGGAGACTTGGACGGTCGCAAAGGCTGTGGAGAGTATAAAAAGTCATGATACATATGTGATTAAAAATGGAGAAGCCATCAGATGGATGAAACAGAAAGGAAGGGTAAACTATGGGAGCATTTAAGAAAGAACGCAAGATGAAGGTATATTCACAATCAGGGTATAAGTACAAGAATACCGCCACAATTATTTTGAAAGGGGATTGGCTTGAAACATTAGGGTTTAAGCCTGAAACACCAATCCGGGTAGAGTGTGAGGGTGGTAGGCTTGTGATTACAGTATGGGATGAAATAATTGCAGATTGATTGAACAATAAAAAGAGAGCAACATGGCTCTCTTTTGAAATGTTTTACGATGAGGCTTTTTGATCTAATGGAAAAAGTTCGGGGTATATAGGAGTATGCTTATTAAGTACAGCTTCTGTTCTTGAACTTTTTTCTTCTCTTGCATGGTCAAAACAGATTATTGTTTGAAGAAGATTTATGCCGCCAGCTTTCATGCAAATTTCATTAATTGATAGACCACTATCTTCAGGATGAGCTGCTAAATAATTGGCTATGATAGGAGAATTTGCAAATCTTTGTTCTGTTATTTCTGCGTCAAGACAAAAGTTTTTGTGCATTTCCTTAATGGATTTGTCATCGTACTTGACGATAAAAATACTCTCATCTATTTGATTATTTGGAGTCAGAATACAACTATCGTCTAGGTGTTTTCCGACAGATAGTGAGGTTGCTTTATAAGAAAATGTTGAAAAGATTTCTGAACCTGCACGACTATCAAAACTGTTATCACCTAAATATACTCGTCCGATATCAATTCTTTCATCTTTGTAATATAGGTTGAGAATGTATAGTGCTCCAAGTGCATATATTAGGTTTCTTATTGTGGCACTCTTTAATGATTCTTTACGATCATGCTTAACTGCTTGATATGCTTGTTTCCATTTACTGCCACTAGTACCTCTTTTAAATGCTTTGTGCAAGGGCAAAATAATAGTGTTTTCAGGTTTTGTGAGATAAACAGTTGCAGCTGAGATTGTTATTTTCTTTTTGCTTAATATCCAATGCTGTTCTAGAAGGTTTAAACAATCCGTGTCGAAGTATAAGTCACGTGGTTTTCCTTCGTTGTCGACGGGAGACATATTTCCACCAAGATTTTTATATAGTTCTTTTGAGATTGCTTCGATTTCTACAGCACATCGAACAATTAAATCAGCAATGTGCATTGAATATATATCAAGCTGATCGTCATCAATATGAATAAAGTTTGCAAGTTCTAAGAATTCTTTTTCCAAGTTCTTGTATACGGGCCAATACAAATTTGGGACTACCATGAATAATACCTCCTTTATAATACTGAATTTAGTATACATCCTTGAGAAATGATTCGCCAGTTAATCTTGCTATGAGAACAAGAGTATATTAGGAAAGTTGGCATACAGCTACCAAGTATCAAAGAGTGCCACAGATAAGGTTACAAGGTTTATGGCTTGGACAATTAGGCTTTGAGCCAGGGCGGAATTGAAGATAGAGAGTGAAGAAGGGAAAATTGTAATTACTAAGGAAGAAATAGCAGATTAGCACCTTGGCTAATCTGCTTGTATCAGAACATTTTTCGTGTTGTTTCTAAAGCAATTATATCATTTGTTTTTTGAAATAATGCATCGGCAATTTGTGGTATTTGATAAATGAAATAAGCACCCACCTCACAAAAAATCCCAGAGTAGGATGTATTTGGAATATTATCAAATTCTAGAATATTTACGTTTGGTATGTAAATAAATTGTGTTGGTGTAAAATTGCAAGTTGTGGTAATCACGATATTATCTACAATGATGAATTTGGCATGCAAATTTGAGTTGACGAAGTATTGACAACTACTAATGGCTTTGGCAGCGGTAGTGAAATTGATAAAAGCTGTTTTGTTTTCAGGGCTTCTACATCCGTGATCGCCTTCTTTATCTGCATAGGTCTGTGATAGGATAGTGGTTGGAATACCATTTCTTGCCTTATCTAGTACAGTAGATAAAAAGCCGGGTTTATCCATTCGGGAAGAATTGTTTGTGTAATACGAATAGTCGTAAGCGCATACATGTTGTGCTGCAACAACAATGCGGCTATTTGCATGGTTGATTATTTGTATTATTCGTTCCTCAAAAAGTTGAGCGGAGTTTTCATAAAACGGAGCAGTATATAACACTCGTGATATTGGTGGAGCTGGTCTCATGGCTATTTCGTAGTGATTGTAATTTGCTTCTGGGTCAAATGAATTCACTTCAATAGAATTTATATCGAGACCTGAATAGAAATCTTCAGCTGAAGTAACATCTGCTCCTTCGATTGTTTCAAGATTAAATAATTCTATCTTTTGTGCATCACGGACAGCTACATTAGAAGAAGTCAACCCTACATAAGTTGTTCCATCTTTAAACTTGAAAAGACAGGTTTTGCAATGAAGACTATATGGCATATTACCACGAGAGAAAGCACGAACCCTACTACTTCGTAAATACATATGTGGAAATATATGTAGCGTGAAATTAGCAATAGGATGATTTATTATTTCGGAGTAAATGACTTCTGCCAATTGATATTTGGTCTGCATTCCTAGGCTTTCACCAGTATTGTAATCTTTGATATCAATGGGTTTATCGTCATCGTAGCCCTCTAAGGGGATTGAGTATACATCGACAGTTATTCCTTCATTAGCAAGTTCTTTCAATGTATTAAATAAGTATTTGTTGTTAAACAGATACATTGCAAATTTGATGGATGCTAAGTTGTTTTTATTGCTCTTAAGCCAATCGCAGAGACGGACTGTGTTTTTAGGACTTGAACCTAAATTATTATATATTCGGCTATTGCCGTATTCGAAATCAATTAATACCTTTGGCAAGGATATCACCTCCTAAAAAGATGAATAAATTATATCACGTATATGATGTCAGCACTAGAAAAATGTACATTTTTCACTGGTAAGGAAGAGAGTTTTTTGATATAATAAATATTATCTATGCTTATGCCCTGAATCGCACAGATTGAGGGCTTTTGCTAGTTTAGAAAAAGTGATGAGGTGATAATATGTCAAGAGCATCAGATGCATTTGAATATGAAATAGAATCTATGGTAAATGCTCATAGAGGAGAATGTCTGCCAACAGTTCTTCCGAATTGGTTAATAGCTGAAGGTGTTAGACCAGGCGCTAGAATAATCGGAGCAGAGGGAATTGGAAGTAAAGATAGACATAATAAGACAGATGTGGTTATTTATCTTGAAAATTCTGAGCCTATAAAGATATCAGCAAAATTAATGAACGCTGACTATTTTGGAAATTGGTATGGGCATAAAAGATTTTTGGTAGAGTTTGGAGAGGAAGCCTTTTATAGAATGACGGCAGCCTCGACTGCATTTGCAAATAGCTGGGCTAGAACAGCTACAGCACCGTATGTTGGTGTAAGTATCTGTTTTGGAAGAAGAACTGGAAGAACAGGTCAGGATTTTACCGATATTTTTACAACTGATGATATACTTACTGTTGCAAGGGGATTTGGTGATGGAATTGCTACTGCAAATTGTATGTACATAGCAGATACAAGTGCGAGAGATATTCCAGGACTTATTCGTAGTATTGAGGCTATTACTGTGGATTCAGTTAATGCCGCAACTGAAGATTTTAAAGTTGCACATAGACCAATCAACCCTTTAACAGAAGGAACGAATAGAGGGAAGAATGTTTATACAAGATTCCAGCCATACAGAGCGTTGCCAGCTCCTACGGTTATCAGAAATGCTCAAGAACTTTTCAGCCTTGGTGAGTTTGTTGAGGTAGAACCGACCAGCCTGAATCATAATCATATCTTGGATGATCTTGAAGCAAACTACAATATTATAGTTCCAAGGAAGCCAAGATAATAAGTTGATTATACAAAAGCGTAGAGTTATACTCTGACTACTATAATTGAAGGAGACGATAAAATGCAGCTTATTAGCTTATTTAGTGGTTGTGGAGGATTGGATTTGGGCTTTGAAAGAGCCGGATTTGATATTCCTGTAGCAAATGAATTTGACAAGACTATTTGGGAGACCTTTAAAGTAAATCATCCAAAAACTAAATTAATTGAGGGTGATGTAAGACAGATTACAAGAGAAGACATGGACCCATATATCGAAGGAGAAATAGATGGTATTATTGGAGGACCACCATGTCAATCCTGGTCAGAAGCGGGATCGCTTAAAGGTATAGAAGATGCTAGAGGACAATTATTCTTTGATTACATAAGGATACTTACTGAATTCAAACCGAAGTTTTTTTTGGCAGAGAATGTTAGCGGAATGCTTGCAAATAGACACTCTGATGCAGTACAAAATATTCTTAAGTTGTTTGATGAAGCCGGATATGATGTTTCTTTGACTTTAGTTAATGCAAAGGATTATGGAGTGGCTGAAGAAAGAAAAAGAGTATTTTACATAGGTTTTAGAAAAGACTTAGGAATTAAATTTGAGTTTCCAAAAGGATCAACTGAAGACGATGAAAAGAAGATTACTCTTCGAGACATCATTTGGGATTTACAGGAAACAGCAGTTCCTTCCGGTCCGAAGAACCATCATAATCCAGAAGCTGTAAATAATAATGAGTATTTTACAGGTGCTTATTCTACAATATTTATGAGCCGAAATCGTGTGAAGGGATGGGATGAACAGGCGTATACAGTTCAGGCATCTGGTAGACAGTGTCAGTTACATCCGCAGGCACCTAAAATGGTAAAGGTTGGAAAGGACGATTGCAGGTTTGTTGAAGGGAAAGAGCATCTTTACAGAAGAATGACAATTCGTGAAGTTGCAAGAGTTCAAGGCTTCCCAGACGATTTCCAGTTTATTTATGAGGATACAAATAATGCATACAAAATGATAGGAAATGCCGTTCCCGTTAATTTAGCATATGAAATTGGTGTGGCTATAAAGAATGCACTCGAACAGTAGATGTAGTGCTAAGATTAGGGCATCGGGGATATTTTCCTCGGTGCCTTTTTTGGTGGTGAAATATGAGAACAATGTTATTAAGTTTTAAACCTAGTGTTTATGAAAACATAAAGACAGGAGTAAAAATATTTGAGCATAGAAGATCTTTTCCAAACGAGCCAATAAAAGCTTATATGTATGTAAGCAGTCCGGTTTGTGCGATTACTGGAATCGTGTATCTAGGAAAGAGACATGAACTTAAAGATTGGGAATTGGAATTTGCAGATGATAAAGATGCTGTCTGGAGAATAAAAAAGTACAGGGAATCTTACAATTATGCAATGGAGGTTCTGGAATTCCAGGAAACAACAAAAATTTCATTAGCACAAGTAAGAGCTGATGTTGAAGGGTTTGTAGCTCCTCAGATGTATTATTATTTGGATGGTAAACCTTTATTAAACTATATAGAAGAAAATCTTAAAAACAAAGAAATAAACATTAAACATACATTTGAAAATATTACTTCATCACATGTGTGTGTTCATTAGTTTGAGGATTCGATATGAAGAGAACGCAGGAAATAGAATTAACAAATATGTGTTTAGTATATAATGAAAATGCAATATTGGTGCAGGAAAAAATAGGAACGAGATATGAAGGTGGTTTGGTTTTTCCCGGAGGTCATGTAGAAGAGGGAGAATCCTTAAGGGATTCCATTATTCGTGAGATTAAAGAAGAAACTGGACTTACTATTTCAAATCCACAACCTTGTGGATATAAAGATTGGATACAAGAGGATGGTACTAGATATATCGTTCTTTTGTATAAGTCAAATCAATATGAAGGAGAATTAAAATCATCAGAAGAGGGCAGAGTGTTCTGGCTCGATAGAAAAGAAGTTAACAATGCCAATCTGATATGGAATATGCGTGAATTACTAGAGATATTTGAGAGTAATGATTACAGTGAATTTTTCTTTAAGGTAGCTGATGGAATACATCCAGGAAGAGAAAACTTACTGGGATAAAGATACATAGATTTTATTGAAAAATGCTAGTGAAAGAGGGGGTGCTACAATGGTATGCTTTGGCTCTTTATTTAAAATTCTAATGACAAGTTTACAGAATGGAGTACAGCAGCAAGATGTAGGTTCAGAATTAATTATGGCTGTAGGTGGAGCTGATATTTCCGGAAATCATACAGTTATTACTCGATTGCTGAAATCAGAGCAAAATGTACCAGAGGATGCTGTTGATGGTGCTAAAAATATATCACTTGAGGATTTATCTTCAAGGTTAGAAGCTGTTCTTTTATCTAAGTATATTGCCAATAACAGAATTGCACTCGTAATACTTGCTCTTAAGGATATTCTTGAAAAAGATGATATGAGTGATGATACTTATTTATCTAAATACAAGAAAAGAGAATTGATTGACCTAGTAAATATAAATGCGGCAGAATTTATAGCCTGTGTTTTGATTTACTCTTGTACAGAAGTTAAGAATAGAAATTATAAGGACGGAAAGACAGATTTTATTACAACGGATTATGTGGATTCATTTGAGGCATCAAGGAATCTGATTACTTTAGTATCAGAGCCGACTGTAAAGACACAGCAACTTCAATGTACTCTTAACAGGGATGACTTTGACAGTATTTTTATTGAAAGTGAAGGTGCTGGGAAATTAAATAATCCTAACTACAGTCAAGTAAGATTGTTTTATCTTGATATTGAGAATAATGAATTTGCCTATGATTCGCTTAATGATTTTCTTATCGATAATATTGGATACTATGTAATGTCAAGAACTGAGATGCAGTTACTTCGAGACAAACATAAAGAACAGGCAGCTTGTTTGAGAGCTATTCGTGCTATGAATCGGCACGGAGCGGCTGGAGAAAAGGGAACCGGAAATGATTTGGGCGAAGTAATGGTATATGCGTTTCTAGAAGATGTATTGGGCGCACCTAAAATACTTACAAAGGCGGAGATTGTCGGAGGAACTGCAGGAAGCAGTACCGATGGAGTACATCTGTTGAAATTGAATGATAGTGGAAAAGACAAGTATCAGCTTGTATTAGCTGCTTCTGATATTTCGGGAGATATTAAAAAAGCAATTAATTCTGTATTACAGCGTTTAGATAATATATCTGGAAGTGTCCGAAATGAAAGACAAATGATTGACCGTGCAGTATTATCTAGTAGCTTTGATGCAGAGACAACAGAGTATCTTAAGCGCATTTTGATTCCAACAAAAGCTAGTTCAGGAAGACCAGATATCTCTTTCGGGATTTTTATAGGTTATTCACTTGGAATTGATCCATCAATGTATGATACAGATACATATAGAAGTATGGCTATGGAAAAAATGAAAAAGGATGTTGAAGATATTGCTCCTTATATAAGTAATCAGCTATGTAAACTTGCATTGCTTGGAAAGAATAATATTGCAAATCATTCTTTTTATTTCTATTTTATGCCATTTGATAATGCAGATACGGATAAAGATGAAATAATGCAGAGTTTATTAGGTGGAGGTGTATGAGATGAAACAATATGAAAATACACTGGGACAAGCAATATTTGATGAACTTGAAAACAACGCCTACCTAAAAGAGATTTATGAGAATATTTTATATAACTATGGTGCAAGATTATTTGCAAATTCGCAGGATGAATTAGTAATTGATATGCCAATAGAAATTGAGGATGCCCTTAGATTTGCGGATTTATTATCTAATTCGACTCACCCTACCAAAAGTGATGCACATAAAATAATGGCGCAGGAGATGGTGGCTTTACTTTATGAAATGTATGGAAATGATACCAGAACCTATTATTATCTTTCAGGTGTTTTATCAAATGTTGGTAATTACAGGGGATTGAGCCTTGCAAACAGAAATAATGATTTAGTTGATAGACATTCTTTTTTGGATAGATTATGCCAGCAATATGACATGGATAAAATGCGTATTCCGGCGGATGAACAAAAGCAATTCTTTCGTTCACAGGCAAAAGTATATGAGCACTTGACTGATCAATACTTTAGTTATTCAGGGCCTACATCAATGGGAAAGTCCTTTATTATGAGGATGTTTATTAAGCAGCAGATTTTGGAAAATAAGCATGAAAACTATGCGATTATTGTTCCAACAAAAGCATTAATAAATGAGGTAAGTAATAAAATAATCAAAGAAGATTTACGAGAAATGTTGGAAGAATATAACTACAGAGTAGTTACAGCAGGTGGGGACATTGCATTAAAGCATAATCATAATTTTATCTTCGTTATGACCCCAGAACGTTTCTTATATTATCTTATAGATAATCCAACAGAGTCTGTGGAATACTTGTTTGTAGATGAAGCACATAAAATATCATCAAATGATGATAGAAGTTCATTCTACTATAAAATTGTTGAGATGTTATCTGATAGAGGAAGAAAGCCTCATGTTATTTTTGCTTCTCCCAATATTCCAAATCCTGAAATATATCTTCAGTTGATATGTGATGAGGAAAGAGAAGTGGCAAAGGGGATTTCATCTACATACTCTCCTGTTAGTCAGATGAAGTATATTGTGAATTATGAAACTAGAGAAGTTCATTTGTTTAATACGCAGAAGAAAGAACCTATTTTTATAAAAAATCTTAAGGCTTACGAGACACCAACATCATTAATCGATACAGTAGGAAAAGACTCGCAGAATCTTGTGTTTTGTAGCTCTATTGGTCAGGCTGTTGCAATGGCACTGGATTATTCAAGTTCTCGTGATGAAATAAAAAATGATGATTTGGAAAAGATATCAAAGGAAATTCAACAAGAAGTTCATGCAGAATATTATCTTGCAGAAATAATAAAGAAGGGCGTGGCTTATCACATTGGATACCTGCCAACAACTATACGTTTGCGAATAGAAGAGTTATTCAGACAAGGGCTAATTAAAACGTTGTTTTGTACTAGCACATTGGTAGAGGGAGTCAATCTTCCAGCTGATAATCTATTTGTCACTAATTATAAAATTGGTAGAGCAGGGATGGGAGCTATTGATTTTAAGAATCTTGTTGGAAGAGTTGGAAGAATTGAATTTAACCTATATGGCAATGTATTTCTTATCTGTAATGAAAAAGTAAAAGAAGAGAAATACGTTGAGTTGTTAAAAGCAGATTCTCCAGAACAAAAGCTATCGGTAGATTCAGGATTAACAAAGCCACAGAAAAAGGAAATTATAGAGAGTCTATTGAAGGGGCAGGTTGAAATACCAAGACATCCAAAGAATCAGTCAAATGATAGTTACGCCTTGATGAGAAAATTTTCTATTTTATTATTAAACGACATAATGAAGGATAGAGATTCACGAGTTAAGGAAGAATTTGCTGACTTACTAGACACTGCTACCGTATTACAGATACAAGCAAATTTCCAAAGGGATAATAATGTGATGGATGATGATATTAATATCTCTGTTGATCAGGCGAGAAATTTGCAGAGTGCTGTACATCAAAATATGAAGTATCCTGTTCTTACAGGAGATACTTCTACAGATCACGATAATCTGATTATTTTTTTGGAACAGTTGTGTAGAATATATAAATGGGAGCAATATGAGTCTACTACGCTTGGCCATAGAAATAAAAAAACAGGGTCACATGGAATGCTTCGGTGGTATGCTGTTATTCTCCTGCAATGGATTAATGGATATGGATTAAACTATATTATTGAGAGAGCTTTGGAGTACAAACGAAATACTCCTGGATCAACTGTTAAGGATAAAGATGGCTATTCACTTGTTGAGTATAATGATTCGATTGAACATCGAAATGCTGTTATGTCAGAAGTGCTTGATGTGATTGAAAATATAGTCACTTTCCGTATTTCAAATTATTTTCTTAAGTTTTCAAATTCATGTAAACAGCGTGATAATGTGGAAGTACTGGATAATGACTGGTATGAATATGTGGAGTATGGAACAACTAATAAATTGAGTATCTTGCTTCAGAAGTGTGGATTTACAAGAGAAACTTCAAGGTATATAAAACAGAATAGAGAAACATATATTGTAAAGAATGAAAACAATCTTTTGAGAATTAGAAAAACTTTGCTAGACTGCGATAGGGAATCTGTTCGACAGGAAGCAGAGAAAGTTATTTATAATATGCCGGAGATATTCATTTAAAATACAGAATTTGAGGTTATTGCCAAAAGGCAGTAGCCTCTTTTTTTTATGCCTTTTTTTATGTAAGTGCTGTGTAAGTTTGTGTAAGTCAGGCTCAATTACATAGTCGATTTTTGAATTTATACTAATCGTAAGAACAGTGATAACAGACCTAAACGTTATCAATGTTCAAAAAAATATTTTAAGCCAAATGGCGGCCGACATTGGGCGAGGATACATAGAATTGATGATTTACCGATAAAGGGTTTTTCAACAATTTTATGGTGTCTCGTCTTGTTGTCGTGCCATCAGACGGATTGTCCTCGCCCAGTGCGGAAACGCAAAGGCGGAAAGAGGACAATCTATGACAAGTAATGTAAATTCAAGTAATGTCGCAACTGTTAACGTAGCATCTCTCAATTATGCTCATCCATATTTCGTACCAATTGAAGACGGTGATGAGGATACCATTAAGCACTATAAGAGAAACGATGTTCCAATCACTCACATGGCATTGCCAGGAAGAAGTAGACATTATTATGCGATTTTCAACGCAAACTCACAGGCAGAAGCAGATTTGATGAATCGTACTTTTAATGGTTGGGACAAGAAGGAGTATCGTGAAAAGAAGGCAAAGGCTGAATTCGAAACTTCATACGAATCTTTAGTGGAAGATGGATACGATGCCAAGGATGATGCATACAATCCAGAAGAGATTGTGGCCTATAAGACTGTAATTGATGCTCTTACAAATGCGTTGGACGAGCTTACAGAAGAAAAACTTCGTGCTTGTACCATGTTAGCAAATGGTGGAACACAAAGAGAAGTTGCCGAGAAGCTCGGTATTTCAAGAAGAACATTAAGAGACAGAAATGAGAGTGCTCTTAAGGAACTTGGCGAAAAAATGAAAGACTTTAAGTAAAATAAAACAGAACCCCGATGGTAGCACGATGCCATCGGGGTTCTTGTCTTTAATCCTTTTTATAAAATTCTGTTTCGTATCCATCTGCTCTTAAAAGTAGTCCTTCAATCCAGCCGGGAGTTCGTCCCATCTGCTCACATATAGCATTAAGATCTGTGTCAATTGGAGTTTCGATAATTAATTCATCGTGGACATGACCTACAATAAAACAGTGGGAGAGAGTACGCATAGCGTAACACAATATATCACGGCTGATTGCCTGCACGATATTTTCCACAAACTTGGGACCATAACTTTCGATTCGTTCCCATTTTTTATTGGTACCAACACCCTCATAGGTTACAGATTCGCCACCGAATTGATTCTCACCAATCTTAGGTTTGATGTAACAGAGTCTTCTGCCAGATGGTAATACAATAAATAACATACCACTTTGATAAATAAATCTGATACCATGAGTTTCTGTAGCCGTTCTCTGTTTGATAGCAGTTTTTACAGCATCGTCAACATCCCACCAAAGTTGTACGATATTCGGATTGGCACCTCTCCATGAATTAACGAGTGGCTGGAGTTCTTCTTCCTGTAATCCCATATCCAATGCGCCCATACTGGTAAGGGCACCAACTGAACCACCATAGCCAAGTGCTAATTCAGCAATCTTACCTTTTTGACGAAGGTGGGCATTTTGACCATGTTTTTCAACAGGAACATGAAACATTGCACTTGCAGAAGCACAGTAGATATCTCCATTATTTTTAAACACTTCAAGTCTCCAATACTCCTTTGATAAGAATGCAATGACTCTGGCTTCAATAGCTGAAAAATCGGCAACACAGAATTTGTATCCCGGCTTGGGTACAAATGCAGTTCTGATGAGTTGGGAGAGTGCATCGGGAACATCATCGTAAAGGATATTCATAAACTCATAATCTCCAGATTTAACGATATCACGAGCTTCCTCAAGGTCTGACATATGATTCTGTGGAAGATTCTGTAATTGGATAATGCGACCAGCCCATCTGCCAGATCTGTTTGCTCCATAGAACTGGAACATACCTCTTGCACGACCGTCAGCACATACCGATTCCTCCATTGCTTGGTATTTCTTAACGGATGACTTTGCTAACTGCTGACGAAGTTTCAAAACATCTGCCACATCTGATGGTACGGTTTTAAGCAAATCCAACACGGCTTTTTTATCAAGTGATTCAGCGTCAATGCCCTTGGAAGAAAGCCAATCCTTCATTTGTGCTACAGAGTTTGGGTTCTCAAGATCTGTTTTATCTTTTAGTGTTCCCATAAGTCTTGCCTTGCTGAAAGCATCAAACTTGATTGCATTTTTAACTACGTCCATATCAAGCATGATGCCACGGTCATTGATTTCCTGGTCTATGTGGTATTCATCCCACACACTATCTGGCACAGGGAAACGAGATAATTTCTGTTGAATATTCATTTCTACTTCGACATCCCTTTGATTGTATTTTTTGAACAGTTCCCATTTGTCAGGAGCATCTGATGGCATATTTCTTGTTCTGCCACCGTTGGCTTTAGTTGGCTTACAAGGAACGCAGAAGTAACGGATGAGGTCTTTGCCTTCTTTCAATTTCTGTTCTTCCAGTCCAAGTACTGCGCCCACACCTTCGAGGGAGAGAGGAAGTCCCATATAGGCTGACCATATCATAGAACACTTCCATGATGATGGATCTAAATAATTGCCAACAGAATCTTCATCAATGCTATAGCTCTTGAAGTATTCTGGGTGGTTTCTTTTAAGCCAGTAGGAGAGGAAAATTCTTTCGAATGTTGCATTGAATGCCCATTTCTCCACATTGTCATTTGTTAATGCTTCTAAAATGAAGTCTGGGATTTCCTCACCGCTTGCTACATCAATTACAACAACAGGCTCTCCATTAACAGAGTATGCGAATAAAAGAATTTCTGAATCGGGTGATTCTGCGTAAGGGTACACACCATTTTTGATAGGAACACTTGAGAAGGTTTCCAAGTCGATACTTATTGTTTTAATGAAATCTGGTCTTTTCATACATTGTCTCCTTTATAAAGAAGTGGCAGATGAGACATCTGCCACATTGATTGCTAGGCTTCTTTATTTGAAGAGCCATTCTGTTTATGTTTTGATAGGGTAGGACACAGCCAATGGACAAATTTAATGCACAATCCAATAAGCCATTTCCATACTGCTAATAAGGCAAAGATAGAAAGTATCAGTACAATTGCTGAAGTTGTAAAATCTACTGCACTGTTAACGAATGTTGAGATTATTTCCATTGTCATAGATTGTCACCCACCTTTCTTTTTTCTTCGGTGATCCGCTGTTCCTTTTTCATTTTGTGCTTGTCCTTTAGGATTTTTATGCCGTCAATGATAATGATTATGATAGAACTTAATAACCATCCGACATTCATGCCAAAGCAAATCGATAACATCATTTGTTCAATATTTGTCATTTTATTTTCCTCATTTCATAAAAGTGGCTGGCAGCAGTTGCGCCACTGCCAGCTAGGTTAATGGTTACTATGGATTAAGAAAGAAAATCGTCATCTTCCTCGGTAGCGAAATCTGACTCAGCAGATGCCTTACCACCAAGAGGTTCTCCATCTTTAATCTTCTGAAGATTGTTAAGACCACAGGCAATGCCCTTGTTACCATTCACATTGAATGCGTAGAAGTTGATGGATGCTCTACCATATACGCCTGAGTAAACCTCTGAACGCTCAATGATAGGCTGTCTGTCTGCATCTACAACACCAGGAGCGGTAGAAGAGTTCGCATTTACGAAGTAGCAACCTGCGTATGCCTCATCGTCCGGCTTTTCGATATCGCCATCTCTTAATGGATTCTTGATAGCTGCAAGAGGTGGTACTGACTTGCCGTTGCCCTTAAGCTTTGACTGACCTTCCTCATATGCCGCCTGAATGGCAGCCTTAATCTTGTTTACAGTAACCTCGTCATCCTTTGGAATGATGAGTGAAACTGAATACTTAGGCTTGCCTCCATCGATTGCCTTTGGATCCCACACATTTGCGTAAGACCATCTTGTGTTAACACCTGTAATAACCTTTGTTGGATTAGTAATAATTGCCATGATATTGTCCTCCTTATTCTTCTTTGAAATCATCTTTGGCTGTGTTGAGTGCCGGACGCTTATCGGTCTCTGGCACAAGTGTTGGTTTACCTTGTGGCTTTTCTACTAAGTCCCCAAGGATTTCATTGAACTTCGACTTACCCAGAAGTGAAGTCATTGCTGTAATACCGAGAAGTTTCTTCTCATAAGGGTCGAACCCTGCATCCTTGACTGCGAACGCTACAGCAGCCTCATCGGTATATTTGCGGTTGGATTTTCCTTCGACTAACTTGTAGCCGTCATACTTCGTGCCACTTAAGGCTTTCTGAAGTGCATATTCTTTGATGTCATTTACCCACGATACCAAATCATCAACTCTTGGAAGAATTGCAGCGATTTCGATATCTTCGAGATTGGCTGGCATCTCAAAATCATATTTAGCAAGTTCAAGATTGTATTCTGCTCGTTTACGGCAGGTTGCTTTGACTTTGCAGAATGTACAATGATCCCCGGCTTTGAATTCACCCTCACCTTTATATGCCAACTTGGCGGTTGGTGAAAGAACTGTATCTGCCCAAGTGAGAAGATCATCTTTTGACATCTCGAAAGTGGAGATATTGTCTCTTCGTGGCTGGAAGATAGTCATTTTTACTGTCTTGATGTCATAAATGCCATCGTAAATATCTAAGGCTCCCAGTCCATAACACATCATCTGCGGATTGTTTTCAGCTTCCACCAAAATCCCAAGTCCATACTTGAAATCAATGATGTGAAGAACATCATCTGCAACAATGAGACAGTCACCCGTTCCAAATCCCTCTGGTACCCATTTGGAGAAATCCAATCTCTGTTCCACAAGAACGATAGGATCTTTGCAGAGTTTCTTGGCTTCTTCGAGTTGCTCGATTACGAAGTTGCGATATTCTTCCGTGCAGTTTTCCATTTCTGCATCGTAGAACTCAAGATTCCCGGTTGGGTCATCTAATGATTTCCCAAGTGCTTTTAGAACCTTATATTCACAGAGTTCATGTGCATCTGTGCCTTGCTGTGCATAAGGACTTGCTCTGTCCTCGATATTGGCACATAGCTTTGCCGATGGTGGGCATTCAAGAATTCTGTGCATAGATGAAGCAGAGAGTAGTGCGTGTTTAGGCATTACCGACCACCTCCAACTCTGCCATAAGTTCTGAATACTTATCTTCTGGAACCTTGGTGAGTGTACCGTCAGGAGAATACTTGGCAACGAGATTTTTAACCTCAACCTTGTATTTGCATCCATCAACCTTGGCTTTCTGTGAGAGCATTGCTCTTACTTCTTCCTTGGTATAAGTTTTTTCTTCGGTTACTGGCTCTGCCGGAGTATCTGTGGCAGGAGCCGGGCTACTTACCTTTGTAGGCTTTTCTTTCTTTTCTGTAGCTTTAGGCTGCGGAGTTTCTTCTGTGGTAGAAGAGTATATTTCGCTTAATGCCTGAAAGCTGTCTGCGATTGTCTTAAATAATGTTGCTACCTCTGTGTTTTTCATCTGATTGACCCTCCATTGATTATCATTTCTCCAATCTGAATATCATGCTTGCAGATTGTGATTGGGTACGGATGAGATAATCCAAAACCGTGTGGGGCATAGTGTGGAAGAACCTCTCCAACGAGGAAATTCTCAAACTCGCCTGTAATCAACACAGGAACTGTTATGCCTTGCCAAGGATATGCATCCGAGTCTCCCTTTTTAAGTTTCACTTTGACGGTCTCTCCCGTCAGTCCGTAATGCTTGTACATCTTCGTTGTCCTCCTTTTTCGTGAGATTTACGCTGATTTTCTTTGCAAGCTGTCTTGTGATGACACTTATTGCAATAAGGACATCTGCAAGTTCCTTATCCAGATCCGTATCTCTGATTGCATCAGTGTCAGTAGTTCTTGCTGTTGCCATCGTTAAGACTCCTTTCTGAATGACCTCTTCGCCCTTCACTATCCCACGGACAGAAATTCTCATTTTGGGCGGGACTTTTTGAAAAAAAATATAAAAAATGTGTTTGGGAAAATTTGCATTTAATATAGAAGAAACGACATTTGCAAACAGGAGATGCTGCAGATGTCGTTTTTGCCATTTATATAGAAAGAAAAATTTTTTTGAATTTTTACCGCCCAAAGTCACTTTTTTTGTCCGTGGGATAGTGAAGGGATATAAAACCCGTCCCTACCATTTAACGAAAGGAGCAGTTCTTATGGGAGTTGAATATGTGAATCCAGAAGGCTATGCCGACCCGGTCCCATACCAGGCGATTTCCAATATAGAAAAAGAACAGAAAAGATACAGACCGATTGTGTATATTTGTTCAGCCTATAGCGGTGATGTGGATATTAATACGAAGAAAGCCAGACAGTATAGCCGATTTGCGGTGGAACAGGGAGCAATCCCAATAGCACCACATTTGTTATTTCCACAATTTATGAAAGAAGAGACAGAGCGTGAGCTGGCAATGTTTATGGACATTGCAATTCTTTCTAAATGTAAGGAGTTATGGGTATTTGGCAAACCTACGGCTGGGATGCAGAGCGAGATTGCTTATGCAGAACGCAAAGATATGAAAATCAGATATTTCAATGAAGATATGAAGGAGGAAAGATAAATGCAATTTACATTATTTGATGCAGATTGTGTTGGCAAAGCGGCTAATTGCTCCTATCCACATAAGGTTTTGGTAGATGATGCCAAGAAAATGGAAGGTGCAGTCGCACAGGATCATGTGTGTGCCACTTACAAGAACAATTACAGAAATGTAAGTAATTTTGAGATGTCGGATGTTATTCCTATGGATATTGATAACGATCATAGTGAAAATCCGGAAGATTGGATTACGGAAGATAAGATGGAGGAACTTTTCGGTAGCATTGATTATGTTTTAGTTCCAAGCCGTCATCATATGTTGCAAAAAGAAGGAAAGTCAGAAAGACCAAGATACCATGCGTATTTTCCTATTGATCCCTGCACGGATTCATCTGTTTATTCGGCAATGAAGGTTGCAATTCAGAAAGCATATCCTTTCTTTGATGATAACGCCCTCGATGCCGCAAGATTCCTTTTTGGTGCAGATACAGATGAGGTTGTATGGCATGAAGGTTGGATGAGCATTCTGGATGATATTGATACGGAAGGTTCTACGGAAGAAGAGGAAGAGGACTTCGATGGTGGGACAATCAGCGGTCCTATTTTAGAAGGTAGCCGTAATAAGACATTATCCCGTTTTGCAGGAAAGGTGCTTAAGAGATACGGAGAGTGTGATAAGGCTCATGAAGTGTTTTTAGAACAGGCTGCAAAGTGTGACCCTCCTCTTGAGGAGTCAGAGTTAAAGACCATTTGGTTCTCAGCACTTAAGTTCTTCAGAAATAAAATATCCGGGGATAGCGGATATGTTCCACCAGATCAGTACAATGATGATTTCGGTGATGGGGCAGGTTCATTAAAACCAGAGGATTACTCCGATGTAGGACAAGCTAAGGTATTAAGTCGTGAGTATGGAGATGAACTTAAGTTTACCGCGGCTACAGACTTCATTCGATTTGATGGAGAGGTCTGGGTGGAAGATAAGCAGATGGCTGTTGGTGCCTGTGTGGAATTCCTTGATTTACAGTTACAGGATGCAAAGGATTCTATCGATGCAGCCATGAAGGCACTTGTGAAAGCCGGATATGATGAATCGGCTGTTAAGCAGGGTTCAAAGGCAATCGCAAAAGACATAAAGCCTGATCATCTTGGCATTTTTTATATGTTAGTTGGTGCAGAAAAGTATCTTGCATTTACTATGAAACGCAGGGATTACAAGTACATCACTTCTGCACTAAATGTGGCAAAATCGATGCTTACCATTAAAGTATCAGATCTTGATAAAGACCCAGTTCTTCTTAATACACCAAGAGCAACTTATAACTTGGAAAATGGAGCAGAGCAACCACATGATCCATTTGACCTTATTACCAAAATCACAGAATGTTCGCCGGGAGATGAAGGTATGGATATTTGGCTTGAGGCTCTTGAAACATTTTTTTGTGGTGATGCAGAACTAATCGAATATGTACAGAAAGTTATCGGTCTTGCAGCTATTGGCAAGGTGTATGAGGAATTTATCATTATTGCTTATGGTGACGGAGCAAACGGTAAGTCTACATTTTGGAATACAGTAGCAAGAGTGCTTGGTACATATTCTGGAAAGATTTCATCAGATATTCTCACTATGGGGAATAAGGTAAATGCCCAGCCGGAGATGGCGGAACTTAAGGGCAAGCGTCTCATTATCGCATCTGAGATGCAAGAAGGCGTGCGTCTTAATACAGCAATGGTAAAACAGCTCTGTTCTACAGATGAGATACAGGCTTGTAAGAAGTACAAGGATCCATTCCACTTTGTGCCTTCCCATCAAGTGGTGTTGTATACGAATCACTTACCAAAGGTAGGAGCAAACGATGATGGTATCTGGAGAAGATTAAAGGTTATTCCTTTCAATGCAAAGATTAAAGGAAACTCTGATATCAAGAACTATGCAGATTACCTTTATGAGAAAGCTGGCTCGGCAATCATGAAATGGATTATCGAAGGAGCAGAGAAAGTTAGTAAAACCGACCATAAAGTAGATGACCCTAAATGCGTAAAAGACGCTGTGGCTGCCTATCGTGATGACAATGACTGGCTCGGACATTTCATTGCAGATTGCTGTGAGGTAGACGATTCCTATGAGGAAAAGTCAGGGGAGTTGTATCAACAGTATCGTGCGTATTGTATTCAGAATGGTGAGTATACCCGTAGTACTACAGATTTTTATTCTGCTGTTGAGAAAATGGGATTTTATAGACACAAGACAAATAAGGGCAGTTTCGTGACAGGCGTGAAACTCAAAACAGGTAATGATTTTATTTAATCTTGTGTGAGTGCAGGTCGTGATAGTCAATTCTGTAAAAGTTTTATTATTTTATAGAATTACATAAACCCTTATTTTAAGCCATTTGTGACACTCGTGAACCTCTCTACAGAAAGTAGTCTATATAGAGAAAAAATATTAAAAAAACGCATATAGAGAGGTTTCTGTGGAGAGTATCTCGACTGTCACACTAATATATTTTGAAGGAGGTTAAGAAAATGCATTTTTATTCTTGGGTGATAAAAAATTATGAAAACGATGAAACGATGAAGGGAGTACTGGCTAGAAGTATGAAAGCAAGTAGAGGAAAGTATCCAGCACAGAGAGCGTTGTCAACGCAAAGAAGATATCTCATCAATTGCTGTGATGCATCTGATAATTGTTTAAAAGCATTTGATGAATTGGCGGTGGAATATGAGAGAAAAATTCATTGAAAGTAAGTTTGTTTCAGAAGTTAAAAAGCGTGGAGGTATTTGCCCTAAGTGGGTCTGCCCATCCTTTGATGGAATGCCAGACAGATTGGTATTTTTACCTGGTCGGCATTTCGGGATGGTGGAGGTTAAAGCACCAGGCGAGAAACCGAGACCTTTGCAAGTATCAAGACATAAGTTGTTACAGAGATTAGGCTTTAAGGTGTATGTCCTTGATGCCATAGAAGATATAGGAGGTATCCTTGATGAGATTCAAACCACATAACTATCAGCAGTTTGCGATAGATTTCATAACCAATAATCCCATTGCAGCCATACTTCTTGATATGGGAATGGGAAAGACGGCCATAACCCTTATGGCAATTCAGTATCTGATGTATGAGACCTTTGAGGTTTCGAAGGTACTTGTAATCTGTCCCCTTCGAGTCACCAGAACTTGGAGGGATGAAATTGGAAAATGGGAACAGCTGCATGGACTTCGGTATTCCGTTGTGACAGGAACCGCCACACAGAGGAAGAAGGCTCTGTCAGCAGATGCAGACATCTATATCATCAACCGTGAGAATGTTCCGTGGCTTGTAGATAAGAGTGGAGTGCCGTTTGCGTTTGATATGGTTGTGATTGATGAATTATCATCCTTCAAAAACCATCAGACGGCAAGACACAAAGCATTGATGAAAGTTCGTTCCGGGATTCAAAGAATTGTAGGTTTGACCGGGACTCCTGCAAGCCAAGGACTCATGGACCTATATGCAGAATTTAAGGTGCTTGATATGGGGCAGAGACTTGGAAGATTTATTGGTCAGTACAGACTTAATTATTTCAGACCAGATAAGGTCAATGGCAATATTGTTTACAGTTACAAGTTACTGCCGGGAGCAGAAGAGAAGATTTACGAGAAGATTCAGGACATCACAATTTCCATGAAAGCAGTTGATTTTCTGGATATGCCGGAACTTATCACAACTGAGTATCTTGTCTATCTTGATGAAGATGAGATGGCAAAGTATGAGGAACTTAAAAAGGATTTGATTCTTTCTACTACTGAACATGAGGTAACGGCTGCCAATGCAGCATCACTTTCCAATAAGTTATCGCAGATGGCCAATGGAGCAGTTTATACAGATGATGGAGATATCATCACTTTTCATTCGAAAAAGTTGGACGCTCTTGAAGACCTTATAGAGTCTGCAAATGGAAAACCATTACTGGTTGCATACTGGTTCAAACATGATTACTCAAGAATCGTGGAGCGTTTGGAAAAAATTGGTGTCAAATATATGAAGATAGATACCGATGAGAGCATCCGTAAATGGAATAACAAAGAAATCCCTGTTGCATTAATTCATCCTGCATCAGCAGCTCATGGCTTAAATTTGCAACAAGGTGGTAACACGATGGTGTGGCTAGGTCTTTCGTGGAGTCACGAATTATATTCCCAAGCCTGCTGTAGACTCTACAGGCAGGGTCAGTCGGAAGGCACGGTTTCAATTATACATCTTGTAACCAAAGGAACTATCGATGAGAGAATTATGAAAGCATTATCCCAAAAGGAAAATACGCAATCAGCACTCATTGATGCCGTCAAAGCGGAAATATAGTCAATCAGAAGTAAATCATAGTCAATCCAAGGGAATAAAAAATTATTTCGGAGGTAAAGCCTATGAGTACAGCAATTAGCATGGATCCATATCAAGCGTTGGGAAATGCAGTGGTATTACAAGCGGTAAAAGATTACAGAGATGCAGTTAAGAAATTATCCCGTGGAAAAAAGAACACTACTGCAGAAAAGACAAAAAATGAGTGTGAGAGATTCTTTCAATCGGGATATTTCAATGTTTTTACAGAACTTGATGGGAAAGCACTTCTTTCACAGTTGGAAAAGGAGGCAGAGAATGACAGTTAAGGAATATTTAGGTCAAGCCTACCTTCTTGATAAGAGAATCAAGTCAGATTCTATGGAGTTAGACGAACTTCGTCTTATGGCAGAGACAATTTCATCTCCAGGATTTGAAGAGCATTATAATGCATCGAAAAATACGGATGCTCCTTACATAAAAACCTTGGAAAGAATATTTGATATGGAATCCAAGATAATGGACGAGATGAACATCCTAGTAGCTTTGAAGAATCAGATAAGAGATGTAATAAGCCAAGTAGAAAAGCCAGAATATCAGATGATTTTGAAGTATCGATACATCCACAATATGACATGGCCAAAAATCGGAGATATGCTTTGTGCAGATGAGAGAACGGTTCAAAGATGGCACAATAAGGCTATTGCAAGAATTAATCTTCCAGAAAATGCGATTAATTTAAAAGTTGTCGTGGTTTGTCGTTAGTTGACATGGTTGTGTTTGTGATATTGTATAATCAGCAAATAAGATAAAGATGCTAACAGGCACGAGAGCCTTCATGGTGGCAATCCCACTATGAGGGCTTTTATTATGCCTAAAAACAGGAGGTGCAACAAATGTCAAAGAACAGAGACCGACAGCGTGAAAACAGAAGGAAATATAAAGACGGTGTTTCTTCAAAGACATCCGGCTACCGTGACACTACGGCAAGTGCGGCCATTAACACAGTCATGAAGGAAAGGGTGAGAAAGAGTGCCAAGAAAAGCTAAACACCCGTGCCACCATCCCGGTTGTCCAAACTTGACGGAGAGCCGTTTCTGTGAGCAACACCAAAAGGAAGAGAACAAGCGTTACGAGAAGTACGGCCGTGACCCTGCTACAAGGAAGAGGTACGGACGAGCGTGGAAACGCATCCGTGACAGCTATGTTAAGACTCATCCTTTTTGTGAGTTGTGTTATGAGAAGGGTGTGTTGGTAGATGTGGAAGAAGTACATCACAAGGTACCTTTGTCAGAAGGTGGTACACATGACAGAGCGAACCTCATCAGCCTTTGCAAGTCTTGTCACGCAAGAATCCACGCAGAGAGAGGTGACCGTTGGCACGGAAGAAAGAGTGATTCATACGAGTGACGGTCGTGCTAATCATATATATAAATATTTTATTATATTTTTTTTGTGATGGTCATGACGGTCATTTCCAAAAGGTAGGGGCGGTCAAAATCGCTACGGGTCCTTTGTCAGGGCAACGGTGCCGCCCCTTCACGCACACAATTTGCGTTTTTGAACGGGGTATTAAACCCCTAATCGTTAAAAAATATAAGGAGTTGATGAAATGGCTAGAGACGGAACTGCCCGTGGCTCCAATATCAAGGTTAATGCCGGGAGAAAATCCAAGGCATTAGCTGAAAAGGTAGCAACGGGAAATCCTGGTGGTAGAAAACTGAAAGTCATTGATTTGCCGGAAGCGACAGAACTCGAAGGAGCAGATATTCCTGAACCTAGTGCGTACATAAAATCCAAGCAGAAAGCAACAGGCGAGTTTGATGCGGAAAATATCTACAGATACATCTATATGTACCTTAAGGAAAAAGGCTGCGACAAACTGGTGAGTAAACATTTGGTGGAACAGTACGCAATGAGCGTATCCCGACTGATGCAGTGTGAGGAGGCTATATCTGAATATGGATTTCTTTCCAAGCATCCGACAACAGGAGCTGCGTGTGCATCTCCATTCGTGGCAATGGCTCAGAACTACCAAAAACAGGTAAACACAATATGGTACCAGATCTTCCAAGTGGTAAGGGAAAACTGCTCGACAGATTTCAATCCCGATGATGCAGACCCAATGGAGATTCTGTTACGAAGTAGAGGATAAGGAGAATTTCATAATGATAGAAAAAGTAAATCCATGCCACCCGGATAAAGTGGCAGACAGAATTGCAGGTGCCATAGTTGATTTGGCATATGCTACAGAAGATAATCCAAGGATTGCCGTGGAAATACTGATTGGACATGGTGTGTGCCATGCGATTATTGAAACTTCGGCTACCCTTGATGAGAGAGATATCACAGATGCGATTTTCAGAATTGCCGGGGATGTGCAGACAGATATCGTGGTAGTTCCCCAGGATGAGCATCTGTCGGATAACCAGAAGGGTGCTATCCGTTGTGGAGATAATGGTATCTTTAAGGGAATGCCACTGACCGAGGAACAGAAAAAGTTATCAAAACTCGCAGGCAGAATTTATGCTGACTACCCGACAGACGGAAAGTACATTCTTGATGGGGACAGACTTATCATCTGCCAGAGCAATGCGGATACAGAAGAACTGAAATCACGATACCCAGGGGCAGAGGTCAATCCTATTGGTGCCTGGGTGGGAGGTACGAATGTAGATACGGGAGCTACCAACCGTAAACTTGGTTCTGATATGGCAGACTCCGTCACAGGCGGAGGGCTTCACGGGAAAGACTTGTCCAAGGCAGATGTATCTGTAAACATTTATGCATTCCTGAAAGCACAGGAGACAGGAGTTCCCGTTACACTTTGTTGTGCTATTGGGGATGAAACAATAGACGGAAAGCCATATTCAGAAATCGTGCAGATTGCAAGGGACTATATTGCAGACCGTGGCGGATTCGAGGCTTTTGCAGAATGGGGGTTATTCTGATGGGAAAACATACAACGGAAATGAAAATGGTTGAGACTTCCAAACTGATACCATATGTGAATAATGCGAGAACCCACTCACAGGAGCAGGTCAATAAACTCCGGGGGTCTTTGCGTGAGTTCGGTTTCATTAATCCTGTTATCATCGATTCTGATTTTAACGTGATAGCCGGACACGGCAGACTGATGGCTGCAAAGGAAGAGGGCATTGAGGAAGTTCCATGTGTATTGGTGGATTACTTAACCGAGGCACAGAAGAAAGCCTACATTCTTGCAGACAACAGATATGCACAGGACGCAGGCTGGGATGAGGAACTTTTAAGACTTGAAATTGAAGCCTTGGAGGGAATGGACTTTGATGTATCTCTTACGGGTTTTGATGATCAGGAAATAGCAGACCTCTTTGCAGATGGCGAAAGCACAGGAGCAGAAGATGATGATTTTGATTTGTCGGATGCACTTGAAAAGGCAGCCTTTGTTGAAAGAGGAGATGTATGGGTGGTAGGCAGACACAGACTTATGTGTGGAGATGCCACTTCGCCAGAAGATGTTGCTACTCTTATGGATGGGAAGAAGGCAAACCTCATCATCACGGACCCGCCCTACAATGTGGCATTCGAGTCCTCTGACGGACTTTCAATTAAAAATGATAAGATGGAGAACGATAAGTTCTACGAATTCTTACTCGCAGCATTTAAGAACATGGCCGAGCATCTTGAAAAGGGTGGCTCGGCTTATGTATTTCATGCAGATACAGAAGGCTTGAATTTCAGAAAAGCATTCATCGATGCAGGTTTCCATTTATCCGGCTGTTGCATTTGGGTTAAGAATTCCCTTGTGCTTGGACGCTCGGATTATCAGTGGCAACACGAACCCGTTTTGTATGGATTTCTACAGAATGGTAAGCACTACTGGAGTAAGAATGCAGGTCGTTCCCAGACCACCATTTGGAACTTCGATAAGCCAAAGAAAAATAAGAACCATCCTACATCAAAGCCACTTGATTTACTTGCATATCCTATCGGCAATTCAAGTCAGGAGAATGCAATCGTAATCGATACCTTCGGTGGTAGTGGTTCGACACTTATGACCTGTGAGCAGACAAATCGTATTTGCCATACGATGGAACTTGATGAAAAGTACGCATCCGTCATTCTTCGCAGATATGTTGAGGATACGGGTGATGCTGAAAATGTGTATGTCATTCGAAATGGAGAAAAGCTGATGTACTCCGACCTTGTAAAGGAGGTGGATTTTGGAGATGGAACAACAGAATAGGAAACCAATTACCCTCGGAAGTCTTTTTGACGGTTCCGGGGGTTTTCCATTGGGTGGGGTGCTTGCAGGTATCACACCTATTTGGAGTTCTGAAATTGAGCCATTTCCTATCAGAGTTACAACGGCTCGATTTCCTAATATGAAACATTACGGAGATATATCTACAATCGATGGTTCAGAACTTGAGCCTGTGGATATCATCTCGTTTGGCAGCCCCTGTCAAAATCTGTCGGTGGCTGGCAAGAGAGAAGGCTTGGATGGTGACCGTTCAAGTCTTTTTTATGAGGCAATTAGAATTGTTAAAGAAATGAGGGAGGCTACCAATGGAAAATATCCAAGATACATCGTTTGGGAAAATGTCCCAGGAGCATTCTCCTCAAACAAAGGAGAAGACTTCAAGGCAGTCCTTGAAGAAATCTGCAAAGTCAAAGATGAACAGGTGTCAATATCTAAACCTGCAAAATGGGAAAACGCAGGACGCATCATGGGAGACGGCTTCAGTATCGCATGGAGACTCCTCGATGCTCAGTATTGGGGCGTTCCCCAAAGAAGACAACGAATCTACCTTGTCGCAGATTTTGATGGAGGGAGTGCCGGAAAAATATTATTTGAGTCCGAAGGCTTGTCAGGGTATTCTGCGCAGGGCTTCAAGTCGTGGCAAAACGCTGCCAATGGTATTACAGAAGGCATTGGAGAAACAGGCAGCCAAGACAGCTTGATGTTTGAGAACCATTCACAGGATACAAGGTATCGTGGTCCCCTTGTTGTTGCACAGACTGTTTCTTCTACTTATGGAACAGGTGGAAACAATCAGCCGTTTGTGGTTCAGACACCAAAGACCCTGAAAGTCAGATGTGGCTGTGAGGGTGGTGGCAAGGGAGCATTGGTACAGGATAATCTGTCAGCTACCTTAAGCACCAATAATGACCAGACATTATTCCAGCCGAGAGCCTTTGGTGTGTGTGCGAAAAACAGTAACTCCATGAAGTCGGATAATCCGAACAGCGGATTCTATGAGGCGGATACTTCAAGATGCCTTGATGCCAATGGTGGGAATCCTACCTGTAATCAGGGTGGCATTGCAGTTATTGAAGGTAACGGCAGCCGTCCTTCCCACAGGGGAGATGGTTATAAGGAATCCGATGTGATGTATACCTTAAACGCCACAGAGCAACACGCAGTTGCTTTTGCAGAAGTTCATGCAACACTATCAGCAAACGATGGTCCCAAGGGTCCATCCAGCCAGATGATGAAGAACCCGGAAGAGAATTTCGTGGGTGAGGTTTCCTATGGTATAGGCAGACCTGCCATGAACCAAGGCTACAATGCCAAGTTCAGCTTTCAGATTGAAGAGGAAGTTGAGCCAACACTTGTGGCATCTGGAGCATCCGGGGTTGCCCATCCGAGATTTTCTTCATCGAAGGCATCCTTCTTTACCGAGGCAAATGAGGAGTGTGCAAATACACTTGTTGCTACTGATTATAAAGACCCACCAATTGTAAATGACGGGGACGAGATTGATTATATTGTCCGCAGGCTTACTCCAACGGAATGTGCAAGATTGCAGGGATTCCCAGATTGGTGGTGTGATGACCTTGGCATTCCTGATCCAACGGATGAGGATATTGCCAAATGGAGAGAGGTATTTGAAACTCATGCGAAAGCAATCGGAAAGACTACAAAACCAAAGTCTGATGCACAGATAAGGAAATGGCTACAGAACCCACAGAGTGATTCGGCAGAATATAAAATGTGGGGAAATGGAGTGGCTCTTCCGAATGTTTTTTTCGTGCTTGCGGGTATTAAATATTATTCGGATTTATCACAGAAATAGCTTGCTATTATGTGCCTTCAGAGTGATATATGTACATACCAAAAAATCATAAGGAGGTACAAAACATGGTACTACATTTCAATGTAACAAAGGACAAACGAAAGGCTATGGTTCAGGCAATCGAGAAGGAAATCGGGGGCAAGGCAAAATACCTCGGAGTTCCTTCCTGTGCCTACGAAATTGGGAACTTTACGGTAGGAAAGAATGGCGAATTGGAATTTGGAGATTTTGATGACCTTGATGAGGTTGCACCGATTATTGATGCCTGTGTTTTGGCAACAGGGGTCAGCCCGGCAGAATGGAACAACAATGAAAAGGGGGCAGAAGAACCCGACAGTGAGCCGAATAAAGGGGCAGAAACGGGCGAGAGCCTTGGACTTACGGTTTCCATACCACTTGAAAAGGTAGAAGTAGGCAACCTTGCAAGCATTCTGGACGCAAAAGGAGATTTGATAAAAAAGGCACTTGGTATTCCAAACCTAAGATTTACTACAGACGAAGAAAACATTTCCTTCCCTTGGTTTGAAGAAGCAAAGCCGGATGAGGCACTTGCATACACCAAATTCATATCGGCCATTTGTGAGATGAGTAAAAAGCAGAAGAGAGTGACTGCAAAGCCAAAGGAAAATGAGAATGAGAAATATGCATTCAGATGTTTCCTTTTAAGGCTTGGGTTCATCGGTGATGAGTTCAAGGCAGACAGAAAAATCCTTCTTTCAAAACTGGATGGCTCGGCAGCATTTAAAGCAGGGGCGAAGAAAGGGGGCGAGCAGTAATGTTTTTCCCACCAAGAGATATTGTAAATAGGGTAAAGGAACAGTACCCGGCAGGTTCAAGGGTAGAACTCATTTCCATGAATGACCCATACAGAGATATTCCAAGTGGCACAAAGGGAACTGTTAAGGAAGTGGATGACACAGGTACCATTCATGTGCATTGGGATAATGGATGCAGCCTTGGGGTTGTTTACGGAGAGGATTCCTGTAGAAAACTGAATACCGTGAAAGTCATCTGCTATAACGATGAGGAAGAATGGGACAGCCGGGAGGATGCTTTGGAATTTTATATGAAAGCAATGGCGGGTTCCGAAGGCAGTGAGCAGGAACGATATGCCAAGATTGTGGCGGAACTTGCGATGGGAAAGGCTGTCTGCACGGATGGGGAAGAGTAGAAAACCGCTGGAAAGATACACAATAAAAGGTGTGTATCTTTGTCCAGTAGTGGTATTCCAATTTATGTGCTTTAGAGTGATATATGTACACAACGAAAAACGAATACTTTTCAGGAGGTACATAGAATGAACGAGAAAATCACAAACCAGATTGCAGAAATGAAAAAGCAGACCATCGGAGTTGAGGTTGAAATGAACAGCATCACAAGAGAAAAGGCAGCGAGAATTGCAGCCAAGTTCTTCGGAACAGGCCGCTACGAAAACACAGCCGGAAGGAACGGATACTACACTTGGTCAGCTTGGGATGAGCAGGGAAGAGAATGGAAATTCCAAAGGGATGTAAGCATAGCCGGATGCGACAGCGAAAAATGCGAACTGGTAACACCAATCCTTACCTACGCAGACATGGAAACCTTGCAGGAGTTAATCAGACAGCTTCGACACGCAGGAGCAAAGAGTGATGCAACAAGAGGATGCGGGGTACACATCCACATTGGAGCAAAGGGGCATACACCACAGACCATGAGAAACCTAGCAAACATCATGGCGAGCCACGAAGACCTCATTGCAAAGGCACTTGACCTTGACCATTACCGACTGGACAGATATTGCAGAACGGTTGACCCAAGGTTTTTAGAGCAGATTAACAAGAAAAAGCCAAAGACCATGAGCGCCTTGGCAGACCTTTGGTACGGCTCGCAGGGCTGCAACTACGGAAGGAGTCAGCATTACAACGACAGCCGATACCATATGCTTAACTACCATGCAACCTTTACCAAGGGGACCATTGAATTCAGGCTTTTTCAATTTGATGCCCCGGCTGATGGAAAGAAAAACGGACTTCACGCAGGACAGCTTAAGGCATACATTCAGCTTTGCCTTGCGCTCAGCCAGATGGCAAAGGAAGTCAGAACAGCAAGCCCAAAGCCACAGCAGAATGAAAATCCGAAATACGCAATGAGAACATGGCTCCTCAGGCTCGGATTCATCGGGGATGAGTTCAAAACAGCAAGGGACATCCTCACAAAGAGGCTCGATGGAGATACAGCATTCAGAACGGCAAGGGCATAGCCTTCTGCCACTTTAAAAATGACCGCTTCGGCGGTCTTAAGGTGGTAGAAGGGTATCCCCTTCGGAAAGGATGGATGCATTATGCAGAAAAGATATTACATTGCCTATGGCAGTAACCTGAACATCAGACAGATGAAATTCCGATGCCCTACAGCAAGAATTATCGGGACGGCAACCCTGCCGGATTATGAACTCCTTTTTAAGGGGAGCAAGACGGGGTCTTATTTGACAGTCGAACCAAAGGAAGGGGAGAGCGTTCCCGTTGCCGTGTGGGAAACCACAGAGGCAGACGAGGCAGCTCTTGACAGGTACGAGGGATTTCCCACCTTTTATTATAAAGCAGAAATAGAACTGCCGATTGTGGGAATCAGAACAGGGAAGGTAAGGAAAAGAAGGGGCTATGTGTACATCATGCACGAGGACAGACCACTTGGTATTCCAAGCCGGCATTATATTGAGACCTGCCTTGAAGGGTACAGAGCATTTGAATTTGATGAGAACATTTTGTTTCAGGCAATAGATAAAAGCAGGAGGAAATGCAATGAAGATTGATGAGAAAATACACCCAAAGAAATGTCCATTTTGTGGAAGGCTTTACACTGCACCATCTGCACTATCAAGAGCAGACGGAGAGACAGCCATCTGCCCGGATTGTGGCACAAGGGAGGCACTTGAAAGTATTGGTGTCGGAGTAGAGGAACAGGAGAAAATCCTTGATACCATTCACCAACATACAAGACAATAGTACCTAAACCAAGAGACCCGAGAGGGTCTTTTGGTCGCTGTAATATACACAATTTTATCTGCACATATTTGTGTAGTATTTGACCAAGTAATTGTTGCTATTATGTGCGTTTAGAGTGATATATAGTACAACGAAAACAAAGGAGGGCAACAGCCATGACAAGATTTGAGAGAGATATGAAGGAAATTGAGGAAGGAAACGGAATTGAGATAATGAAAAGAAGAAAAGCAGAACTTGAGGAACTTTGGAAAAAGGGAAAAGGCGAAAGAAATGCATTCAGACTTCAGTGCTTGAAACAGGAATATACGAAACGGTTGGATGAGTACGAGAAACTAGATGAGATGTTTTAAGGAGGAAATCAGAATGGGAACGGAAGAACTTGAAAATGAATACAGAGAACTCGAAAGTATTATAAGGTGCATGGAAGGCGAGGTAACACTCGCCGGAATTGGGGAATGTGAAAGTCTTATCCCAGAAAGTTTTTATGACGAGCTTAATGCAAAATATGAAAGACTTTATGAGGTGATTGAAAAATTCGGTGATATTTATAAATCAGCACCTGAAACATTGTCAGATGAATTCAGACAGATGATTGAGAAATGGGAAAATGAACCGGACATAGAATTACCATTTAATGAATAACAGCAACAGGAATACAGATTTTAAAGGGACTCGCAAGAGTCCTTTTTTCGTGGAAGGAAGTGAGAGTATGGCAAAGAAAAAGACAAAGTTTAAACCAACCAGATTTATGGCAGAGGGTTCATATTATGATGAAGAGCAGGCGGATTATGTTGTAAATTTCATACAGTGCCTTTGCCATACAAAGGGCAAATGGGCAGGCAAGCCATTTATCCTTTTGCCTTGGCAGAAAGAGATTATCCGTAATATCTTCGGCATCCTGAAAGCAGATGGTAAGAGACAGTTTACTACGGCATATATCGAAATACCAAAGAAGAATGGGAAATCAGAACTTGCGGCGGCTGTTGCATTATACCTGCTGTTTGGGGATGGAGAGGCATCCCCGGAAGTGTACGGTGCAGCTGCCGACAGACAGCAGGCATCCATTGTTTTTGATGTTGGAAGAGTGATGTGTGAGATGACCCCGGCACTTGAAAAGCGAAGCAAGATAAAAGGAGCGACCAAGAGAATTGACAACTTATACAATAACGGATTTTATCAAGTGCTGTCGGCGGAGGTCGGCACAAAGCATGGTCTGAACGTAAGCGGGCTGGTGTTTGATGAAGTTCATGCACAGCCCAACCGGAAACTATACGATGTCCTTACAAAAGGGTCGGGGGATGCAAGGGAGCAACCACTGTATTTTCTGATTACAACTGCAGGGAACGATACGAATTCCATCTGTTATGAACTGCATCAGAAGGCTTTGGATATTATCGAGGGCAGAAAAACGGACCCGACATTTTATCCCGTTATTTATGGTGCAGGAGAAGATGAGGACTGGACAGACCCTAAAGTATGGAAAAAGGCAAATCCGTCTCTTGGGGAAACTATTCAGATGGAGAAGGTGGCAGCTGCCTGCGAATCTGCAAAGCAGAATCCGGCAGAAGAAAACTCTTTTAGACAGCTTAGACTAAATCAATGGGTGAAGCAGTCCGTTCGTTGGATGCCAATGGACAAATGGGATGCCTGTGCTTTCCCTGTAAATGAAGATGAGTTGGAAGGGCGTATATGTTATGGAGGACTTGACCTTTCAAGTACCACAGACCTTACAGCATTCTGTCTGGTGTTCCCACCTCTTGATGAGGATGATAAATATTATATCCTCCCATATTTCTGGCTGCCGGAAGAAACTCTGGATTTGCGTGTCCGAAGGGATCATGTAAATTATGATGTATGGGAAAAGCAAGGGTACATTCAAACCACAGAAGGAAATGTGGTTCACTATGGGTATATTGAAAAGTTCATCGAGAGACTTGGGGAACGGTTCAATATCCGGGAAATAGCATTTGACAGGTGGGGAGCAGTCCAGATGGTGCAGAACCTTGAAGGCATGGGATTTAATGTCGTGGCAATGGGACAGGGATTTGCATCCATGTCACCGCCGACCAAGGAACTTATGAAGCTGGCTCTTGAACAGAGGATTGCACATGGCGGGCATCCCGTCCTTCGGTGGAATATGGATAACATATACATCCGTACTGACCCAGCGGGAAATATAAAAGCTGATAAGAGTAAATCAACAGAAAAGATTGACGGAGCTATAGCCTGTATCATGGCACTCGACAGAGCAATAAGATGTGGTAATGATACTTCTGAAAGTGTATATGACACAAGAGGGCTTCTTGTATTCTGATTGCAACCATGTATGATTTTGTAAAATCATATGCCGGTTGCAGGTTTTTGTGCTAGACTAAAGTTATCAAATAAAAGGAGTGTGATTTTTTGAATGAAGAAGGATATGTAAGATTTCTTGAGGGACAGGGATTATCACAGAATGGCATCAATACTAGGAAAAGTATGGCATACAGGGTTATGGAAATCATAGGAAAAGACCTTGATGATATTGTTGCAGATGATGAGACAATGTATAAAGCAATTATAGAACTGCAGAAAATTGATAATCCTGCACATACGCCAAGACAGAATGCATTGAGAAAGTATTATGCATTCAAAAACGGCAAAGAATTTCCAAGAATATCTGATTATGAAAAAACGAGATAACAAGAATTTTTATGAGAGCATCAATCAAAAATGGTTGGTGCTTTTATTATGCATATTTTTAGAAAGGAACGGTGAATATTATGGGAATTTTCAGTGGAATATTTAAATCGAGGGATGCACCCACAAACAGAACTGCAGGCAGTGCATACAGTTTTTTTCTTGGGCAGAGTGCTGCCGGGAAAAGGGTAAATGAAAGAAGTGCCATGCAGACATCGGCAGTGTATGCCTGTGTCAGAGTTATATCGGAATCGGTGGCAAGCCTGCCATTACATCTGTACCGATACAACAAAGACGGAGGGAAGGAGAAAGCCATCGACCATCCTTTGTATCATCTGCTGCATGATGAACCGAACCCGGAAATGACGGCATATTCCTTTTTTGAGGTGGCACTTACCCATTTGCTGTTGTGGGGCAATTCCTACAGTCAGATTATCAGAAATGGAAAGGGAGAGGTCATTGGTCTTTACCCGCTCATGCCGGACAGAATGACAGTAGACAGGGATGAGAAAGGACATCTCTATTATGAGTACATGGTATCTTCCGATGATGCCCCTACCAATAAAGGTTCTACCGTAAGGCTGAAGTCGGAGGATGTCCTGCACGTTCCGGGTTTATCCTTTGACGGACTGGTTGGGTATTCTCCAATTGCTATGGCTAAGAATGCCATTGGTCTTGGTATCGCAGCTGAGGAGTATGGAAGTAAATTCTATGCAAACGGGGCTGCACCGAGTGGTGTATTGGAACATCCGGGGACACTCAAAGACCCAAGCAAGGTAAGGGAAAGCTGGACACAGACCTTTGGAGGTTCTGCAAATTCCAATAAGGTGGCAGTCCTCGAAGAGGGCATGAAATACACACCGATTTCCATCAACCCATCGGAGGCACAGTTCCTTGAGACAAGAAAGTTTCAGGTAACGGAAATCTGCAGAATATTCCGTGTACCTCCCCACATGGTAGCAGACCTTGAAAAGAGTTCATTTTCCAATATTGAACAGCAATCACTTGAGTATGTGCAGTACACACTCCGTCCTTGGCTTACAAGACTGGAGCAGGCAATGGCACGGAGGCTGTTTACGGAAGAAGAGAAAAAGACCTATTTTGTAAAGTTCAATGTAGACGGACTCCTTCGTGGAGATTATCAGAGCCGTATGAACGGCTATGCCACAGCAAGACAGAATGGGTGGATGTCTGCAAATGACATAAGGGAACTGGAGAACCTTGACCGTATCCCTGCTGAACTTGGCGGAGATTTATACCTTATCAACGGAAACATGACAAAGCTTGAGGATGCGGGTATCTTCGCAGCCGATGGCACTAAAAATGGAGAGGAGGATTCCGATGAGGGACAAGAAGAAGTTCTGGAACTGGAAGAACAGGAAAGTTCTGAACCAGGAAACAAACGAAGAAATCGTAGAACGAACACTTGAGTTATATGGCACCATTGCCGAGGACAGTTGGTTCGATGACGATTTGACACCTCAGATGTTCAAGGATGAATTGAATGCCGGAAGTGGTGACATTACGGTATGGATTAATTCTCCGGGAGGTGACTGTGTGGCGGCTGCACAGATTTACAATATGCTCGCAAATTACAAGGGGAATGTCACAGTCAAGATTGACGGCATCGCAGCATCGGCTGCATCCGTGATTGCTATGGCTGGACATACAGTTTTAATGTCCCCGGTATCCATGATGATGATTCATAACCCTGCGACAGTAGCTTTCGGTGACCATACCGAGATGGCAAAGGCAATCGAGATGCTTGAGGGGGTTAAGGATTCCATTATCAATGCTTATGCGTTAAAGACCGGGATGTCGAGAGCCAAGTTATCCCGCCTTATGGATGCAGAAACATGGATGGATGCCACAAAGGCCGTGGAACTCGGCTTTGCTGATGATATTATCACAAGAAATGCTTTTCCTGAAAAGGAAGAGGATGAAGAAGAGGATGAGCCGAAGGAAGGCGAACCCCAGAAGCAAGAAAGCACCGAAGAGGATGAGAAAAAGAAATCATCCAATTCAGTGCTTTTTTCACGCAAGGCGGTAAACAATGCCCTTCTTAACAAGTTGGAGGAGCATTACAAAAAGCCGGGCGTAAATGTAACCAAGCAGGCAGAAATCCCTGCTGTAACTAAAACGGACGGTGTATCTGCAAATGAAATCAGAAACCGTCTGGAACTCATCAAAAAGTATATTTAAGGAGGACTGTATTATGACAGTAAAAGAGTTGATTGAAAAGAGAGCAAAGGTGTGGGAAACAGCGAAGAACTTTGTGGATACCCACGAGGACAAGAACGGTAATCTTTCTGCCGAGGATAAGGAAACCTACAGCAGAATGGAGGCTGAAATCGAGGAACTTACCAATTCCATCGAAAGACAGCAGAGAGCCGAGAGAAGGGAGCAGGAACTTTCCAAGCCTGTAAATTCCCCGATTACTGGCAAGCCTTATAAGGATGAACCACAGGGAGAAGTAAAGACGGGACGTGCATCTGATGAGTATAAGAAGGCTATGCTTACAGCACTCCGTTCCAACTTCAGACAGGTATCCAATGTCCTTCAGGAAGGTGTGGATGCAGATGGCGGTTATCTTGTGCCGGAAGAGTACGACCACAGACTTATCGATGTGCTTACAGAGGAGAATATCATGCGTGGTATTGCCACAAAGATTACCACTTCCGGGGAGCATAAGATTAACATTGCAGCCACAAAGCCAGCGGCAGCATGGATTGAGGAAGGTGGGGCATTGTCTTTCGGTGATGCAACATTTGACCAGAAGATTCTTGATGCCCATAAACTCCATGTGGCAATCAAGATTACAGAGGAGTTGCTGTATGACAATGCATTCGGTCTTGAGAATTACATCATCACGGAGTTTGGTAAGGCACTCGCCAATGCCGAAGAGGATGCATTCCTTAATGGTGATGGTGTCGGAAAGCCTACTGGTATCTTTGACAAGACCAAGGGCGGCGAATCCATCGGAACACTTACTGCAGCACTTAAGTCCGATGATGTTCTTGACCTTATCTACAAGCTGAAGAGACCGTACAGAAAGAACGCATCCTTCATCATGAACGATGCTACCCTGGCACAGATTCGTAAGCTGAAGGATAACAACGGTCAGTACTTATGGCAGCCTTCTTATCAGACAAATGAGCCGGATAAGATTCTCGGCTACAATATCAGAACATCTGCTTTCGCTCCTACAGATGCGATTGCCTTCGGTGATTATAAGTACTATAACATCGGTGACAGAGGTTCCCGTTCTTTCAAACAGCTTAACGAGTTATTTGCCGGAAACGGTATGATTGGTTATGTTGCGAAGGAAAGAGTAGACGGTCTTCTTATCCTGCCGGAGGCAGTTAAGATTCTTGGTCTTAAGGCTGATACAACCACAACGGCAACAAAATAGTAGCAATGGTTAAGGGAGTAGTGAAATGCTGCTCCCTTTTATATGAGGTGGAAAGATGATAATTACACTTGATGAAATGAAAAATTATCTGCGTGTTGACCACGAGGATGATGATATTCTTCTTGAAAGTCTGATTGCATCTTCCGAACAGTTATGTATGGATGTGGCTCGTATCCCGGATGAAGAATCATTCGAGAAAGAGCCATGTTCAAAAGTGGCTGTCATGTATGCAGTTGCATATTTGTACGAACACAGGGAAGATGCAAACCATCTGGAACTGACTCTTTCCATCCGTGCTTTGCTATCGGGAATAAGGCAGGAGGGATTCTGATGGATGTAGCACTTCTTAATGTGAAGATTACCTTTCAGAAAAATTCTGTAGAGGTTGATGCAATCGGTAACCATAAAAACGGATGGACAGATTATTATACCTGTCATGCCACAGTAAGTGGTGAGAGTGGAACTGAAAAACATACAGCCGGGACAACAATAGAGGACAGTGACCTTGCATTTACCATTCGGTGGTGCAGGAAAGCTGCTGAAATTGATGTCACGGGATACAGAGTAGTCTTTCATGGAGAACTCTATAACATCACATCGGTTGACCACATGAATTTCAAGAAAAAGAGCCTTAAATTCAGATGTCAGAAAGTGAGGAGATAGGATGGCAAATGTATCAATTGACAATCTTGCCTCTGAAATCATGAAAGGTCTGCAAGAATATAAAGACCTTGCTACAGCAGATATGAAGACGGCTGTAAGAAAAGCGGGAAAATCAGTGAAGAAGGATATCCAGGCAAATGCTCCAAAGAAAACAGGTGCCTACTCGAAGAGCTGGTCAGTTAAGACCACGAAAGAGACTTCTGACTCTTTGGAACTTACAGTTTATTCCCCAAAGAAATATCAGCTTGCACATCTCTTGGAAAAAGGTCATGCAAAAAGAGGCGGTGGAAGGACAAAGGCAATGCCCCACATCGCACCAGCCCAAGAGAATGCAGTAAAGGAACTCGAAAATGACATCAAAAAGGCACTTGGAGGTTCGTGATGGAAGAGTTAGTGAAAATGATAGAAGAAATGGGTATTCCTTTTGCTTATGACCATTTTGCAGAAGGGGAAAGTCCTGACCCACCGTTTATCTGCTATCTTCTCCCAGACGATGAAAATTTCGCAGCCGATGGGAAGGTATATTACAGGATAAGCGGAGTAAGGATAGAACTGTATACGGATTTTAAGGATCCGATATTGGAACAGAAAGTAACAGCCGTGCTTGACAGCCACGGCATTTTTTATGCAAGGAACGAGGTATGGATAGAGGATGAAAAACTCTATGAAGTAGCCTTTGAATTTGCAATGCCAGTATAAGGAGGAATCGAAATGGCTAATAAGAAGAACAAGGTAAAGTTTAATATCTGCAATGTGCATTATGCATTATTGCAGAAAGCCGATGACGGCACAGTAACCTTTGGTACACCTGTAACAATGCCAGGGGCTGTTTCCCTGTCGCTTGATCCAAATGGTGAACCCAGTGTGTTCTATGCAGATGGGTATGCGTATTATACGATTAACAATAATCAGGGATATGAGGGGGATTTGGAACTTGCACTTGTCCCTGAGTCCTTCCGCACGGATGTGCTGAAAGAGTCTCTGGATGATAATAATGTGCTTGTGGAGGATGCTACAGTAGAAACAGGGGCATTTGCACTGCTTTTTGAGTTCGACGGGGATGTAAAGAAAATCCGTCATGTGCTTTATAATTGTACGGCTGCCAGACCTACCATCGAATCATCCACGAAGGAAGATGAAATTGAGGTTAAGACAGAAACACTTTCTATTAAGGCTTCTCCATTGGAAGGTGGTTATGTAAAAGCGAGAACATCTGATAACACAACAGAGGAAGCATATGCAGGTTGGTATAGCAAAGTTTATCTGCCTTCTTCTGCAAACAACGAGTAAGGAGAGTGTTCTATATGAGTATCATGAGAAAAGTAGAAATTGATGGAAAGCAGGTGCCTTTTAAGGCATCTGCAGCCATCCCAAGAATTTACAGAATTAAATTTAACAGGGACATTTATAAAGACCTTCGCTCCTTGGAGAAGGCTGTGGGAGAAGGGGATGAGCAGAATTCCAACCTTGACTTGTTCTCCCTTGAGATGTTTGAGAACATTGCTTATGTAATGGCCAAACACGCAGACCCTAATATCCCGGACACCCCGGAAGAGTGGCTTGATGAATTCAATACCTTTTCTATTTACCAGGTACTGCCTTCCATCATTGAACTGTGGGGTCTGAATGTGCAGACAGAGGTTGAATCTAAAAAAAACTTCGCCCAACTGACCGCCCGATGACAACACCCTTATTTCTGCTTCGATGCGTACAGCTTGGCATAAGCATTCGTGACCTTGATCTTCTTACGATTGGTCTTGTGAACGATATGTACGCAGAGAACGGGAATGATGATTATAAGGGATATAAGGAATTGGCAACACAGGAAGACTTCGATAGATTCTGATTGAGAAATCAGCCTTTTTCTGCTATACTTTTCTGTGGAAAAAGGCTGATGTTTGTCAGCGACAAATTTGAATTTGAGGAGGTGATAAGATGACAGCATATATGAGATTAAGATAATACCGC
>ERZ1036412.144-NODE-144-length-75548-cov-55.874081_pt1 | contig 75548 bp, 66 predicted proteins | sample MGYA00514218_ERZ1036412 | MGnify/ENA primary metagenome ERZ1036412 (study PRJEB33795, sample SAMN09464944) | human gut metagenome | host: Homo sapiens | place: USA: Stanford, California | collected 2016-11 | study: EMG produced TPA metagenomics assembly of the...
TAAGCCCAGAATCGTTGAATTTTCAGCATTCTGGGCTTAAGTTGACCACATTGGAGTCTGACCTTGCAGACAATTTTCTGCAAGATCCACATAATCTGTAATAACACCTGTCAGTTTACCTGTTGATGGATCTACACTGCTGATACCTCCATCCTGATTCAGATACCCTATCCGGATTGCACCATGCTGCCCGATCCACTCACTTTCTTCTTTTGAAAGAAACGAGCTGCTCTGTGCAGAAAGATAACGCCTGTAGAGATCATCTGTGTAAAATGGGTTGTCATCCTTGATTCTGCGCATAGCACTATCCAGTGATTCTTTGATATCCGGACGTTCTGGATTTATAGCGAAATAGATTTCTGTCTCTCCAATACTTGTAAGCGGTGAAATATCCGATTCTTCCCAACGGGGGTCTTCTTGCGAAACGAAGCAGTCAATTTCATGGTTCGACAGTTTGTCCATAATTTCTGTGTTTGTAGAAACATTGATATGCTTCGTATACAGACCATATTTTGATTCCCATTCATTAAGCACATCCTCCACTATATTATCTTTAAACACACCAATATTTTTTCCCTCAAAAGAATCCAAATTTCCTGCTGTAAGATCCATATTGGATGCATCCGTATAGATGTAATATTTCTCTTCCCCCATAGGCATATCGGAAAAAAGCATTTTTTCAGCACGTTCGTCTGTATAGGAAATGCCACCAAGAATATCAATCTCTCCATTTTCCAACTGTGTAAAGCAGTTTTTCCAATCACTTGTTATGTATTTATATGTCCATCCTGCATAACCTGCAATATCTTGAAGATACTCATAACCATAGCCGCTTCTTTCTCCCTTTTCATTGACTACATTATAAGTTTCCTCAAAAGATCCTACCCGGATAACATTGTCAGAGTTTTCTTTGGCAGATGCAGGAACGGATAAAACAATAAAACATATAATTGTGCAAAATATAATGTAACAAAATTTGAAATTCATTATATTCTGTACTAATTTGCACTTCTTCATCTTTCTCCCCTCCTCTAGGCTACAGTTGCTTGCTTGCTTCCAGATTTTAATTTTACATTCATTAATTATCAATAACCTCCACACTATTTTTCACAATATTTTTCCAAACAGCTTCTGTATTACTTATTCAAGTGCTCTATCATAAAAAAGCACTGCCAAACAGACAGTGCACCTCATTTCATGCAACTGGCTGCCATTTTACAGGCCCTGTAGCTTTGCGTCCCAGACTTTCATCTGGTTTGCCGATTTCCATATTATAGCTTTAATACTTATGCAAAAAAACTGGTTTTATTATACTATAGCACTCTACTGTACACAAGAAAAACATTACCGTTTTAACGCCAAAAAATAAAAAAAGAACAGCCGATACATATACTCGAACTGTTCTTCTACTTCCGAAGACCACGCAGCATTGACATTACTGTTTCCTGCTCATTTGTACTCAGATCGTTCCATATCCCTAGAACTTTCACCCGCTAAAAACAATATTTCCTATCGTCTGCCTTCACCCGCTAACAACAATGTAACCACATAGTAAATAATTCCAAATACAGCTATACTTCCCATCATAATGCCAATCATCTGATTTATACTCACCACATTTCCATGAAATACCGGATTGCAATCAAGCGTGTCTCTTATCGCTTCAACCATTTCATCCGGATAATTTTTTCTCTCCATCTCTCTGAAAACTCCGTGAAGCATATGATTCTTAATCAATGAAGTGGCATATGTACTCGGAAGATAAGACAGTGCCTTCTGAAGATCTGGTCCAAAATTTGAAATCGGCATATAAGCACCACATATAAAACCATATCCTGCGCTGACAATTGTACCTACAGCCGAAAGCTGTCCCTGTGTTGTCAACGGAAAGCTAATGATACTTGAAAGCGTACTTCCAAACAGGACGAGCAATATCATATCAAATAAAACCCATAATACGTCTGCTGCATTCATATACCAACCCATTTTAAGTAAATATCCCAGGCATAATACAAACGCAAGTCCATTGACCATCAATGAATTAGCTACTGTTGACAGAAAATATCCCAAATAAATTTTTTCCTTGCTGACCGGTGCAACATTAAAATCCTTCCTTGTTCCATTTGCCTTGTCCTGCACCATAGTCAGATTCACACAAAATGTTACAGTGATACAGCTCACTGCCATAAGTGATGCTGTCAGTTGTGCTACCACGGTTCCATTAATAAGCTTATCCGAAATCGTAATCATATCCGGAATTGCTGCTGTAAAAGAATCTTTGAAAACCTTTGCAAGAAATGTAGCATACAGAACAATCAGAATAACTGGTGTGATCATTGATGTAAACAACATACCTTTATCTTTAAAAAACAGTTTCCTGTTCCTGTCCATTAATGCCAATACTGTTCTCATCAGCGTTCACCTCCAAGCTTCTTTCCTGTGACTGCAAGAAATACATCATCCATTCCGCCTTTTACTACTTCATAATCCATGAATAGATCCTGATGCTCTACAATAAGCTCCGTAGCTTCTTTCGTATTTTTTACTTTTATCTGATATCCGTCACGTATTTTTTTATATTCTCTGTTCAATGTCTTTATTTCATCCTCGGAAACACCATAAACAGACACTATATCCTGTACATAATCATTTTTAAGTTCAAACGGTGTACCTTCTGCTGCAACACTTCCTTTGTCAAGAATCACAACATAACCAGCATTGGCAGCCTCTTCCATATAATGTGTAGTCAAAAATACTGTCATATTTTCTGTTTTCTGAAGCTTCTCGATAACATTCCAGATTAACTGCCTTGTCTGCGGATCAAGCCCTGTAGTAGGCTCGTCAAGAATCAAAATCTCCGGTCTGTGCAATAATGCACGGGCAATATCAATTCTTCTTCTCTGACCTCCCGACAGCTTACCTACAGGTCTGTTTAAAAACTCGTCAAAATCCAGAATCTCGACCAGCTCCTGTAATCTCTTATCAAAGGCCTTTCCTGTAATGCCGTATAAAGCAGCTCTGCTCTTTAGGTTTTCTTTCACCGTAAGCGGTTTATCAAGTACGCTATCCTGAAACACAACACCAAACATTCTTTTTGTCTGTGCGCCGGCTTTGTCAGTTTCTATTCCGTTTACCTGAACCGTTCCGCTGTCTTTTTTCTGCAATCCGCAGAGAATGGAAATGGTTGTACTTTTCCCTGCACCGTTTACTCCAAGAAACGCAAACAATTCTCCTTTTTTCACACGAAAGCTCAAATCATTTACCGCTTTTACTTCGCTAAAGCTTTTATTCAGATGACTGATTTTAATGATATCTGATTCCATATCTTCTCCTTTTGTTTCATCTTTCCTTAAATGACGCAGTATACGTTGGATTTACCTTTTTTAATAAAATCCATATGTTAAAAAGTAATATGAAGGCGAAAATCGTCCACATCCATGCCTGTGGCATTAAATAAAAGATTCCGTTTACATTTCCACCACCAAATGCTCCACTGAGTAAACACAAATATATTGGATCCAATACCAACATAATTACTGTTATATAATAAAAAATAGCCTTCACAAGCTTATTCTTTATTTCACAAATTTTATCCTTAAAATATACCAATGTTCTGGTCTTCCCATAAGCATTATAACCTCCAATACGTCATCTATTTTTCTTTCGAGGATCTGTTGGCTTTACCGCATCTTTTGGTATTAGCCAAGTCTTTCCCTTTTTCTCTGCTCCAGGCACTCTTCCCTGGCTACATAAAAGAGAAATTCTTCTAGATGAAATTCCCCATATTTTTGACATTTCGATCGTTGTTATATAATCCATAATTTTCCTCCAAACGATACAACAAGCCTATTATGAGTATATTCTTTTATCGGAATAGTTTCAACCAAAATTAAGTTTTCTTCTAAGCTGTTTGATTTGTTATTGTTTTCTAAGATTTTCACAAAAAAAATCCTCCTTTCGTATGTACGGATGCGTGAAAGGATGAAAGACGCATCCGGCCAAGAAAAAAGAGCCTACGGAAAACTCCGTAGACCCTCATTGCTTTTCTGGCGATTATAATAATATCACATCAAAAGAGAAAAGTCAGTGCAAGACCAGTGCAAATTTTTCATCAGAATTAACTTCTTTGTTTTCCTAATCGTGTTTAATGTATTTAGTGATAGTATCGATTAATTCCTCCATGTTAATCGGCTTGGAAATATGGTCATTCATGCCTGAATCCAGGGATTCCTGAATATCATCTATAAAAGCATTTGCAGACAAAGCTACAATTGGAATCGTAACTGCATCGGACCGCTCTATACCCAAGGCTCGAATGGCTTTTGCTGCTTGGTGTCCATCCATGTTTGGCATCATAATATCCATCAAAATAAGATCGTATGTGCCTCGTGGATGATTTTTAAACAAATTCACAACTTCTTTTCCGTCTGATGCGCGTGTTACGGTCATACCAGCATCTTCCAGCATTATCGTAGCAAGTTCAGCATTTAGATCATTATCCTCAGCCATAAGAACATGAATACCCGTCAAATCTCTATGCAGATGTTGTTTTTGTTCTGATTGAATAACCTGTTCTGGCAACTTCAGTGGGATCTCCACTGTGAATGTAGAACCTACACCTTTTTTGCTCTCAACAGCAATCGAACCGCCCATCATATCCACATATTTTTTTGTGATGGCCATACCAAGACCGGTTCCCTTATATTGAGTTCTGGCATTAGCATCATCTTCTTGTGAAAACGGATCGAATAATTTTTTCTGGAACTCTTCGCTCATGCCAATACCGTTATCTCGAACAACATAACGAGTTATGATATGTTTCTCATCCGCTCCTGGGTAACTGCTGATATCCAAAGTAATCTTTCCGCCGTCCTTTGTGAATTTCACAGCATTGCCAAGAAGATTCACCAAAACTTCCCGGATACGCACAACATCCGCAAGGACATATGGGTTCTTTGGGATTTCTCGATGTACTTCAAATTTAAGATCTCGAGTATAAAGAAGTCCATTCATAATCGCCTGGACGTTATCTGTCAATTGAGTAATGTCCACTGGCTCGGGCGAAATAGTAACTTTTCCACTTTCAATGCGAGTAAAATCCAGAACGTCATTCAACAAAGAGAGAAGATGATTCGAACTTTTTTGAACTTTCTCCAAGCTATCATGAATATCTGAAACTGTGTTCTGGTGAAGCGCAATGTTTGTAAATCCAATAATGGCATTCATCGGCGTTCTGATGTCATGGCTAATACTAAGCAAAAACGCAGATTTTGCTTTGTTGGCAGCATTTGCTTCCTTAGCGGCGGTCATTAATAATTGTTTTTGTTTTTGCTCTTCTGCCTTGCTTTTCTGGTAAACATAATAGGTATATAGACAAATTAAAAGCAATACAGCTCCTGCGACTAAACCGCAGATGATGGAAATATGATTCGTCTTTTCAACCATTCCATAAGCTGATTGCATATCCATTTCAATGCAAAATGCGCCAATGATTTCTCCTGTCCCATCATGATTTGCTCTTACAGGATAGCAAGCCGTAAAAATCGGACCCCATGTTGTATCAATGATATCCTGAGAGTACACATTCTCTCCAGAAATAGCCCTATCAATATACGGAACCATTTCTTCCTCAATATAATCTCCAGGGTGTCTTACATCATCCGCATCCGGATCCAAACCGTCTACCACATAAACGAGTTTTCCTTCTTCATTTTTTGTAGCGGTGTAAATATATCGAGTAGAATTCAGTGTTCTGATTTCATTGAAATATGAAGAAATATCCTTATATAATTGCTTCTTTTCATCAGATTGATCTTTGATTTGATCAAAATCTTCTTTGCCGATTCTTCTATTCACAAGTTTGTGTACTGCATCTGCACTCGCTGTGTCACGTGTGATTTCTGTTTCAAGGGCGGTCTTAGTGTAAGAACTTTGCAGAATATATGTGTACGACGCTATTACCAAAATTATCAAAAGTCCCGCAATCACAAAGATACTGCCTGTATTCTTCAGCCTAAGGAGTTTTTTCAAATTAATTCCTTCTTTTGTTTTCTTCATGCTGCTCATTCACATCCTCTAAATCCTAATTTATCAATTTTATCATAGCACATTTTCATGCAGTTTTTAATTCCAAAACTTCCAATTAAAGCCATCGGCTTAACGTAACGTATCACTTCGTTTAATGAAATTGGTACAAGCATCAGTTTCTGTTTCCGGATACAAAATACCGCTCTCTCTTCCAAGTTTAAAACAACGCATCATCCATATCATGTTTCGTGCAAGATTCCGCATGGTCTGCATACCTTCTTCATCCTGAGAAGCTTCTTCTCCGTAAAGACCATGTACCATGTTCCAATAGGTAGAACCGGCGACTGGCATCTGTGCAATCCCAAAATATTTATTGATCCCATCAAGAGCTGCCGTGGTTCCTCCTCTTCTTGCTACTGCAACAGCAGCACCCGGTTTAAATTTGAAGGCGTCATAACCTCCGGCACTGTAAAAAACTCTGTCCAAAAAATCATAAATACGTCCGCTTGGATGTGCGAAATATACTGGTGTTGCAAATACAAAGCCATCTGCTGTTTTGGCCTTTTCAACAAATTCATTCACACCATCATCTTTAATCACGCATTTTCCTGTTTTTTGACAGACATTACATTGAAGACAATCTGCTATCGGCTTTCCTCCAAGCTGAACAACCTCTGTCTCTACTTCTTCTGAATGAAATACCTTTATCATTTCTTCCAAAGCTGTCATTGTTGTTCCATGCAGATGACTGCTTCCGTTAACAAGCATTACTTTCATTTAATTTAACTCTGCATCAGATTCATCGTATGCGGTGAATTTGCATTTCCGATCATTACACCAATCGTATACCTTTTCTCCATACGTATGCTCCCTTTCCACAAGTCTTTGTTTTCGTTTTATTTTACAATTTTTTTTTGCCATCATTCAATATATTTTAGTTGTTTTTACCAAATTATTTAAATATCTGCAACCCCTTTCCCGTTTACAGGACTCTACGCCTCATGCGGAGCACTATATATCACAGGTACATTACGAAGTAATTTCCTGCGACATACAAAAATTACCGCCAGGTCTATTTCAATCCGCGGTAATTTTCATTTTCTGTTATTCAGATTTCATGATCAGTAGATTGTCACTGCCATAATTATATATACAAGAATAGATACCAGACAGTACATGGAGTTTGTTGTGGAAACATAAGCGCTTCCTTCTTCATCTTTCATAAAAGTCTGCATACTGAATGTGGCCGGTGCTGACATATAACTGATAATTGCAAGATTGACCAGCCGATCATCACCTACCAGATAATGTACAGCAACAAGAACTCCTGCGATCATCACTGCCTGAAGCAATACACGTAAGATGATCGTGGCAATGCATGGCTTTAATAATTTCGCATTCAGTTCCATGCTGTATCCCACTACCAGTAAAATAATGGCAGTCACAGATGTGGTGAGAATATTTTCCACACTCTGGTACACGCCTCCGAAAGGACTGTCTAAAACTGCAAGGATCACCTTCGATAATCCTGCAATAATTCCCAGGATACTTGCAATAAATGCCGGAGTCTTTAATGCACTGAAAAACAGTTTTTTCACATCAATCTTCTCACCGTTTTCCACCTGTCCCAGCATTCCCATATATACACTGAATCCAAACAACAGTCCGGCAATATCCAGAACTGCAATACGGGAAAGATTTTCACTGCCACAGAGGCTTGTATATAACGGATAGGCCATAAGTCCCCCTTCATATACGCTTACCATAAACGGTAGATATTTCTGATAGGTTCCTTTCAGAAATGGCTTCAGCAAAAAGCCCAGACCAAAGGATACTACCAGCATTACAAACATGATCAAAATCAGGATTCCGGTTTCTTTATTATATTCCGCTGTTGCCAGAGCATGAAAAATAGCAACCGGAAGCATAACATTCGTTACAAGCACCTTCATGTTATTGATTCCGTCTCTGGTCAGAATCTTCCATTTTCTGCACAGCATACCGACCACGATCATAACCAGTACAGGCAGAACAATTTCTAATACATTCACTTTTTTACTCCTCCTAATATATAACTCAGCTTTGTTTATTGTAACTCAAAAAAACATTTTTCGCCACCTATACTTTCTGTTGTATTTTCACTTTTTTGCAGTTATAATTTTATGTGAATTTACGAAAAAAAAGGAGAACTCAAATGAATACTTTCAGCATTCTGACTGCTCAGATCGGAATGTTCGTGATCTACATGCTTGCAGGCGTGATCCTGATCCGCACACGGGTTATGAACAGAGAAAATCTTGAAGTCATTTCAAAATTTGTAATAAAATTGGCGCTTCCTGTAATGATTTTTATCAATACTGTAAACGGAGTGGAACGTAAAACTCTTTTTCATTCACTGAGCATTTTTCTGATTGCGGGAATTATGTATATATGTCTGTTTTTACTCAGCTACATATCTGGTATTTTTTTTCATTTGCATGGTAACCACAGGCAGCTTTACAGTGCCATGAGCGTATTCGGAAATGTGGGATTTATGGGTATTCCCATAGTAACCAGTATTTATCCGGAAAACGGTATGCTCTACATCTGTGTATTTACCATTATTGATCAGCTCATGCTGTGGACAGCAGGTGTACGCCTTACTTCAGGTACAGACAGTCAAAAAAACCGTTTTGATTTCCGGAAGCTGATCAATCCTGTTACTGTTTCCATCTTTCTTGCTGTGATCTGTGTGCTGACAGGAATCCGGCTTCCTGAAGTTCTGAACAATTCCCTTCAGAAAATCGGCCAGACCGCCACACCTCTCGCAATGATCTATCTTGGCGGTGTTTTCGCCTGTATCGATGTACTGAAAAATATCCGGAGATTGGATTATTATGGAATTGTCATCCTAAAAATGCTTTTGTTTCCGCTTTTCTTCTATGTATTACTTGGATATCTTCCGGTTTCTTCAGAAATCCGCACTACCATGGCTCTGACTTCTGCAATGCCAGTTATGTCCTCTGTGGTAATGATGGCAAATGCCTACGGATCAGATGGCGATTATGCAATGGGTGGAATTCTTGTTACAACTATCTGTTCTGTTTTTACACTTCCATTTATTTACTGGATTTTTCATTTTATCGGATGATTTAAATATAATATTTTTTTATAAATATTTATAAATTTCATTTATAAAAAAGTGTGGTATACCAACTCTACAACAGCGCTTTCCGCATTCTGGATATCCGCAACAATCTTCTGGAGAATTTCACCGGTTCCAGAAAGCAGATCATTGATCTGGCAGCCTCCACCATTCCTTCTTCTTATCTCCTTCCTGAACTTCTCGCAGGTTTTGGCAGAATGTATCCTGATGTATATTTCCATTCCTGGCAGACAGACAGTTCCGGCGCTATTAACCGTGTACTGGATGGGACCGTAGACCTGGCTTTGACAGGACAGAATACAGGAGACGACAGCTGTGTATTTATTCCCTTCTGTCAGGATAATATGGTGATTGCTACCCCTGTGAATGATCATTATTTAAACTTAAAACAAAAAGAACAACCTGTTGTTTTTCAGGACTTTATCAAGGATCCTGTTATCATCAGGGAAAAGGCTCCGGAACCAAAAAGGAAATGGATATTTTTCTGGAAAATGCCGGTATTGAACCTTCCAGTCTGAATGTAGTAGCCCGCATGAATGACCTGGAATCAATCAAAAAATCTATTGTAAACGGGCTTGGATTTTCCATTCTTTCTGCCAGATCTGTCGTTGACCTGCAAAAAACAAAGCAGATTCTTCTGTTTCCATTAGAAGAATCTGCTCACAAACGCAGTTTTTATATTGTTTACAGTAAAAACAGAATTCTGAAATCCCATGTACGCCAGTTCATTCACTATGTAAAAGAATACTATCAGACAGTCTGATTAATATTCTGATATTTTTTTGGCATCCAATTTCCCTTCCATGCATAGATAAGCATGAGTACCATTCCTACAGCCCATGAAACAGGATACAGTACATATATAATATCAATGCTGGTGAAATGTGGAACCACAAACTGAATCCACAGAATACGGAACAGGCATAATGCAAGCAGCATCACTACCATGGGAGGTACCGTCTTTCCTGTTCCGCGAATGGTTCCTGCCAGGGAATGCATAATTCCCAGAAGGAAATAGAACGGGCAGAAATATTTCATTGCCTGTGCCCCATAATAGATTACTTCTTTATCACTGCTGAAAATCCCTATGATCGGTCTGGAAAAGGTCAGCAGGAGAATTCCTGTCACGATCGTATAAAGCACGCTCATTCCAAGAGTTACTCTCAATCCTTTCCTGATTCTGTCTGTTTTTCCCGCACCATAGTTCTGACCGGTAAAAGTCGTTGCTGCCATACTAAAACTCATTACCGGCAGAATGTTAAACCCATCTACTTTCAGGTATGCACCAAAACCCGCCATTGCACTGGCTCCGAATCCATTGACACCAGATTGTACCAGTACATTTGAAAAGGAGATTACCGTGTTTTGAATTGCAGTCGGCAGACCTACCTGGATAATCCGTCCTGCCATTGTTCTATCAATGGAAAGTTTCTTCGGATTTATGCGGTAAATATCCGGAACTCTCATCAAAAACCATAATGCAAAAATGCAGGAAAGTACCTGGCTGATATCTGTTGCAATTGCAGCACCCTCGACTCCCATGTGCATTCCGCCGATAAGCCATAAATCCAGAAAAATATTGGAAAACGAAGCTACTGCCAGATACATCAGCGAACGTCTGGAGTTACCTACTGCATTCAGGATCCCCGCTGCCATATTATAGATGACATTAAAAACCAGTCCATAAGAATAAATTCTCAAATACAGAACTGACTGATTCATTACTTCTTCCGGAGTTCTCATCCACCTGAGAATTGCAGGTGAAAATACAATTCCAGCGATAGTAAGAACAATTCCCAGAATAAGCGCAAGCATCAAGGCTGTATGTGCAGAACGCTGAACGCCATTCTCATCTCCTGCTCCATAAAACTGGGATACAATAACTCCCGCACCTGCAGATGCCCCCATACTGAATGCAATCAGCAGACAAATCAGCGACGTACTGGAACCAACTGCAGCCAGTGCATTGCTGCCCACAAAATTTCCTACAATAATTGAGTCCACTGTATTGTACATCTGTTGGAGCAGATTTCCCAGTATCAATGGAATAGAAAACAGAAGGATCTGTCTCCAGATGGTCCCTTCTGTCATGGTACTGATCGATTTTAACTTCACACTCTTACTCTTTTCATATGCTGCCACTCTCATTCCCCCATTCATATATTATTGCTGTTCACAACGCGTCCGGCAGCACCCTTCGGCATTCCTATTATAAAATATTTTATATAAAAATCAAGCCGCCACTATTTATAGCATTGCATTTCCTGTCAGTTTACTGTACAATACTTTTATATTGTAAAGTACGAAACAGGAGGTAATTTATTATGGCTTTTGATATCACACCTTATGTAGATATGTCCCCAAAAAAAGTTCGTGAACTAATCCGCAAGGGAGTTATTGATTTCCCCACTGCAGGAATGTGCCGTGGCTATGCGCAGGCAAATCTGGTAATTCTGCCACCGGAATATGCTGCAGATTTTGAAGAATTTGCACACAAGAATCCATTTCCGTGTCCAATTCTCGAGATTATCAAAGGAACTCCTGAAACTCATGACATGGGTGAGGGCGGAAATATCTGCACGGATATCCCGAAATACCGTATTTATGAAAACGGTGTATTTACAAAAGAAATTACTGACGCCTCCGAGTATTGGAAAGAGGGATATGTTGGATTTCTTATCGGCTGTTCTTTCTCATTTGAAGAAGCACTGATCAGAGAAGGGATTGAAATCCGTCATATCGCCCAGGGACGAAATGTACCGATGTTCAAAACTAACATTCAGACAGTTCCTGTTGGTCCATTTTCCGGTCCTATGGTCTGCTCCATGCGCCCGATGACACCGGAAAACGCAAAAAAAGCTTATGACATTACTTTCAAAATGCCGAATGTTCATGGTGCCCCTGTACATATGGGAGATCCGAAAGAGGTCGGTGTTGATGACGTTATGAAACCTGATTACGGTGAAGCAGTGGATATTTACGAAGGGGAAATTCCTGTGTTCTGGCCATGCGGCGTAACTCCGCAGGCAGCAATTGAGAATGCCAAACCGCCAATCGTTATCACTCATGCTCCCGGACATATGTTCATTACAGATATTCCGAATGCAGAGTTAAACGACTATCTGGAAGCAAAAAAGAAATAATCAGAAAGCAGCAGAAACCATGGAATTTACATTTCCCAACTATTATAAAGAATTTTCTTGCATTGCCGGGTCCTGTCCGGATACCTGCTGTGCAGGATGGCAAATTGTTATTGACAATAAAACCCTGAAGAAATATCAGCATTTCAAAGGTCCTTTTCACAATCGACTGCACAACGATATCGACTGGAAGGAACATGTCTTCCGCCAGTACAACCGACGGTGTGCATTTCTGAACGAAGAAAATCTGTGTGATATTTACACAGAAGCAGGTCCGAAAATGCTTTGCGACACCTGCAGAAATTATCCACGACACATTGAAGAATTTGAGAGCCTGCGTGAGATTTCTTTGTCCCTTTCCTGCCCGGAAGCAGCAAGAATTCTGCTGTCTCAGAAAGAAAAAGTTCATTTTGTTACCATCGAAAAGGAAGCCGCTGAAGAAACCTATGATGATTTTAATTACTTTTTATTTACTGCACTGATGGATACCAGAGATCTTCTGATAAAAATCATCCAGAACAGAAATGTCCCCATACGGAAACGCCTGTGGAAAGTACTTGCCATCACACATGATTTTCAGCTGTGTTTAAATAAAAACGAACTTTTTAAATGGGAAGAGATTCGGAAACGTCATGAAGATTCCGGATTCGGAAAAACATTTTGTGATAAAGTTCATTCCAGAATGAATACTTCTGACACATCAAAGGATCTATTTAAAAACATGTGGAAAACTATTGTTCCGGAAATGGAAGTTCTTCGTCCCGGATGGAAAGAATTTCTGAAGGAACGTCTTGATTCCTTATATATTTCTTCAGGAGAAAACGATTATATATATCAGAAAAACGAATTTGATTTCTACTGTCCGGACTGGCAGATTCAGGAAGAACAGCTTCTGGTTTACTGGATTTATACTTATTTCTGTGGTGCAGTCTATGACGATGAAATCTTTACCAAGGTTAAAATGGCTGTCGTCTGTACTTTGTTTATCCATGAGCTTGATGTCGGAACATATCTGAAAAACGAACATCATTTTAACCTGAATGATCAGATTCAGATCTGTTATCAGTTCTCCAGAGAGCTTGAGCATTCGGATCTTAATCTGAATAAATTTCAAGAACTGATGTCTGAAAATAATATTTTCTCCTTTGAAAATCTGTTAAAGATATGCTGAATGACAAAAAACTTGCTGCTCATTTCTTATTCTTTTTACAATTGCATTATTTGATATAAAAAACTTGTATTCTTTCGGATTTGGTAATCATCGCCTTCTATAAATTGCATTCACCCCAAATTGCGTATATTCTCCTGCTCGATATCCCCATCTGCATATACCCAGTTCCAGTCCATGTTCTGACTGTCCAATGACCGGTGCGACATCGGTCGGACGGATATCTCCTTGTGTCAGCCGGATCCTCCCATCTATGTTCTGTACCACTCTGGAAATCTCCTCCATCATATCGGGATCTATATAATATCTGCTGCACATATTCTCTCCTATTTTAGAATCTTTCTTATCTGCGTATCCGCGGCTTCTGGATAAAGCTGTTTCATAATATTCTTATGTTTAATCGGTGCTTTTTCATCCTCAAACAGAGCATCAAAATCATAGCCGTCCCTGCGGTAGTTGGCAAATACCGGCAGCCATTTTTTGGAAATAAACCCGGCTTTTTTGGCAAAGAATTTTCCGTAAAGAACATCATGTCTTTTGGCAATGGCAATCCTCCATCTCCACGGATCCCTCACCGGATCATCAGACCACCAATATTCTGCCACTGTCCGTTCCTCCAGAGAAAACCCCGGAATTTCGTTCTTAAAAAGAGAAAGAAAACCAACCCGGTTGATATATTCGACTACTTCATCCACATCGTGGATGCATTTCGGATCATCCCATGTTACTCCATGAACGATCCATTCCCCTGCTTCGTTTCCCATGACTTTCTCCTTTCTGTATTTTGCTGTCTTAAGTATACCACACATTGACAAGGCAAGACAAAGATATATATTTTTATCGAAAAAATTGATGACATTTTTGTTACTGTTCATACACAATGTCATTAACTTAAGCAATTTGCCAATACTGCATTGATGAAAATATCAGCAGAAGGATTTAATTATGCTAAAAAAGGGAATATTGAGGGATTAAGATGCAATGTCTTGCTGAAATTCGGGTATAACAAAAAGACAAAATCAATATTTAATATTGAAATTTGTCTAAAAATGAAATATGGTAATATACCACCTTCTGCAATAACTGGTTTATCCACCATTTTTGTGTTAATATAAAAGTAATAAAATACATTTAAGGACAAGAATGGTGTAAATATTATGGATATTTCAGATTTTGTTAAGAAAGCAAAAGAATATAATGTTCTTGGAATCAAAATTTCAAAAGATAATGAACTTGCAGCAGAGTGGTACAGCGAACCGGAATGCAGAAGGAATATTTATTCTGCAACAAAGAGTTTCACATCCTGTGCAGTTGGCTTTGCTGTTCAGGAAGGGCTGATCGATCTTAATGAAAAACTAACAGAAGCATTTTCAGGTGACTTGCCGGAGTGTATAGATGAGAACCTGAAAGAAGCAACTGTTCGTGATCTTCTTACCATGTGCCTTGGACAGGAGAAGGGCAGTCTGATGGGAGAACAACGACCTTTATATGAAGAAGATAACTGGGTAAAAATGTCTCTGGCTATTCCCTTTAAGTATAAGCCGGGTACGCATTTTGTGTATAATAACGTTGGTCCCTATCTGGCAGGCATTCTTGTACAAAGACGCTCCGGCTGCAATCTTGTTTCTTACCTTACACCCAGACTTTTTTCCAAACTTGGAATAAAACGTCCTACATGGGAGACTGATCCACTTGGAAACAGTTTTGGAGCCGGCGGATTATTTCTGACCCTTTCTGAACTTCACAAATTTGGACTGTTTTATCTTAATAAAGGCAAGTGGAATGGAAAACAGATACTGTCTGAGAAATGGATAGAAGAAAGTACAAAGGCAGCTGATGTTGGATACTATGGTTATCTTTTCTGGCGTGGTGAATATAATTCTTTCCGGGCAGATGGAAAATACTCCCAGATTTCTATGATCCTGCCGAAAAAAAACGCAGTCGTTTCGTTTGTTTCAGAATGCCGCAGGGGAGACGAACTTCTGAAGACAGTTTATGAGCTTGTCTGCGCAAAATTATAATATCTTTTCTCCGCGGAAAAACAATCTTCTCTTTCTATAATGCTGAGTTAGTGGATATGGGAGTTTCCGCGGAGAGAATCCAATTTCCTGTTTTAAGACAATCGCCGATTATTTGAGAAAATAATACTACAATCAGAACCCGATTCTGATTTGGCTGCTACCCTGCTTATGGTTTCCACGTAGCAGAAAAACGACGGGTTTCCCCGCCGCAATATCTCTTATACTTGATCAACCACCATTGGTTCTGTCTCTCTGTAGAACCGCCGCTGCTCTACCCTGAAAAGCTGCTCCAGTCGTGCCGGGCTGTCCAGTCTCCCTTCGTACTCCTCTTTATTCTCCGCATGTATAATAAACGGAGCAATATCTGCCTGCAGGCATTGCACAAATGCAATGATGCGGGCTACCTTATAACATGAGAAAAGCATTAAACAGGGAGACTCACGCCAAAACTATGAATCTCCTTGTTTAATAAAGGTTCGAAGCAGCCCTCCGGGTATATCTATATCTTATTTTTGATTAATCTCTGCGAATCCAGCAGCATCAATTTTTAATTCTATTTTTTCGCCTTTTTTAAGTTCTTTCCATTGAGAAAAATCCATTTCATATCTTCCTGTTTCGGTCTTGCCCTTCTTTTTCTCATATGTAGCGGTCACAAAATAATGCTCTTCTTCTGCTCCTGTTCTCTGTCCGTCTTTAAGTTTCGGTTCCGGCCAGGAAGGGTTCTGATCATTGCCGGAACTTTTTGCAGTATCGACAACCGTCCATTTGTCTATTTCATAGTAATATTTTGTAGCATACACAGGCTCCTTCCGGTAGACTGGTTTTTCTACATCTTCGGTGTAGGTTTCCTCAGTATATACCGGAACGCTTTCCGTTTGCTCCTCAAAATATCCATTTCCAAGATCAACATAAGAACTCTTCTCTTCGTAGTGGTCTATGACACTGCGTGTTTTGGTTTCTGTAACTGTCTCGTAATGGTCGAGAACGTCTTTGTAGGATTGAATTTCACTTTTTGTATATTGCAGCCTCGCATCATCGGGCAGCGACCAGTCACTTTCATTGTGAGTTACAACCTCTTCAATGTCAATGGTTCTTTCCCAATCCAAGTCATCAATCGTTACGTTTTTGATCTTCGGTGCCAGGCATGACATCATGCCAAAAATGATTGCTGCGAAGATTCCCAGAATGAGCAGCACCCGCCTCAGCAGTGGCTTTTTCTTTGGTGTATTTTGGGGGATATTTTTCTGACAGGATTCTTTTTTCTCTTCTTTCTTTTTGTCTCTTTTGGTCTCTTTTCTGTCTCTTTTTAAAAAACTATAGCAATTTCATAAGATTTCTATAGTTTTTTCAGGGTTTCTGTACTATAATGAAATCCATAAAGAGATTGTCATATCAAAAATAGTAATATAATTTTCTGCTAGAAAATCAGATCATCTCCCATCAAACTGGAAATTCAGGGAAAGTTGTTCTGATATTATTATGAAAAAGATGATCGAAGCCCAGGAAAGACAGATGTCCAGTGGTTCCCAGGGCGGACAGTACTAATCAGATAAAAGCCTCTCAGTTGAGGAACTGAAAAAAACCGATGGTGATGACTGAAAACAGTCAAATCCATCGGTTTTTCTATAAAAGCGAATTAATAAAATCAGATCATCCCTATCAGATGTACGATCAGTGCAGCCACCCAGGCAATCACACACTGCCATACCACAACACCGACAGCCCATTTGCTGCCCATTTCACGTTTGATCGAAGCGATAGCCGCCACACATGGTGTATAGAGCAAACTGAATACCAGCAGGGATGCTGCTGCCAGCGGAGTCAGTACAGAGGCAATATTTCCACTGAAAAGTACTTCCAGAGTAGATACCACGCTCTCTTTTGCCATAAATCCGCTGATAAGAGCTGTACAGATTCTCCAGTCTCCCAGTCCGATTGGTTTAAATATAGGTGCCAGGACTCCCGCCACCATTGCCAGAATACTGTCTGCAGAATCTTTTACAAGATTTAAATGCAGATCAAAGCTCTGCAGGAACCAGATTATCATTGATGCAAGCAGGATAATAGAAAACGCTCTCTGCAGGAAATCTTTTGCTTTTTCCCACAAAAGCTGACCTACATTCCTTGCTCCCGGCAGCCGGTAATTGGGAAGTTCCATGACAAACGGTACGGGATCTCCCTTGAAAAGAGTTCTGTTATACAAAAATGCCGCCAGGATTCCCACCAAAATTCCAAGCAGGTAAAGACCTGCCATAATAAATCCGCCCTTCTTCGGGAAAAAAGCACTTACAAAGAAAGAATAAATCGGCAGCTTCGCAGTACAGCTCATAAATGGAGTCAGCAAAATCGTCATCTTTCTGTCACGCTCACTTGTAAGTGTACGTGTGGCCATAACAGCCGGAACCGTACATCCGAATCCAATCAGCATTGGTACAATGCTTCTTCCGGAAAGGCCGATCTTACGCAGAAGTTTGTCCATCACAAAAGCAACACGTGCAACGTATCCGCTGTCTTCCATAAGAGACAGAAAGAAAAACAGGGTTACGATAATCGGCAGAAAACTGAGTACACTTCCCACACCTGTAAAAATACCGTCAATGACCAGGCTATGCATGGCACTGTTTACATTTGCTGCTGTCAGTGCTGCTTCTACCAGCGCAGAAACCTTATCAATTCCAATCTCCAGAAGCCCCTGAAGCCACGCTCCGATCACATTAAAGGTAAGATAAAATACCAATACCATGATTCCGATGAAACAGGGAATCGCTGTATATTTTCCTGTAAGAATCTTATCAATTTTCTCACTTCGGATTCTTTCTTTGCTTTCTTTAGGCTTTACAACTGTCTGTTCACACAAACGCTCAATAAAGTCAAAACGCATATCTGCGATCGCAGCACTTCTGTCAACCTGACGCTCTGTTTCCATCTGCTGTACGATATGCTCCAGCATCTCCGTCTCATTTGTGTCCAACTTCAGCTTCTCAAGAATCAGCGGATCTCCCTCGATTGCCTTGGTTGCTGCAAAACGGGTAGGAATATCAGCCTGCGCCGCATGATCCTCAATCAGGTGCATGACCGCATGAATACAGCGGTGTACTGCACCGTCATGGTCACTCTTATCACAGAAATCCTGACGCAGCGGATGTTCCTGATATTTCGCTATATGTAACGCATGGTCAACCAGCTCATCAACCCCTTCATTCTTTGCTGCGGAAATAGGGATTACAGGTACTCCAAGCAGCGATTCCATCTTATTTACATCTATAGAACCCTGATTTCCCAGCACTTCATCCATCATGTTCATTGCAACTACCATAGGAATATCCATCTCCAGAAGCTGCATGGTCAGATACAGGTTTCTCTCAATATTGGTAGCATCCACAATGTTGATGATCGCACTTGGTTTCTCATCCAGGACAAAATTTCTGGAGACAATCTCCTCACTGCTGTAAGGGGACATGGAATAAATTCCCGGAAGGTCTGTGATTTCTGTATCCGGATGGCCTTTAATCGAACCGGTCTTACGATCCACCGTTACTCCTGGAAAGTTTCCCACATGTTGACTGGAACCTGTCAGTTGGTTAAACAGTGTAGTTTTTCCACAGTTCTGATTTCCCACCAATGCGTACGTCAGTGTAGTTCCCTCAGGCAGTGGATGTTCATCTTCTCTGGAATGATACTTTCCATCCTCTCCAAGTCCCGGATGTGCCAGGTCGCTTACAGCCTCTATTCCGGCGTGACTTCTGCTTCGCTTCGGGATCTGTTCGATTTCTATCTGCTCTGCTTCCGCAAGTCTTAATGTCAGTTCATATCCATGTACCTGTAATTCCATGGGATCTCCCATGGGTGCAAACTTCACGACTGTGACCTCAGCTCCCGGAATCATACCCATATCCAGGAAATGCTGACGCAAGGCACCTTTGCCGCCAACCGACGTGATCACAGCACTTTTTCCGATTTCCAAATCTTTTAATGTCATTTTCAGTCGCTCACCTTTTGTATTTGTATTTGGTTATCATCGTCATTATTGGCCGATTTTTCTCAATAACCTTATGCAGATAGCTTATACTAACTGATAATTTTTGTCAAGTAGCAGGTATGTCTCAATTTTTTTATAACCGAAAGCACAAAAAACTCAGATGAATTTATGTTATCATCTGAGTTTCTCAATGTCTTAACCTGACAGGTCATTAAACCTGTCTGTGATTACTTCATTACTTATTATTCTGATCATTCTCAAGTAACTGATTTATGTGATTGCCCTGAGATTTGAAAATTGTTCTTATTTTTTATATGTCAGATCCACACAGAACCAGTGATATCACCGTTAATTACATAATATGCTTTGTTCTCTTCAGGTTTGATATAAATCTTAATATCTTTGAGATCTTTCTCCTTTTTACCCAGTTCGTCTGTCCAGATTCTTCTGACATTACTTAAAATATTTTTTGTATATACTTCTCTGCCCATGAACTGAATATATACTTCTGCTGTTGCTTCTTTCTTAGTGGTTCTTCTTGTTGTCTTCTTCTCGGCAGCGGTCTCTTCAGCCGGTTTCTCAGCTGTCTTAGCAGGGGCCTTCTTTGTAGTTCTTTTCGTTGTTTTTGTTGGTTTTGCAGCAGTCTTTGTTGTTTTAGCTGTCTCTTTTTTCTCGGCTTCTTTCTCTGTTTCTGCCGGTTTCTTTTCTACAGTGTCTGCTGCTTTAGCTGTTTCTTTCTTCTCGGTTTCTTTCTCTGCTTCTGCTGATTTCTTTTCTGCAGTCTTTCTTGTTCTTCTTGCTGCCGGTTTCTTTGCTGTTGTTTCTTTCTTTACAGTCTCTGTTTCAGCAGTTTCTTTCTTGTTTGCTTCTTTATTTACAGCTACTTCTTCAGCAGTTGTCTTTGCAGGAGCCTCTTTAACTTCGGTTGTCTTCGCAGTGGATGTGTTGAGATCTGCTGTAGTTGCTTTTGTTGCCATATGATTAGCCTCCTTACAAGGTATAAGTATTCGTAACTGCTCAGTTTTGTACAGTTACAGGTATTCTTATGTTACCGAAAATATGATAAACAGTAACATTCTTTTATGAAAATAGAATACTACGAATCTTCTGCTTTTGCAATGTTTTTCTGTTTTTATAATTTAGGCATCTTATGAACAGTAACATGAACAGTATTATTTTTTACTCTGTATCCGTCATTTTCTATAGTCCTAGATTCTGCAGATCTTCCTTCATATATGCCAAAAGTCTCCTCTGAAGTTCCTCATTCTGCGGAAGGCTTAAATCCCCGTCAAGGGACAGAATCTCTGCGGCCGTCTCACTGGCAGCCTTCAGGATATCCGCATCCTGATAGATATCCCCCAGTTTAAATTCCAGCAGACCACTCTGTCGGATTCCAAAAAGATCACCAGGACCGCGAAGCTTCAGATCCTCTCCTGCAATATAAAATCCATCGTTGGATTTATTCAGGATCTGCAGACGTTTAGAAATCTCTTTTGCACCATTTCCCTGCATAAAAATGCAATATGACTGATATTCCCCTCTACCGACACGCCCGCGAAGCTGATGAAGCTGTGCCAGCCCGAAACGCTCGGCATTCTCCACCATCATCACTGTAGCATTAGGCACATTCACTCCTACCTCAACTACAGTAGTAGATACCAGGATCTGAATTTCCCCTGCGGCAAAAGCCTCCATGATCACATTCTTCTCTTTCGCTTTCATCTTTCCATGAAGAGAAGCAATCTTTATATCCGGCGAAAAAACATTGCGAAGCTTCAGGGTATAATCCAGCACATTTTCCCCATCCATCCCTTCGCTCTCCTCCACCATTGGACAGATCACATAAACCTGCCGTCCCTGACGGATCTGCTTCTCCATAAAGGAATAAGCCTTCGGCCTATAAGAAGTATCCACCACACAATTTTTAATGGGAAGTCTCTGCGCAGGAAGTTCATCAATTACTGAAATATCCAGATCCCCGTATATAATGATCGCCAGCGTCCTTGGAATCGGTGTAGCACTCATCACCAGCACATTAGGCGGGTTTCCCATAGTAGTCAGTGCTTCCCTCTGTTTCACACCAAAACGATGCTGCTCATCTGTAATAACCAGTCCAAGATTATTGTACTGCACTTTTTCCTGAATCAGCGCATGCGTTCCTATCACCAGGTTAGCCTCTTTTGACGCGATCAGCGCATATTTTTCCCTTTTCTCCTTCGCAGTATCTGATCCTGTCAGCAAAACCGGATGCCCAAAATCAATATTCTGTTCCTGCAGCAATTTCTCCATTGCCTGAAAATGCTGCCTTGCAAGAACCTCCGTAGGTGCCATAAGCACTGCCTGATATCCATTCTCCACAGTCATGATCATTGCAAGAAACGCAAGGATCGTCTTACCACTTCCTACATCTCCCTGAACCAGTCTGGACATCAGAGCCTGGCCGCTTAAATCCCTCTCAATCTCATGCCACACATTCAACTGCGCCTTTGTCAGATCATAGGGCAGACTTTCAATAATCTGCTCTGTCGTCCATACCGGATGCATGGGAAACGTATTCGGTGCTTCCTCCGTCTTCTCCTTCAAAGACTGCACAGCAAGAATAAAAAGAAGAAACTCGTCAAACACCAACCTTCTCCTTGCAGCTAACAGCTCCTGCATATTTTTGGGAAAATGAATCGCAGGAATCGCAAAATTCCTGTCTGCCAGGTGATACCTCTCCTTATACTCATCTGCCAGATACTCTGCCTGAAGCTTCTGCTCATCAAGCACCTGATGGATCAGCTTCACGATCGTCTTATTAGAAAGCCCCGCAGTCAGTCCATAAATCGGCTGAAGACTGTGCAGAATCTCCTCATAAGCCGCAGGCGTAAAAATCTCAGGGTGCTCCATCTGCAGCTTCCCCTGCTTCCTGACGACACGCCCCCGCAGAACAAACCTGCTGCCTTTCCTGACTGCAGAGCGCAGATACGGTGCATTAAACCACGTAACAGAAATTTTCCCCGTAAGATCTGCCACAGTGGTTGTGATCACCTGAAGATTCCGCACCTGATTCACATACACACCCGTTATAACCGCCACAGAAATCGCCACAACAGCTCCCTCTTCCAGAGACCGGATCTCAACAGGCTCCTCATACGCATCATAATTACGTGGATAATAACTCAGAAGAGATTCCATATCCGTAACTCCTATTTTCGCAAATAACTTTTCCGTTTTCTCCCCCACGCCCTTAAGGGTTCTCAAAGATATCGACATCTATCTCCTTTTCCTTTCTAAAAAATCCATCACAAATATAAATTTAACCAAATCAAGTATCCGGCTATCCGGCAGAGCAATTATTCGGTTATAATCAAGTAAAAACGGACTATATCATCCGCCCAGCCAGCTGCCAGGCGGGAAAATTATTTGTTTTTGTGTGCATTTGCAGGGATCTTAGATATTCTTAGGTTCCGGAAAACTGCGTTATGAGCAGACAGTCTCACTGTCTGAGCGAAGTTTGCAACGGAGCGAGTTTGAGAGGGCTGCTCATGCCCTTAGCAGATTTCCGGAACCTTAGAATATCTTAGTTCCCGAAACCGCACACAAAAACAAATAATTTTCCTGCCGTCCCTTTTTAATACGAAAACGGATATACCCACCCTCAACAATGGCCTATACCCGTTTTCATCACATGAACTATTCGTTTATCTCTCTCAAAAACTCTATTATCCTACTCTACAGAAATAACATAATAATAAATCGGCTGTCCACCCGCATTCAGTTCCACATCACACTCCGGATAAGCCTCCTCCAGAACCGTTGCCAGCTCCTCAGCTTCAGCCTCCTCAGTATCAGCACCATAATAAATACTGATCACCTCAGACTCATCATCCACCATCTGGGCAACTGTCTCCTTGGCAACTTCCATGCGGTCCTTGCCAACAGCCAGGATTCCATGATCACCGATACCCATCATATCACCCTCATGGATCTCCTTATCATCAATCCTTGTATCACGCACAGCATACGTGATCTGTCCGGTCTTCACATGTTCGATTGCCTGAAGCATAGCCTCAGTATTCTCCGCACTGTTCTTCTCGGGCACATAACTGATCATGGCAGTAATTCCCTGCGGAATGGTCTTAGTCGGCACAACCACGATCTCTTTATCCTCAGTAAGATCCCTTGCCTGGTTTGCAGCAAGAACAATATTCTTATTGTTCGGGAAAATATAAATAGTCTTTGCATTTACTTTTGCAATGGCATTGAGCATATCCTCTGTACTCGGGTTCATCGTCTGACCGCCCTCGATCAGGTAATCCACACCCAATTCCTTAAAGATCTCTGTCATTCCCTTTCCCACAGATACGGAAATAAAGCCAACTTCCTTCGGCGGCTGTGCTGCTTCTTCTTTTTCTTCCTGTTCTGCCTGCTCTTTCGCCATTTTCTCGGCATCCTTTATAAGCTTCTCCTGATGCTCCTCACGCATATTGTCGATCTTCATACGTGAAAGTGCACCAAAGGTAAGAGCTTTCTCAATAGCCTGTCCGGGATGATTGGTATGAACATGAACCTTCACGATCTCGTCATCTGCAACAAGCACAATAGAATCACCAAGGGACATCAGGAATTTCTTAAATTCATGCTCTGTCTCCTCGGACATCGGCTGGTTCAGAAGAATAATAAACTCTGTACAATAACCAAATTTAATATCAGCCTCTGTCTGTGCATCGATCTTAGTCACAGCAGGACCTTTTGCCTTGTCAAACTGTGTATAATCAATCTCCTTGCCAAGGAAACCATCATATGCACCATGGTATACTTCCAGAAGTCCCTGTCCACCGGAATCCACTACTCCTGCTTCTTTCAGAACCGGCAGCATCTCCGGTGTCTTTGCCAGAGTTTCCTCCGCATGAGCGATCACGCTCTGGAAAAATGTATCCAAATCCTCTGCTGTCTCCGCAAGCTCTACAGCCTTGGCAGCAGCCTCTCTTGCAACAGTAAGGATTGTTCCTTCCTTCGGTTTCATGACTGCCTTATATGCAGTCTCCACACCTTTCTCCATGGCTGCCGCGATATCAATGGCATCCAGTTCCTTACTGTTCTTAACACTTCTGGTAAAGCCACGCAGAAGCTGAGAAAGAATAACACCTGAGTTACCTCTTGCACCGCGCAGGGAACCGGAAGAAATCGCCTTGGCCAGTGACTCCATGTCAGGCTCTCCCAGAGAACCTACTTCTGCTGCTGCTGCCATGATCGTCATTGTCATATTGGTTCCTGTATCTCCATCCGGTACCGGAAATACGTTCAGTTCGTTGATCCATTCTTTTTTAGCTTCCAGATTCTTGGCTCCTGCAAGAAACATCCTGGAAAGTATTCTGGCATCTATGGTTTTGTTATTCACCACAAGTTCCTCCTCTATCCTAATCAATTGCGCGTACACCTTCTACATAAATATCGATCTTATCAATCTCCATTCCTGTAAAGGCCTCGACTTTATATTTGACATTGCTGACAAGGTTGTCTGCAATTGTACTTATATTCACGCCATATGCCACAATAACATGGAAATTCAGGCGGATTTTATTGTCCTCTGTAATTCTGACGCTGATGCCATGTTTCAGGCTGTTCTTTCCAAGAAGCTTTACCAGTCCGTCCTTCATACTGACTGCAGCCATGCCTACGATACCAAAACATTCTACAGCAACGCTTCCTGCGTAGGTTGCGATTACATCTGTGTCAATTATGATCTGACCTAATCCGGAATCTATACGTCCATTCATATGGTTACCTCCAATGCTCATTATTGTATGTAAGTGTATTATAACCTCTTTTCACAGAAAAAGAAATATAATTTTTGAGTTTTTTCCTTTTTTTGCTTGCAAAAGCACAATTCATCTGTTACAATGTAATCTGTTGAACACAAGGTTACTGTTCAGACGCTATGCACACAGCACGACAGTAACAATAAAGCGTCAAGGAGGTGCTATCATGGCTAAATGTGCAATCTGTGAGAAAGCTGCTCATTTCGGAAATAATGTAAGTCATTCACATAGAAGATCCAATAAAATGTGGAAATCTAACGTAAAATCCGTTAAAATCAAGACTGCTGAGGGTGGAGCTAGAAAGACATATGTATGTACTTCTTGCTTAAGATCCGGTAAAGTAGAAAGAGCATAATAACACCATTACCCCTGTTGTAACAGGGGTATTTTTTTGCAAAAAAGACTGTCCCTCTGTTCAGATATTCTTTACCGAATATTCTGCCTGAGCTGACAGTCTTTTTTTATTTCATATGTCAAACGGGATATTAGCAATCTTCTGTAAAGTTAATGACAGAAAAGATGATATCCCAACAACAGGAAAACTCCGGCCGAAACCACCAGAACCACATTTTCTGCGATCAGCATCCCGATTATCATCCCAATCCCTATGAAAAACAGCATAAAGCCGAACAGCTTTTCCAATTCTTCTGCACCTTTTTCATCGGTTTGCTATAGTCTATGCAAAAATTATTTTTCTGATTCGCCGACAGATTCTTCGTCACCTTTTCCGGAGGTAAAACGGTCTACAAAATCCGGAACCATATCAAGGATCTTGGTGAGACCATCCTGATTTTTCACATTGACCAACTTTGTTGTTCCATTCTGGATCACAAGCACTGCACAGGGAGTCATCTTTCCTGCCATTCCGCCGCCGCCGTTATCCTTCTTCTCTCCGGAAAAAGCACCGGCACCTACACCGAAAGATACATCCATCAGAGGAAGAATGATCGTATCGCCTACATGGATTGCCTCTCCTACCACTGTTTTCGCAGAAATAAAACTGTCCATTCCCTTGAATAATGAATTTACGGTTTCTTTAAAATTGTTTTCATTTGCCATGGTCATGCCCTCCTGGTTTTCCAACGTTTTATAACGTATTTTATATTTTTATTGAAATAAATACTCACTGCTGCCCGCACAGGAACAAATCCGTAGATCCTGCCTTTTGCCCTGATGTTTCCATACAGATAATTCTCACTGTCAAAACGGGGATTGATCTGTATACAGTTTTTGTGAAATGGAATTGTCATCCCAAGTACAGCAAGTGCCGCACCTGTCAGCGCCGGATCTTCAAAAGAAAAAGTAACCTGCCCTTCTATCCTTGTAGGAAAAATATGCTTAAGCAAAAATTTTCCATGTTTCCATACAAGCTTTCTGGCAGCTGTCACTCTGGGATGTTCTATAAACGCCTTCCACCAGGACACATTCTTCTTAATCTTCCCGAATGTCCTGCGGATATTTTGCAGTTTTGTACGAATCGACTGAAATATATTTCGGATCCGGTCATAGATCCTTTTTATAAAAAACTGCCTCTTCTTTAGACTATTCCGATCTGTATCATCTGCATTCAGTTCCTGCTGTCCGGATATCTGACTGTTTCTGATCCTCTCTGTATCAGCAGATGTATCTGAAGCTGAATTTCTGTCTGTTTTCAGATCCTCAGTCTCCATATTCTCCGATTTCGGGTGATCAACCACTGATTTTTTATGCTCTTCTTCCCTGTTTCCGTCTGTGCCGGATACAGATACCTTTTCTGCGCCGGATTTCTCCGGATTTTTCCCGGATTTCTTTGTTACAGCCCTCTTCTCCTGCCGTTTTTTCAACAACTTGTCTACGGGAATTCCAAACAGATGAAAGGATATCTCCATCTGCTGATCTTTCCATTCCGCTCTCAGCGAAATCCCATGAAACAGCCAGCTTACGATACCCTCTCCCTCTGTCTGTTTCCAGCCACCTTCTGCCTTGACAGCTGATGCCTTATATCTTACAGGACAGAACAGTACAAGAAGAACTGCCAGTAAAAGAAGGCCCAGCAGAATTCCCAGGATGATCAGTATAAATTTAAGGATCAGCCATAAAATATGTAACATATTCTCACCTGTTTTCTATATATTCAGCTGTTGCGAAGGTTCCCGTTTCCCTGTACATTTCATCGATCAGACTTCGCACCATCTCCAGGGCTTCCTCTTTGCCCTTCGCCATTCCTATGATCTTCGGACAGATTCCATAAAAGCTCTTCTGTATCAGCATTGCTGCAGGAATAATATCCATCAGATTCACAGGATTCTCTGACAGAGTAAGGAGATAAATGCCCAGAACCGGTTTTCCGCTGTTCAGTTTCTTTTTTATCTTCTCAGGATCCTTTACAGATTCCCCTGCAAGAAAATTCTCCTGCCATTTCAGCATCTTACACCCTCTCCCGTTTCTATAACACTTCAGTTACAGTATTTCCATTTTCTCCAAAATTTAAACCGGGCTGCGTTGCAAAAAAACACAGCCCTGTTCTCTCGTTAATAATACTTATGCTGTTTTCCCCAAAGTCCATTGCTTCTCATCTCCAGATATTCCTGATAAGCACGCTCTACGATCTGCTTCTCGTTTGAAAACCTCAGCAGATGATAGATCTCATGAAATTTATAATATCCGGAATCTACAAAAAACTCCTCTCTCTGGGGCTTACTATGATAATTATCCGCAGTCATAAGATACCAGTGTACCTCTTTGGAAACCACGTCCTCCGGAACGGTAAAGTTATATTGGCTCTTTCCGATGTATTTCACAATGGTCGCACGCACTCCAGCCTCTTCCATCACTTCCCGCAATGCTGTCTGTTCATGCGTTTCGCCTGGTTCCACTGTTCCTTTCGGCAATACCCAGCCCTCATAACGGTTCCTGTAAGATTTATACAAAGTAAGAATCTTACCCCGATGAATTACCACACCGCCACAGCTCGTTGCTTCTATCATAATGCAATCCCTCCTGTTTTGCGTGGTATTATAAACTGAGTATAGTATATCTCTTTTTTTCCAAACCCGCAAGCTATAAATATCATTTCATAACATATTACCGATTAATTAGTTACTGTTCACTCCGTTCACAGTAACGTAGCCAAAATTCATTCCAGATTGCCTGCAACATGGAATTTATTATTGCTTATCATAATAATACGCATCAAATATCTGCTCTGCGATGGGCACTGCTGCTTCACTTCCGGTACCGCCATTCTCAACAATAATCGCAACTACCAGATCCGGATCATCCACGTTGGAATAACCGATAAACCAGGAATGACTGGAACCATTCTCATCAAATTCCGCTGATCCGGTCTTGCCTGCCACTGTATATCCTCTTCCGTTCAGAGCCGATGCGGTTCCGTTTTCCACAACACCTTTCATAAGCTTTCCAAGGATATTCGCCTCATTTGTTGTCATCAGACGTTTATAGCTCTCCGGCTCTGTTGTCTTCACTGTCTCTCCGTCTGAACTTACAACAGAATCAATGAGATAAGGCTTCATGAGCTCCCCGCCATTGGCGATTGCACTGGTAATCAGCGCCATATGCATAGGTGATACCAACGTATTACCCTGTCCGATGGCAGTCTGCATAACCTCTGCAACAGAAGATTTTCCATTTAATGTAAAAGCACTCTTCTTATAGGAAGAAAGCGGAAGACTCTTATTAAAAAGAAGATCCTCGGCTGTTTTTTTCAGAGAACTGCCTCCGAGCATGGTTCCGATCTCTGCAAATGCACTGTTACAGGAATTGGCAAAAGCACTGTAAAAATCTTCCTGTCCATGAACAGTTCCGCCATAGCACCTGATCGTGTGATCTTCTCTGGTAATACTTCCCTCACAGAGATAGGAAAATCCCTCCAGACTGCCCTTGGTTCTGAAATAGTCCAGGGCAGTTACCACCTTAAATGTAGATCCCGGAGGATAGGCTCCGTTTGTAGCTCTGTTCAACAGACTGCTGTCATTGGAATCATTTACCAGTGTGTCCCAGTTCTGGGAAATAGTATTCGGGTCAAAGTCCGGTCTGCTCATTTCCACCAGAATCTTACCTGTAGAGGGTTCTATGGCAACAACCGCCCCTCTCCTGTCACCAAGTGCATTATAGGCAGTTGACTGAAGATCTGCGTTTAACGTCGTGATCACAGAATCACCCGTATTTTTCTGATTCTTAAACTCATTTTTCATCTGGTTCAGGAAAAATTCATGAGAAGTCAGAAGCTGGAAGTTCGCCTCTGATTCCAGTCCGCTTTTTCCATTAGTGTCATATCCGACTACATGAGCGAACATATTTGCATAGGGATAAGTACGTTCCTCTGTTCCGTCTTCGTAAACATTGGTCTGGGCAAGCACCTGCCCATCTGCAGATATGATCTTACCTCTTACAACCCTGTCTGAAAAAGTATCCTGCCTTGTATTATAGGGACTATTGATAAAATCATCGCTCTTTGCATAATTAAAGTAGATCAGATATCCGATCATACTGACAAAGATCAGCACAAAAAAGCAGGATACCAGTGTATACTCTCTGTTACGGGGCCTTCTCTTTTCAGAAATCTCCCGGGCTTTGCGCTTCTGGCGCTTCTTCAACTCTCTGCGCCGTTCCTTTTCTTCGATATCTCTCAATTTCTTCGTCCTCATCTTCTCTCAAAATATACAATCCCTGAATGATCGCCAGCATCAGTACTGTACACGCGACAGAACTTCCTCCATAGCTGACCAGAGGAAGAGTTACACCTGTCATAGGGATAAATTTCGTTGCTCCGCCAATTGTCAGAAATACCTGAAATGCATATTCCGTACCAAGTCCAAGTGCGATCAGTTTGTAGAATGGTTTCTTAATCTTAAGCGCAATATTTACGATCATCAAAAAGAAACTCATACATACCAGGATCAGGCAGATTGCAAAAATCCCACCCAGTTCCTCACAGATTGCACTGAATATAAAGTCATTCTTGACAACAGGGATCTTCTCAGGCGAACCCTGACACAATCCCATTCCAAACCATCCGCCGGTTCCAATGGCAAACAGTGACTGGACGATCTGGTATCCTTCATTCTGATATACCGCCATGGGATCCTTCCAGGCTGTCACTCTCTGACGCACATGGCCAAACAGATGATATGCGACAACTGCCCCTGCAGATCCGCCTGCAAGACCAAGTGCCAGATATCCCACATTTCTGGATGCCACATAAATCATCACAAGATATGCCGCAAAGAAGATCACTGCACTTCCAAGGTCTCTGGAAAGTACAAGAATCCCCACATGCAGTCCCGCCACTACCGTAGCCTGGACCACTTTTGAAAAATCAGCACCTTTTCTCAGCAATGCCGCCATAAAGAACACAAATGTAATCTTTATCGCCTCTGAAGGCTGGATTCCCATCAGGGAAAGTTTTGCTCCATAGCTTGTCTTTGCAAGCACAAATACCGCCGCCAGCAAAACGATTCCGATTCCCGCATAAACCCATGTCAGGTCCTTGAGAAATTTCATCTTCCTGATCAGGACAGGTACGATCAATGCCACCACATTCACGCCTGCCACAATCACCAGCTGTCTGGTAGCTGTGGAAACATCCAGCCTGCACAGCATAATAAATCCTACGCTGAGAAGCATGCACATATTGTTGAGCAGTAAAATCGATGCTTTCTTATAAAAAATCCTGTACAAAATCTGGATTCCCGCAAAAAATGCCATCATTTCGACATAAAACAACACGACCTGAAACTTACCTGTCTTCAGGTAGATGACCAGAAACGCAGTGAAATCCATAAAAAAGATAAGCATCAGCTGCTGGCGCAGCGATTCGTTTCTCTCCTCCTCACTCTGCTGTTTCACCAGATAGAAACAGTGAAAGGTATAAATCACCATCAGGGTAAGGATCACATACTTGGATAATTCTACAATTACATTAATCATATGCCTTACTCGGCTCCTCTTTTAAAATGTCCCTTTGTATATTCCCGTTTCGGAGGATTCTTCCCATCACGATAAACATCTCTGAACTCTTCATATATCTTCACCGCATCCTGAGGCTTCTCAATGGTAAATGCAAGTCTCAGGGAAGAGACACCAAGTCTGTCTATCTGTGATTTCTCTTTCAACAGGCCGTAAGGGATACTGTTGTAAATGATATTATAGCAGGGTATACAGAAATCTGTATTCTCAGTTTTCCATGGGTTACATATACATTTCGCCGTAAATTCTTTATCGTAACGGTCTTTTAAAGTTACCCCTTCTTCCTTATGATTACATCCGTAAAGATTTTTATGCACACACTGGGCCGATATCATAAGAGGCAGATATCCGTAGATCAGCATCTCGCTGTCCCGGTTATCTCTGTGGCGGATTTCCCCTTCGTTCAGCTCAAGCGGTACCGTATTTCTGAGGACTTTCTGATCTTTCCAGAAATCAGCAGCTTCATCATTCCATGTATACATACTGTGATCCAGAACACATTTCTCAGCCAGACCTGCCTTTCGCAGAACTGCAAAAGTCTCCAGATTTCTTACCAGAAATCCTGTCATTCCTCTGTCCATCCACTCTCTGATCCTGGTGAGAAACTCCCGGGGCATCTCACCTCTCATAATATGCGGAAGAGACAGATACATCTCCATTCCTCTGCTTACACAGTCATCCAAGCAGACCTCCATGGCATCAGCGTTCAGATACATTCCATGTATCCCCTCTCTTTTATATAACGCCAGTGCAGTGGATTTTTCTTCACAGGAAATATAAATCGGAAGATTTTTCTGCTTTGGCGAATCTGCTTTTCTTCCGGCATCCTCTGATAAGCGTTTTTTCCCATTATTTTCTTCTCTCTTATATGGTTTGAGCAATTCATTTTCCAGAGATTCCAGTGCCTCTCTTCTCGCCTCATTCAGCATTTTCATCAGGATAAAAATATTCTCATCCATCTGGATTTCCAGATTTTCCCACTCATATTCTGTATTTCCAAGCTTCTCCATCTGTGAACGGATGCGCTCCTCTGTCAGCGGCTGGTTCTGCGCATACTGTACCTCACCCACAGACGCAAATCCATGGATTCCCCTGCATGACACATCCAGTATAGCAGGACTTCCCGGAAAAAGAATGAATGTTCCCTGAATTTTTTCTTTCTTTTTTCTTAATACAGGACTGACATCTCCTGTTTTCTTCTCATTGCTGAATGCCATCATGGACGGACCATTCTGCATCTGATAATAACCGGTACAGGAACCTCCCCTGTTAAACAGATCCAGCAGATATCTCTTATCCTCCTCTGCTACCCTGTAATTCTCAGCTCCCTTCTCAAAAAGAAGATCCAGGTACTTCCGATATACAGAAGTTACCCCTGCTGTATATCCCGGCTGCTTCATCCTGCCCTCTATCTTAAGAGAAGTAACACCAGCCTCCAGAATCTGCGGAAGAATCTCTATCGTAGAAATATCTTTCAGACTCAGAGGACATAGTTCTTGCGCTTTCCTTTTCTCTGACCGTCTGCCATTTTCCCCGCAACAAAGCGCTGTCTGGTAAGGCAGACGGCAAGGCTGTGCACACCTTCCTCTGTTACCGCTTCTTCCACCCAGGATACTGCTCATCAGGCACTGTCCCGAATAACTGTAACATAAAGCTCCATGGATAAAAGATTCAATCTCGATAGGACTTGTCTCATGCATCCTCCGGATTTCCTCAAGGGAAAGTTCTCTGGCAGTTACCACTCTGGAAGCACCCTGTTCTTCCAGAAACTTCATCCCCTCCGGACCTGTCACAGTCATCTGCGTGCTGGCATGAAGATGCATACCCGGAAACATCTCCCTGATCATCTTAAACACACCCATATCCTGAACGATCACCGCATCCAGACCTTCCTTATAATATGGAAGCAGATAATCATACAACTGTTCAGACAGTTCCCTGTTCTTCAACAGCGTATTCACTGTCAGATAAAGTTTCCTGCCATGGATATGAGCAGTATCAATGGCACGCAAAAGCTCTTCCTCTCCGAAATTCTTCGCATAGGCCCGCGCGCCAAAGGCTGCTCCCCCTACATAAACCGCATCTGCACCTGCACCGATCGCTGCCTCAAATCCCTCATAGGAACCGGCAGGTGCCAGAAGTTCAATCTCTTCTCTTCTCAATTCTATACCTCACGTTTTCTATAACAGTCATCTTAAATGCATTATTTATGAGCATTGCTATAATATTCAAATCGAATACATATGAAACAAATCATAAAGGGGAAATCACCGAAGTAATCCCCCCTCTGTTATTTCAGCAGCTCATCAATCTGCTTTTCCAGTTCCTTATTCTTTCCCTCCAGAAGGCTCTTCTGTTCCAGGGCTTCCTGTTCATGCTTCTGCGCTTCCTCAATCTGCATACGAAGCGAGATCAGCTCATGCTTCAGATCATACATCTCCTGATCCTTCTGCTGTAAATCCTGTTCAAAAACCTCCGCCTGTTTCTTTGCCTTAAAATAGTCATCTGTAATATTCAGGCTGATAAGTGTATGCTTGGTCTCCATGGGCTGTCTGCTGTAACCCGGCATAGCACTTAACTCATCCATCTTTTTATTTATATAGGATGCTACTTTCTGAAAATATTCTTCCGATTCATAGCCTCCCAGCGTAATAATCTTACCACCTATGATTACCTTTGCTGTATTTTTGACCGCCATCCGTACGAGCCTCCTGTATCTTCCTTCAATCTGCCCGGAACCCCGGACATTTACTTCATTATACTCGAAAGCAGTCGAAATGTATAGGAATTTTTAAAAAACTTTTACTTTTTTATATTTTTACGCCCTTAACTTCAGTTTTTCTCCGGCATCTGATAGCCCAGATGCTCATACGCAAGCGCCGATGCCATACGTCCTCTCGGCGTACGGTTCAGGAATCCATTCTGCAGCAGATAAGGCTCATACACATCCTCCAGCGTACCGGAATCCTCCCCTATCGCCGCAGCCAGAGTCTCCAGTCCCACAGGACCACCCTGAAAATTCACGATCATAGTCTGAAGAATCCTTCTGTCAATCTTATCCAGACCATACTGATCCACTTCCAGAAGATTCAGCGCAAAACACGCCACATCATAAGTAATCCGTCCATCATACTTCACCTGCGCAAAATCACGAACCCTCTTCAGCAGACGGTTGGCAAGCCTCGGAGTTCCCCTGGATCTCTTGGCAATCTCAGCCGCACCCTTCTCATCAATCTCCACTCCAAGAACCTGAGCAGAACGGATGATGATCGTCTTAAGCTCCTCATGAGTATAAAACTCCAGATGATGCATCACACCAAAACGGTCACGAAGAGGTGCAGACAAAAGTCCTGCCCTGGTAGTCGCCCCCACCAGTGTAAACTTCGGCAGATCCAGACGTATAGACCTGGCAGAAGCTCCCTTCCCGATCATAATATCAATAGCATAATCCTCCATAGCAGGATAAAGGACCTCCTCCACCTGCCTGTTCAGGCGGTGGATCTCATCCACAAACAGAATATCTCCCTCCTGCAGATTATTAAGGATCGCAGCCATCTCCCCCGGCTTCTCAATAGCCGGCCCGGAAGTCACCTTCATATGAACCCCCATCTCATTGGCAATAATCCCCGAAAGAGTAGTCTTACCAAGCCCCGGAGGACCATAAAACAAAACATGATCCAATGCATCATGCCTCTGCTTCGCAGCCTCTATATAAACCTTCAAAGTACTCTTGGTCTTCTCCTGACCAATATAATCATCCAACGTCTGCGGCCGGAGATTCCCCTCCAGAGAAAAATCCTCCTCCGTCACATCCGTAGTTATAATACGTTTCTCCATCTGTTACCCATCCTAACCTATAACAATTCTATAACAATACAGGCAATCCAATCTACCAGAGCGTAAAGTCCTGCTTCAGTTAAAAATTCTTCAGTGCAGCCTTCAAAAGACCTTCCACATCATCCGGCGGCACATCCGTAACCTTACGCACCGCACGAAGCGCATCCGCACTGCTGTATCCCAGCGCAACCAGAGCCTCAACAGCCTCCTGCCTGCCATCCGAAACCTCACCGGCTCCCACTGCTGCCCTCTCCTGCTCATGAGCCAGCTTCAATTCAAACGCATCCTCCAGCTTCATCTTATCCTTCAGCTCAAGAATCAGCTTCTGAGCCGTCTTCTTCCCGATACCCGGAGCCTTCGACAACGTCTTCACATCATCCGAAAGAATTGCAAACCTCAATTCATCCGCTGTAATCCCCGCCAGAACCCCCAGCGCAGCCTTCGGCCCCACACCATTCACGCCAAGAAGCAGCTTAAACATCTGCAGATCATCCTTAGCCCTGAACCCATACAGCTTCATGGCATCCTCTCTCACACTAAAATAAGTATGGACCTTCACATCCTCCCCCATACGAATCTCAGACAAATCTGCCCCCGTCATATATATCTCATAACCAATCCCCCCGGCCTCAACAACCACCGAGCTCTCAGTCATATCCACAGCCATTCCATGAACAAACGCAATCATGATACATCCTCCGTCCCAAATTCATCACTTCCGATTCATCATACCACATACCACCTCATAACGCAAACATATATTCGCGTATATTGTTCGCGCGCCTTAATCGAAAAAAAAGAACCGCCATGCCTTCACACAGCAGTTCTTTCTCCCATTACTGAATAATATGTCTCGGACAAACCTCTTTACAAGCCCCACAATTCGTACACTTACTATAATCAATATGCGCACAGAAATTATCAACCGTAATCGCCCCATTCGGGCAAGTCTTCTCACACTTCTTACATCCGATACAGCCAACCTCACACGCAGAAGTAACAGCCTTACCTTTCGCATGAGAACTACACTGCACAAACGTAGTCTGCTCATAGGGCACAAGCTCGATCAGATGCTTCGGACACTTGGCAACACACTTACCGCAGGCCTTACAAGCCTCCTTATCAACAACCGCCACACCGTTCACAACATCAATCGCCCCAAACGGACAGGCCTTCACGCAGCTTCCAAAACCAAGGCATCCATAAGTACAGGACTTCGCACCACCACCGGGAATGAAAGCCATCATCTCACAGTCTTCCACACCTGTATACTCATAATTATCCTTCGTCTTCTCACAGGTACCCGCACACTTCACATACGCCACCTGACGGGCAGTCTCCACAACTTCCTGTCCCATAATCGCTGCGATCACTTTTCCGACAGGCTCACCGCCTACCGGACATCCGTTTACAGGTGCCTCACCTTTGGCGATCGCTGCTGCCAGACCATCACAGCCGGGATAACCACAGCCACCGCAGTTATTACCGGGAAGCGCCTCACGAACAGCAACTTCCTTCTCATCCACTTCCACAGCAAACTTCTTACCGGCAACACCAAGGAAAACACCGATAAAAAGACCTACTGCCGCAACCAGTACAGTTGCCGCGATAATTGCTCCTATATTCATACCAGTCCCCTCCTTAAATCAGTCCTGAAAATCCGAAGAAGGCAATTGCCATCAGTCCGGCTGTCAGCAGAACTGTAGGGAATCCCTGGAAGGATTTTGGAATGTCATTGTATGCGATTTTCTCACGGATACCAGCCATCAGCACGATGGAAATAGTAAAGCCCACTGCTGTTGCAAATCCGTTCACTGTTCCCTGAAGAACATTATACTCTTTCTGCACGTTTGTAAGGGCAACACCAAGAACCGCACAGTTTGTTGTGATCAGTGGAAGATACACACCAAGTGCCTGATACAGGGAAGGCATTGTCTTCTTAAGGAACATCTCTACAAACTGTACCAGCGCCGCGATCAGCAGGATGAATACGATAGTCTGCAGATAAGTCAGGTTCGTAGGAACCAGGATAGCATTGTAAATAATACCTGTCACAAAAGATGACAGTGTAATAACGAAGATGATCGCACCGCCCATACCGGCTGCTGTCTCAACACTCTTGGAAACACCAAGGAAAGGACAGAGCCCAAGGAACTGGCTGAGGACTACGTTATTTACAATCGCTGAGCTTACAAGTATGATCAAAAGTTCTTTCATAATCCATTACCCCCTTTTTCCCTTACACATGGTATTGCCACAGGCTGCACAGCTTCCGCCGCAATCAGGATTACTTGGATCAATGCCACGTTTGGCTGCACCGATTTTGAATTTGTTCTGTAATGCAGAAAGCGTTGCCAGAACAAAGAATGCTCCGGGTGCCAGGATAAAGATTGTGATCGGTTCATAACCAGCCTTACCTGCTGCAGCATCTGCCAGAGGAAGGATCTGATGTCCGAACAGAGAACCTGCGCCGATCAGCTCACGTACTGCACCGATACAGGTGATACTTAAGGTAAATCCAAGGCCCATACCAATACCATCAAACAGAGAGGCAATCGGTTTATTCTTGGATGCATATGCTTCTGCACGTCCAAGGATGATACAGTTAACTACGATCAGAGGAATATAGATTCCAAGGGAGTCATACAGGCTTGGAATAAATCCCTGTAAAAGAAGCTGTACAACTGTTACAAAGGAAGCAACAACTACGATAAATGCAGGCATACGCACTCTGTCCGGAATAAAGTTTCTCAGAAGAGAGATCATTAAGTTGGATGCTGCAAGGATCACTGTTGTAGTAAGTCCCATTCCGATACCATTGGTTGCAGATGTGGTGATAGCCAGTGTAGGACACATACCAAGCATCAGTACAAAGGTAGGATTTTCTTTGATGATTCCGTTATATAAACGTTCAGCAGGTGTGTTTGGTTTCATCACTGATTTCCCCCTTTCTCATACTGGAATGCACATAATCCGGCATTGACACCGTTTGTCATGGCATTCGTTGTAATAGTGGCACCACTTAACGCATCGATCTGATCATCCGCTGTGGCACCGGTCTTTGTATATTCAAATTTGTCTACGTTCTTATCTTTGAACTGATCCTTAAATGCATCTGTGTTTGCTCTCATACCAAGACCTGCGGTCTCACCGATGGAAAGAATGGAAATTCCATTTAAGGTACCGTCATCCTGGATACCCATTGCAAACTGGATATCTCCGCCGTAACCCTCGGAAGTGGTTACTGTAAATGCATATCCCAGTTCATTGCCTGAAGCATCTTTGGCAAGCATAGTCTCATCTATGGCCTGTGCCGCATATCCGTTCTCATCCAGATAAGACTGCATGGCATCCGCATCCACATCCACTGTCTCAAAACTGTCCGCATCTGCAAATACTGCCTTATAAGCATCCTGTTTCGCCTGAGCTTCCTGCTTTGCAATAGGATCTGCTGTAATATCCTGGACTACACCAAGGGCAAGTCCTGCCACCAGTGTGATCACTGTAATGGCAATGGTATCTTTGATAATTCTGTTACTCATGCCTTTTTGCCCCCTTTCCCAAATGCCGGGTGACGAGTCACACGTTCAATCATCGGAACTAACAGGTTGCAGAAAATGATCGCATAGGATACGCCCTCTGCGGAACCGCCAAAGAGACGGAAGACCGCAGTCAGTACACCAAGACAGACACCGTATACATACTGTCCTCTTGGTGTGATCGGTGTTGTGACATAGTCTGTAGCCATAAACCATGCACCAAGCATAAGACCACCGCCGAAGATGTGGCTGAACAGATAGTTCACGTCAAATCCCTTGCCTGTTCCAAGCATGTAAAGGATTACAAATACTGCGAAACTTCCAATATAGGTAAGCGGAATCTTCAGATCGATCACCTTGAAAACCAGAAGGATTGCTGCTCCGATCAGGATCGCAAGGGCAGAAGTCTCACCGATAGTTCCCTGGATATCACCGATAAACATATGTAATACAGATACAGAACTGTCTGTAAATCCATTCTGTTTCAGAGCTGCCAGAGGAGTTGCACCGGATACAGTATCTACCACACCTCTGAAGCTGTCGCTTACTGCGAAGTCTGTCATCTTTCCTGCGAAAGAGATCATCAGGAAACATCTTCCTGCAAGTGCCGGGTTCATGAAGTTCTGTCCCAGACCACCGAAGAGCTGTTTTACAACGATGATCGCAAATGCACTGCCAAGTACAGGCATCCAGAGCGGAATTGATGCAGGCATATTTAATGCAAGTAATAAACCTGTAACAACTGCACTGAAGTCTGTAATTGTGTTCTTCTTATGCATCAGCTTGTCATAAATCCACTCAAAGAATACACTGGAAGCGACGGTGATCACTACTACCAGTAAGGCACGAAGGCCAAAATTATAAATTCCAAACAGTGTGGTCGGCAGAAGCGCCAGTACCACAAGCTGCATGATTTTGCTTGTTGTCATCTTATCCCGGACATGGGGATTGGATGATACATGTAACATCTGATCCATTACGATGTCCCCCTTTTACTTTTTCTTACGGCTTGCCAGAACCATCTTACGCATAGATTTGATCATCTGGGTCAGCGGACGCTTGGCAGGGCAGATATAACTGCAGCAGCCACATTCGCAGCACTCCATACCATCAAATTTCTGGAAGCTCTCCATGTCACCATGCTCTGCAAAGGTTGCAAGTCTTGCAGGAATGACATGGCCGGGACAGACTCCTACACATCTGCCGCAGTTAATGCATGCAGTCTGTTCGGCATCTGCCACATCATCCTTCTCCAGACAGAGACATGCGGAACTTGTCTTAATACATGGTACATGAGTGTCATACATGGCAAATCCCATCATAGGACCACCTGAAATTACTTTGGATACATTGTCTGTCAGTCCGCCGGCAGCTTCAATCAGCTCTGCCATATCTGTTCCGGAAAGGACATCAAAGTTCTGCGGATTCTTAATCCCCTGTCCTGTTACTGTCACGATACGGTCCATAACAGGTTTTCCAAGGATAACGGCTTCATAAACAGCAATTACGGTATCTACGTTATCAACTACGCATCCTGCATCTGCCGGAAGCATGGCAGAGTTGATCTCTCTGTCTGTGACAGCCTTGATCAGGAAACGCTCACCACCCTGTGGGTACTTGGTCATCAGCTCTGCTACTTCAATACGTGGAATATCTTTTACCATTTCTTTCAGTTTCGCAATACAGTCAGGCTTGTTATCCTCAATACAGATGTATCCCTTCGCATTGTCAAAGAGCTTCAGCATAACTCTTAAGCCCTCGATCAGCTTCTCAGAGTCATCCAGCATTCTTCTGTAGTCACTGGTAAGATAGGGTTCACACTCGGCACCGTTTACAAGGATATGATCGATCTTGTCCGGTTCCTTTGGCGCAAGCTTTACCTGTGTGGGGAATCCGGCGCCGCCCATTCCCACAACTCCGCCTTCTTTAATTCTCGCCAGAATCTCCTCTTTCGAAAGATCTTCCAGACGTGCAGGAGTAAATTCCACACTTTCATACTGCTGGTCATTCTCAATGATAATGGAATTGACCATAGAACCTGTTGCTGTCAGGCGCGGTTCGATTCCTTTTACCGTACCGGAAACAGACGAATGGATCGGTGATGAGACAAACCCCGCAGCATCTGCGATCTTCTGTCCTGCGAGCACATGGTCTCCCTTCTGAACTATCGCTGCAGCCGGAGCACCGATATGCTGGGAAAGAGGATATACCATATCTCCCTTTGGCAGATATTTCACTACCGGACTGTTCTTGGATAATTCTTTTCCGTCATAAGGATGAACACCACCCTTAAAGGTTAAAATTCCCATTTCGTTCCCTCCTTTTATATTAAGCACCACCAAAGTGCTCTATTTTTGATAAAATCCATATACTTTTTTGTACATTTTTATCAACCTGTTTATAATATAAACCATTTTTTCAAAAAAAGCACTACCCAAATTTCATTTTCTTGTGTATAATTGAATACAATTTCAGAAAGGAAAAATTATTAACATGATTGTTAAAAAAATGCCCATTTTACAAGGGTTTCCAGACTTTGAGACTGTTAAATTTTTCACCGGAAAATTCTTCCAAAAATACAATTTTACACCTGTTTTTTACGACATTGAAACCACCGGATTATCAAGAAATTCCACGTATTTATACCTGATCGGAGCTGTTGGAATTGAAGATGAAACTTGGAATTTTTATCAATGGATGGCGGAAAATGCAAATGAAGAAGAGACAATTCTGAGAATTTTTTCACAATTTCTTCAGCAATGTGATTTGCTGATTTCCTACAACGGAGACCGCTTCGACCAGCCATATCTGGAAGCACGATATGAAAAATATGGAATTCCCTCTCCGTTTACGGGAAAACAGTCGCTGGATCTCTACCTGACATTAAAACCGTTAAAGTCACTTTTAAAACTGTCTGCCATGAAGCAGCCCTGCATGGAAGAATTTCTGGGGATCAAAGACAGGATTTATGATAATGGTAAGGAATGCATTAAACTTTACAAAGATTTTCTGAAAAAAAGAGATGCCTTTACAGCTGATGAAATCCTGGGACATAACCTGGAGGATGTGCTGGGACTTGGAAGAATCTTTGATATGCTGGGATATCTTTGCATCTATGATGGAGATTATGAAGTTACATACAGTGAATTTGACGGAGACAACCTGATCCTGAAGCTGAAGCTCCCCTGCACACTGCCACAGGAATTTTCCAATGGAAACACCGACTTCTATCTGACAGGAAAAGACGAAGAAATCAATTTAATTATCAAGACAACTGACGGGAAACTGAAACAATACTATGCAGATTATAAGGATTACTATTATCTCCCAGAGGAGGATACGGTTATCCCGAAATCTCTCGGGTCCGGAATTGACAGAAAGCACCGGAAAGCAGCAACCAGAAATACCTGTTACACCTGGTTTACCTGCTCCGATGCCTTCCTCAGTTCTCCCGTACAGCAGAAGCAATATCTGACATATACGCTTTCCTGTCTGATTGGAACTCTAGAGCGTGTCTGAAAAATCATCTGTGATCATACATAAATATCGTCGAAAACAATTTCCAATGGATTGTGAAACGAAAAAGCCCTCTCACTGCTGACCGAGAAAATATAACCGTCAAATTCCATTGTCTCAAAAAAGCATGGCCTTTCTGAGGATTTTCCGAGGACAAACCCATCTGCTGTGGGAACCACTTCAAAAGAATCCAAAGGAAGGCTCATTCCTCTGCCTGTCATTTTCATATAACTTTCTTTTAATGTCCAGAGCGTAAAAAACGCCTTATCTTTGTTCTTCGCAGCCTTAATGTAAGCAAGCTCTGAATGGTAGAAATAATGTTCTGCCACCTCAAGAGGCGCATTGGCATTTTTCTCAATATCGCACCCGACTTCGCAGTCTGACAGCACACCCACAACATAGTCCCCCGCATGAGATACATTAAAAAAAAGGCCATCCACAACCGGCTTTTCATTGTCAGAATATCTCAGGCAGCTTTCCGTAAGCCCGTTTTCATCGAGGATTTTTCTGATGATGATCCCTGCACCCAGACTTCTTTTGCGGTCATCAGGCATACGATACCTGATGACCTTTTCTCTTCTTCTGATCCCAACCAGATCCAGAAGCCTTTCATTCTTAAGCGGATCCTCAAAATGATTAATATTGATCCTGTATAATTTCTGCATCTGATCAACAGTTACTTCTTCTGAATATCGATCTTGCTGTCAAACCCTGTAAGGCTGAATACATCGTAAACCTCATCAGAAACATTGATGATCTTAAATCCATCCTTTTGAGCCATTTTTTTGTAGGCTACGATCACCTGACGTAAGCCTGCAGATGAAATATACTCCAGATTTGTAAAATCAAATACCAGACTTGTGATGCTGTCTTCAAGTCCGGACAGAGCCTCCCCTAACTGGGGAGCTGTCTGTGTATCAAGCCATCCGCTGATTTCCATAGTTGCTTTGTTACCTTCTGTTTTTGTGATAATTTCCATTGTGATTTTCCCTCCTGAATTAATCAAAAAATGTAAGTCTGTCAAGTGCTGCAATTGCATTTTCCAGATATCTGTCATCTGTAACCGGCCATTTATAATCCAGCCTGTACAGAACCTGTGCTGTAAAACGATTGCTGTAATCAATGGTATAGATTTCATTTTCGTTATGTGAGGTATAGGCGATCAGTCCGGAAACCGCATCAGAATCCTGACCGGTCTTTGCAAATTCCTTCACTGCTGCCTCAAAATCCTCATCTCTTACAATATCAATCCTGAATCCATAACTGCGCATTGCGTAGATCAGGTCTGCCATATAAATATGATGGCTGTTGCATGCATGGAATACAGTAAATCTCCGGTCGGTCTGAGCCAGTCTCAGAACTGCCAGCGCAGTAGAATCAATCGGTGAGAATTCTGCCACCTCATGCATACCGCCCATAGGGAATTTACCTACAGCCACATAACCTCTCAGGCTGCGAAGGAATCCATTGGTAATGAAATTAATCTGGAACTCGCCGTCAGAGTTTCGGCTCATCAGATTACCTACCCGGACTACCTTGCCGTCCAGTCCCTCGGAAACTGCTTCCAGAACCGCCCTCTCTGCCAGGAATTTGGTGCGGATATATTCGTTGGTAATATTCTGTCCGATGTACAGATCATTCTCACAGAAAACTCTGGACATTGGCGGAACACCGTCAGAACCTTCTCCCGCAACGGAAACCGTAGAAATCTGGATCAGTCTGCGGCCGTTATTCTTACAGAAATCGATCAGATTTTCCACACCCTGCACATTAATTCTTTCCAGTACATCATCAGCCGCAAAATGCTTTACGCAGGCAGCGCAGTTAATGATGGTGCTGAATTTGTATTCTGAAAATCCTGTTACCTGTTCCTTTGAGGTAATATCCCCATCCACACAGATAATACGGCTTTCAAACAGCTCTTTGTATGGATCATCAAAATAGTACATCAGCATGTTCATCATTCGCTTTTCAGGCGATTCATATTTGCCCTTACGTACAAGACAGTAAACCTTACCGTCATAATTGTCAAGAAATGCTTTAAGGACATGGATCCCCAAGAAACCTGTGGCACCTGTGACCATAATATCTCCCAGCTTTTCCTTTGTGATCCGGTCTGCATTTTCTTCTGTATTTGCGCTGATCACATTCTGGATCCTGTTATAGTTATAATCCGAAAATTCATTCTTGCTCTGTGCAGCCTCTGTAACTCCGTCATCATCAACCAGAGCTGCAAGTTCCCGTACAGTAGGATATTTGAAAATATCCGCATATACCAGTGAAATATTCTTTGACAGACACATAACAGCAACCTTGGATGCAGTAAGGGAAGATCCGCCCAGCTCAAAGAAGTTGTCCTCAATCCCTACTCTTTCAATTCCCAGTGCTTTCTCAAAAATCTCACAGAGTGCTCTCTGAGCTGCAGTAACCGGCTCTACATAGCTGGCAGTGTTCGTGGTTACCTCCGGCATTGGCAGTGCTTTTTTATCAATCTTACCGCCCGGTGTCACAGGCATTTCCTCAATGCTGACAAAGAAAGACGGCATCATATAATCCGGGATCAGCGGCTCCAGGAAGGTCTTCAGTTCATCCTCCGGGATGGCTTCTCCTGTATAATAAGCTGTGATATATTTATTTCCACCCTTTTCAATTACTGTAACGGCTGCATTTTTCACCAGCTCATGTTTCAGAAGGGCACCTTCGATCTCACCAAGCTCCACACGATATCCTCTGATCTTCACCTGTGAATCGATCCGGCCTATGTACTCAATATTTCCGTCACCTTTCATGCGGACCATATCACCGGTCCTGTAAAGACGGCTTTCCTGCTCACATACAGCAAATGGATTTTCTACGAACACAGATGCTGTTTTTTCCGGAAGATTATGATATCCTCTGGCAATCTGCCTTCCTGCGTGACAAAGTTCGCCGGACGCACCCACCGGAAGCCGGTTCAGATTCTCGTCCACAATGTAGCTGCGCACATTCCGCTGTGATTTTCCGATCGGGATGTTGTCATACTGTCTGTCTACCAAAAACTCTGTGGAAGAAACCGTATTCTCTGTAGGACCGTAGCCATTGATCATCTGATAGGTACGGTTACGGTAATGCTTGAATTTCTCGCCGCCAAGTGTAACAAATTTAAGAGCAGGTGCATCCTCCAGAAGTTCTGTAACCAGTTCTCCCATCTGGGTAGGGAAGGTTACGGTGGTGATCTCTTTTTCCTTTATATATCTGCTTATGGCAATGGCGTCCTTACGGATACTCTCCGGTAAAATATACAGGACTGCTCCTGCGGTAAGAGGTGCAAACAGATCGATCACTGACGCATCGAAACAGAAGCTCGCAAACTCTGCCACAATGTCATCCGGTGAAGTATTTCTGCTCAGTGTGATATATTCGATCAGGTTCAACAGATTTCTGTGCTCGATCATAACACCCTTTGGCTTTCCTGTGGAGCCTGAGGTATAGATCATATAGGCAAGGTTCTCCGGTTTCGGAGAAATAAGCTCTGCAGAAAGTTCAAAATCCTCAGCCGCATCTGCCACACTGTCCAGACTGATCACATTTCCGTCATAAAATTCCACAAGATTCTGATACTGATCGATCACAAGGAGATTTCTTGCTCCTGAATCCTTCAGCATATATTCAATTCTGCTCTGTGGATACTCCGGATCCAGAGGAACATAGGCTCCGCCGGCCTTCATAACACCCACATAGGCTACTGTATATTCCTTTGTCCTGCCGCACAGGATACCTGCTGCCTGTTCCGGGCCAAATCCGTTTTCCGTAAGCTTCTGAGCAATATAATCAGACATTCTGTCCAACTCTCTGTAAGTAAAATCTCCGGAGTCATCCCGCACTGCCGGTCTGTCCGGATATCTGGCAGCCATCTCCTTAAACAGATCTATGAAGGTCTTTCCTGCATGTTCCGGAATATCCTCCATCTGAGTTTTTTCCTCAAACATCAGCCGGATATCAGCCGGATCGCATTCCCTTAAGATTCCCTCTGCAGTGGTTTCCAGATTGTCAGCCAGATACCGGATAGTTTCCTCATGGTACATATCCCCTCTGTACTCAATCTCAAAGACAAATCTGTTCTTTTCAATGGAAATGCTGACAGAAACCGGTGCCTTTGCCATGTTCAGGCTGACAGGCTCCTCCTGTGCATATTCCCCGCCAATGGTGTCAAAAGCAAAATTGTCGCCCTGGTAAATAACCATGGCATCTGCCTTAATATCAAACTCATGGCTGATCTGTGAGAAAGGATAAATATCGTTGTTCATGGAATCGATCAGCTGTTTCTGTACACCGCTCAGGCAATCTTTAGCTGTTCCTGAGAAATCGCAGAAAACAGGGAGTGTTTTTACCAGCATACCCACTGTTTCCGAAAGTCTGGAATCGTTTCTTCCATGGTAAATAGTGGTAAATACAGCATCCTTTTTGAAATTATATTTTCCAAGTGTGATACCAAAAGCGGAAATGAAGAATACATTCTCCGTAATTCCATGCTTTTTACAGAATTCCTTCACATTCTGCACGGAAATGGATCTGGTCTCTCTGTGGTAAAGTTCTGCTGTTGGAGCCGCACCGTTTTTGTCCGGATAGAAGCTGATGCTTCCACCTGCATGTTCAAATACTGACTTATAATAATTCTCTGCATTTTTATAGATATCACCTGCCAGGGCATCTCTGTTATCCAGTGCCAGATCATAGGAAGTATAACCTTCCGGTTCCAGCTTCTCACCGCTGTAAGCTCTGTTAATATCATTAATTATAATAGCCAGAGATGTACCATCGGCAACAATGTGGTGAAGGTCCAGGAACAGATAATTGCCATCACAGGTTCTGTAGATTTCAAACCGGAAAAGCTGTTCATTAAACAACATATATGGACGTACCAGAGTGTCTCTGTTCATTCCGTTTAAAATCGGTGTTTTATAACTGAGCCCATCGTTTCGTTTCTGAAGTACATTTCCGTTGTCATCCATAAACAGACGGGTTTTCAGATAAGGATGCGCCTCAACAGTACTGTCAATGGCTTCTGCCAGTCTGTCCAGATCCACCTTGTTATCAAGCTTTAACAGATACGGGATATTGTAAATGGTAGAACCCATATTTGCAGTACACTCAATGAAAATCCCCTCCTGAGTGTTGGTAAGAGGATAACTTTCCTGTACTTCTCTTTTGCTTTCTTTTCCCGCAGTTTTTACAAATTCCTCCATCATTCGGATAGTGGGATGATTCTTAATATCTGAAGTTTTGATCACAATGTCAAAGGCTTTGGAGATCAGGATATTCAGCTTAATGGCAGTGATGGATGTCAGACCTGCCTCATAAATATCTGTGGTAATCCCAAAATCCGTATACCCCAGAACCTCTGCGATACAGTCAAATAATATCTGCTGAACCTCATTCTCAGGCTTAATGATCTCCGCTGCTTTTTTCTCAGGCAGAGGAAGAGCCTTTTTATTTACCTTCTGGTTCTGGTTCAGAGGAATTTTGTCAATCTGCATGGTAACTGCAGGTACCATATAGGCAGGCTTTGTCTCTTTAATAAAATCATTCAGGGCATTGATATCAACAGTGCTGTCCGATACCACATAGGCAGCAATATATTTTCCACCATTTGGATCATCAAAGGCAACTACAGTGGCATCCCTGATGCCCTCATATCTGCGGATCACTTCCTCAACCTCAGAAAGCTCAATCCTGAAACCTCTGATCTTAACCTGGGAATCCTTTCTGCCAATGATCTGGATATTTCCATCCGGAAGAAATCTTGCCACATCACCTGAATGATACATCACTTCGTATCCCGGTGTATCATCATAAAGATTCTTTGTATAGACCTCGGCAGTTTTTTCCGGCTTGTTAAGATATCCTCTGGAAACCTGCCAGCCGGTGATCATCAGCTCTCCGCATGCACCGGGAGGAAGCATATGCCCCAGCTTGTCTGTAATATAAAGCTTCACATTGTCAAGTGCTTTTCCGATCGGGACATTTGGATAATATTTGTCCACTTCAAATACAGTCGTAAAAATAGTCGCTTCTGTAGGTCCATAAGCATTGATAAACTTATAATCTTTTGGCGGCTCACATGGAACCAGTTTCTCTCCTCCTACAGAAAGATATCTCAGGCTCTTACAATCCATCTCCAGCGCAAACTGCCTTCCCACCTGAGTAGTCATAAAGGAATGCGTGATGCCATTTTCCTCAAAATAGCGCTGCAGTCCAATGAAATCCAGACGGATCTCCTCCGGAATAATGTGAAGCTGTGCACCGTTTGTGATGGCACCGTAAATATCCATCATGCAGGCATCAAAACCAAAGGAAGCATATGCAGCTACCCTGGAATCCGAATCTATGCCATAATACCTCTTGAACCAGTGACAGAAAGCAGTAATATTTCCATATTCCAGCATACAGCCCTTTGGCACACCTGTGGAACCGGAAGTATACAAAAGGATAAACAGATCATGCAGCTGCGGCTTCTTAAGCACAACATCCCTATCCTCCATCTGCCAGATCTGATCTGTAAACAGCACCGGTCCTTTATATCCGTCTACCAGAGGAAGAAGCTCTCTGTCAGCAATGAGAAGCTTTGCAGAGGAATCCTCCATCATGTACATCAGGCGGTCCCTGGGATAGGTTGGATCCAGAGGCTGGTAAGCTGCACCTGCCTTTATCACGCCCATCGGCGCGATCGCCATATATTCACAGCGGGGGATCAGAATGGAAACAACATCCTCACTGCCGATTCCCTGGGATGCGATATATTTTCCAAGTCTGTCGCTGATCTCATCCAGTTCTCTGTAAGTATATTTTTTATCCTTAAATACCACAGCCGTATGGTCAGGAATGGTCTGTACCAGCTCCTCAAACATATCAGCGATGGTCTTACTTCTGTCATATTCGCAGGCAGTATTATTAAATTCCGCAATTTTGTCCGCTCCATTTTGGGAAAGAACAGAAACTTCCGAAATATATTTTGCTTTCAGCAGGGAATCCATAGCTGCCTCATAGGATTCCAGCATTCCACGTACAAAGGCTTCACTGTACATGTCACTGCGGTATTCTGCAGTAAGCACATATTTATGATCGTATTCTCTTACCTGGATCAACAGAGGCATCTTTGACATATCCGGAGAAAGGTCATGGCCCCTGGCAACAGTATCACCGATCGGGAAATCATCCCCAAGCTCTGCCTGATATGCAAATACCAGATCAGAATTAATCCCGTACTTTGCACAGATATCAGAGAACGGAAAAATATCATTTGCCATGGAAGACAGAATCTGCTCAGAGAGCTCTGTCATATAGGCCTGTATGGTGACTTTCGGATCACAGGAACAGTAAACCGGCAGAGTCTTTACAAGCATGCAGACTGTATTCTCCAGTCTGGAATCATTTCTTCCATTATAAATAGTTGCAAAAAGACTCTCCTCGGAATTGGAATATCTGCTCATGAGAATGCCGAATACACCTGTAAACAGAATGTTTGGAGTAACCCCCAGCTTCTCGCAGGCAGAAAGTACCAGAGACTCTCCGGTGTCCACAGGCATCGACAGATATCCTCTCTCAGGAGTCTTTCCTGAGCAGTCAGGAAGAGGCAGGGATTCTGTCTCAATTCCCTCGAAAATACTGTCATAATATTTCTCGGCCTTCTTATATTTTCCCTCTTTCATCTGCTGTTCTTCATCAAGGGCAGCATCAAAGCCTGTGTAGGATTCTTTCTCCAATTTCTCACCCAGATAGGCCCGATCGATATCCTCAAAAATAATATCATAGGAATTACCATCTGCCAGGATATGGTGGAAATCTGTAAAAAGATATTTCCTGTCTTCTGTCACATAAATCCCCGCCCGGAACAGCCGTCCCTTTTCCAGCTTAAAGGGACGCACCAGCTCATCTTTTATCTTTTCAAACTGCTCATTTGTGGTCCGGACCACCTCTGGTACAAAGGCTTCCTCACAAGGCTTCTGCACCATCTCTCCGCTGTCACTTAAATAAACCTTTGTCAGCAAATACGGATGTGCAGCGATCATCTGAGAAATGGCATCTGACAGCTTCTGAACGTCAACAGAGCTTTCCAGTTCAAACAGGAACGGAATATTGTATACCGTACTCTCAGGATTCTTCATGCACTCTGCAAAAATACCCTTCTGGGAGCCGGTAAGAGGGTAAACTTCTCTCTTTTCATAGGTTCTGATCTTCGGTGCAAGCATCACATATTTTTCCAGTTTCTCCACCGTATTGTTTTCGTGAATATCACTGGTTTTCACAGTCACTCCGAATTCCTCTGAGATCAGAATACAAAGCTTCATGGCACTGATAGAAGACAGCCCCGCCCTGTAAAAACTTGTGTCAGTTCCAAAAAAATCATTCTCCACAACGTCTGCAACGATTTCAAAAATCTTCTTCTGCATAGGAGTCTGGGGTTCTTTCAGATTCTTTGGCTGTGCAGCCGGCTTTGGCAGTGCTTTCTTATCAATTTTGCCATTCTGTGTCACAGGCATCTTTTCCAGTTGGACAAAAACCTCAGGAACCATATAATGAGCCAGGGACTCTGATGCATAGGCAGAAAGCTCCTCTGTATTGATCTGGCGGTCAGCCATAAAATAGCAGCAGAGGAATTTGTTATCTACAGGCAGAGTAATGCTGGTAATGATTCCCTCATAGGAATTGATCACTTCCTCGATCTCACCAAGCTCAATCCTCAGACCGCGAAGCTTGATCTGATTGTCTATTCTTCCGAAAAATTCAATCTCACCCTCAGGGCTGATCCTTGCAAGGTCACCGGTCTTATAAGCTCTCTCTCCGTTAAGATCAATGAATACAGCCTCTGTTTTATCCGGCAGATTCATATAACCTCTGCCAACGCCCAGTCCTGCGATCACAAGCTCTCCGGTCTCTCCGTCCGGAAGGATCTTATTCTCTTTATCTACAATATATACCTTCACATTACCGTTAGGCGTACCAATGGTAATGTTTCTGCTGTCCGTAATTACCTTCATGGTACAGCTGATGGTAGTTTCCGTAGGTCCATAACCATTCATAATGTAAGCATCCGGGTTTACTCTGCGAATCTTGTCATACAGAGCCGGAGGAAAAGCCTCTGCACCTACATCAAACACCTTAATCTGAGAAACTGCTTTTTCAAGCTGGGGCAGATCGATCATATTGGACAGGTAAGTAGGAGTTGTGGTCATAATATCCACTTTATTTCTGACGATCAGCTCACCCAGCATAAGAGGATTCAGAATCTCCTCATCAGAGGCGATCACCGCAGTCATCCCGTTGGTAAGTGGCAGAAATTCCTCCAGAACAGACACATCAAAGGTCATGGCTGCCATGGAAAGAGATACACTTCCTCTGCTTACATAACCATAAGTTTCCGCATTTTTCGGATCCGGATTTACAAAATTGGCAAGGTTGATATGTTCGATCAGCACACCCTTGGGCTTGCCTGTGGAACCGGAAGTATAGATACAATAACAAAGATCATGCTCCCCGATCTTTACCTGAGGATTCTCTGCATTCTCATTCTCCAGAAGTTCCTCGATCAGAAGTACTGTACAGGGAAGCTTAGCAAACAGTTCCCTTCGTTCCTCTGCGATCTCCTTTGTTGTGATAATAAAAGGAGCTCCTGAATCCTCAAAAATATACCGGATCCTGTCATCAGGATAATCCGGTGTGGCAACTGCAAATGCGCCTCCTGCCTTCAGGATACCCTGTCGCACTGCATAGAAATCACAGCATCTCTCAAGAACCACACCTACGATAGTCTCCCGTCTGACACCTTTTTCCACAAGTGCATTGGCAATCCTGTTGGCCCGTTCGTTGAGCTGTGCATAGGTGAAGCTCTCTTTGCCGGAGACAACTGCACATTTCTCCGGATGAAGCTTCACCTGTTCCTCGAACAATTCTGTTACCGGCCGAAACTCAAAAACAAAATTGTTCCTTTCATTAATATTTTTCATTTTCATGTACCTCCTAAAAAGATATTATGGTATTATTCATATCAATCGCACGAATATAATCCATGGATTTTGATACCTTCTTGACAAGTTCAATCCCATGTATATCAAAGTCTTCACTGTCATACTGATATTCCAGAGGGTTGAAATTTACACCGTTATCTCTGATCCTCAGTCTGCAGAGCTCATCCTCCAGACAGAGGTTAATGTCGATCCAGTTGGAGGTTTTTCCCCCGAATCGTATAATATTTACAGTCATTTCCTCCGCACACACTGCGGCAAGATTTGCCTTGCTTTTAGAAGCTCCCTGTTCCTGGCAGAACTCTATGATCCTCTTATGAACCGTTTGTGCTTCCTCCATGGTACTCTTAATGGAAAAATCCAGATTAATCCCCGGATTTTTGTCAGGAACAATATAAAAGCTTGTATTCTTATGCCTGATTTTTCTGAAAATACAGGCTGCAACTGCAGTTATGATCTCAGTGGCAACAAATCCTGCTGCAATTCCGTCGATACCGATCCCGTCAATCTGTTTCCATACAAGGATTCCCACCAGGGTTGCAGGCAGAACTACCACCGCATTCTCCAGAAATGTGGCAAAACTTGCAATGGCTGTCTCCTCAATGGACTCGTAATAGCTGATAATAAACTTATTCCACAGATAAGGTGCCACACACAAAGCAAAGATGCGCAGCTCCTGGACCATATGGCTGCCCAGCTCGCCACCGCCGCTTCCGAACATGACAGTAATTTCCTCGGTAAACAGCATAATAAGGACAAAGATCACAGCCAGCAGGATATAACTGTATTTCAACATCTTTTTACAGAGAACCCGGATTCCCACGTAGTCCTTCTCTCCAAAAAGGATTCCTGCCACATTGGGGATCACACCGATGATTCCGCCTGTAAGCATCTCGACGATCAGCAGCACATTGTCACAGACAGTAAATACTGCCATACCTTCCTCGCCCAGCTGGTTCATGATAATGGTATTCAGTCCAAGCGCCTTTACAAAATTAGCTGCCATAAAGATCAGCATTGGCACGCCTGTGATGATTGCTTCCTTTGTGATTCCAAGTTCGCCTGGCTTTAGCAGGATCAGGTGGAGGTTTCGCTTATCAGAGCGGATATAAAGCACAAAAATTCCCATTGCAAACAGGAAACCAAGAACAGTTGATAAGGATGCACCTGTAATTCCCAGCGGAGTATATCTGAGGAATATATAGTCCAGCACAAGATTGATCACATTGGCTGCGATAAGGTAGGCTGATGCCAGCTCCGGATGATTCTCCACCCCAAGGTAATTGACCATCATCAGTCCAATTCCGATCACCGGTGCCCCCAGCATACTTACACGTATGTAATCTCTGGTATAACCGGTCAGGACACCGTCACCTGATACCAGAAGTCTGGCAACAGGTTCTGCTGCAGGAAGGGCGCAGATTGAAAAAATGATTCCCACCACAAGTGTTACTATAAATGTGGCAGAAAACAATTTCGATGCCCCTTCTTTGTCTCGTTTGCCAAGCATGTTTCCCACTGCTATGGAACCGCCGATACCAAGGCAGTATCCTGTCAGCTGAACGATTGTCTCCACAGGCAGGCTCAGGGTAACTGCAGACATTGCCTCCACCCCGATCAGGTTACTTACAAATATCGTATCTACGATATTTCCCAGCTGAAGCGCCAGAGACATCATAATCCCCGGAACAATATACTTGTTCAGCTTCGCATTCAGCAGTCTGTTATTTCTCTCTTCCATCGCTTCCTCTCCTTTGTTTTCAGTTTTTTCAAAATATTGTGTCGTAAAACTGTAAGATATTTAAATTTTACCATTTAGTGCGATAAATGGCAAGTTAATAAAAGGTGCAAGAAGGCAAATATAGCAAATAAATATTGCTTGAAAGTATTGTTATATTTCTCCTCTTCTCAAATTAATGAGTCAGACACACAATTTTCTATTACCTCTCATATCCTGTAGGAATTGAGCTTTTTGAGGGATGGTGTTGGGGAGAAGGGATGACTTGATTTGGTTTTTTATAAATGAAGTCAACGTGTCTCGGAGGAGTGCTTGACTTGATTTGTTGTTTTATGAATTACAGTCAGCTTTTCCTCGGGCAATGCTTGACTTGTTTTGTTGTTTTATGAATTACAGTCAGCTTTTCCCCGGGGAATGCTTGACTTGTTTTGTTGTTTTATGAATTACAGTCAACTTTTCCTCGGGCAATGCTTGACTTATTTTGCGGTTATATAATTTAAAGTCAACTTTTCCTCGGGCAATGCTTGACCTGATTTACGGTTTTATAATTTTTAGTCATCTTTTCTTCAAGAAATACTTGACTTAATTTAAAATTTTACAATTTCAAGTCAATCTAACTCTGAAGATTAGAGCGTGTTTGAATAATGCTTTTCGCAAGATGCGCGTCACAATTTGTGGGAGATTTTGTCCGGATGAAAGCGTCATAACGGCGGGCTACGGCAACCGAATTCGGGCAAAATATACCGCAAAGTGGGGCGTGCAGATTGTGGGAATGATTTTTCAAACACGCTCTGACTCGGGGGTGTGCTTGATTTAATTGGGAATTTTGTGATTTGAAGTCACTTTTTTCAATTTTCTAATGATATCAGACGCAATATGTACACAACAAATATCATAGAAGAATTGAACCTCCAGTATCGGAAAGTCACGAAAAAGAAAAGCAGGAATAGGGAAGCTCTTTTAAGCCCTCATTCCTGCCCTCTGTCTATTCCTCCGGCATTTGTATTATTACCTTCAGTTATATCATTTCAAACAAATATCTGGCTGTCAGATTTTCTATTATTTTTGAATTTAAAACACATTGTTTGGTTTCAAAAGTAAGAATCAGCCGATCAGCCTGATAAATATCGTTCATTTGATAAGATTCTATTTTTTGTATTGCTTTTCTTGCATATTCCTGATCATCCATCATTCCTTCATGTTCCCAATAAATTTCCTTTCCTGTTTTTCTGGAAAGTAATGTAAAATCCGGATATACTATGCCATATCCATTCAAATAAAGCGGTTTCTCATATTTATAGAGAATATTCTTTCTATACAAATAATCTGCAATTATTTTTTCGGATTTAGATCTTACCCTTTCTCCCTTTTCAGTAAAAATCACTGGTACTCCTTCTTTAAATTCTTTTCCCTGATATTCTTCTTCATACCATTTCATAAGTAATTGATTCCATGTTGGTTCTATTGGTGTCACCAACAATTGTCTTTCTTTGTGCATTGATGTATAAATTTTTTCAATTTCATCATCTGTATAGTCCTGCAGTATTTTTCCTATTTGTTTAAGCCTTGCTTCTACTTTTTTCAACACAGTTCTATTATATGTTCTCTGTGCCAGCAGTTTAGGCAGCTCTTTATTCGACCTCGGAATATAAATTTCATTATTACCATCTATACATTGATAATATCGAGGCTTGTTTTTATCCCTAGAAATCCGAAGATGTCCTTCTGGTTCTACACTCATACCCATCCTGGCTTTATCTGCAATTTCCTGCAAATGTTTCTGCTCCTGCAATAGCATATTTCGTAATCCTTGCATAATCTTCTCCTCTTTTCTTAGTTTGAATTGATTAATTTGTGATTGGGGGATTTATGATTTGAAGTCGACCTAGAACGTGTTTGAAAAATGCTTTTCGCAAGATGTACGTCACAATTTATGGGAGATTTTGTTCGGATGAAAGCGTCGTAACGGCGAGCTACGGCAACCGAATTCGGGCAAAATATACCGCAAAGTGGGGCATGCAGATTGTGGGAATGATTTTCCAAACACACTCTGGCTCAGTGCTTGACTTGATTGAGTGTTCTCTGATTTAAGGTCATCTCAACTTGGGAAAATACTTGACTTGATTAAATGTTCTCTGATTTGCAGTCATCTCAACTTAGGAAAATACTTGACTTGATTGAGTATTCTCTGATTTAAGGTCATCTCAACTTGGGAAAATGCTTGACTTGATTGAGTATTCTCTGATTTAAGGTCATCTCAACTTAGGAAAATACTTGACTTGATTAAGCGTTCTCTGATTTAAGGTCATCTCAACTTAGGAAAATACTTGACTTGATTGAGTGTTCTCTGATTTAAGGTTATCTCAGCTCAGGAAAATGCTTGACCCGATTGAGTGTTCTTTAGATTTAAGGTCATCAGTTAACAGATGTGAATGTAAAGAAGTTTCAGAAATGTACAGGTTTCCAGGAAAACCTGTTATAAGCAAGTCCCCTACCCACTTCTTATTGCTTTTTGCAATTAAAGCAAGGGACTTGCCTGATTTGGTTAAACGGTATTGCTATAGACAGCAGCAATACCGCCATACTAACATATTGTGCCAACAAATTGATTCCTGAGCAATCTTGCTTCTAAATTTCTTATTTCCGCATTGTCGTCACAATAGAACAATAGATCATTCTATATAGACTGTATTCATATTTACCGCAGCCTGATCCCCCATATTTTACAGTCTCTGGTGCCCACAACTGCATAGTTATCGTAGACAGCCGGGGAAGCCTCTATCACACCATCGCTGACAGATAATACATCCTCCTGCTTGCCTGTTTTGCCGTCAAGAAGGCGGATATCACCTGTACTGTTGCAATAAAGAACCTTTCCTGATCCATCTTTGTTATAAACACAGACAGGAGAAGACCAGGCATATGAGGAAGAATCCTCCCATGCTTTAGATCCATCAGATTTTCTCAGACAGGCAAGAACTCCGGATGCATTGTCAGAGGTCTTTGCTACTGTCACATATATATAATCAGCAAGGCTGTCCTTTCCACAGGCGATCGTAGACTGAACTCCACCGGAAACACCGTCATCAGTAGTACATTCATAATCTGTATGCCATACGATCTCGCCGGTTTCTGCATCAATCTTCCAGACAGGGACAGTGGCTGTATCATAGCTTCTCCATCCAAGGCGGAAAGAAGTACTCACATACAAATACAAATGTCCTTTTTCGATTTCCAGAACAGGCGTTGAGTTAGAGTCATCCAATGTATCCTGGACCCATACCAGCTGAAGAGTATTCAGATCCAGACACATAAGATTTCCCCCATTATCGGTCATAAATACATAGCCTTTATAAATCGCCGCACTGTCCTCCATTCCAAGCCAGAAAGACTCTGCACTACTTCTCGTGCCATAGTAGCGCCATTTTACAGTTCTGCCCGGATCAACGGATAAAGTCCCACTGTTCAGATCATATCTTGTATTCAGCCTGATCAGATACAGGATTCCGTTCTCTCCCGGATAGATCAGAGTATCTGTCTCTGCATCCACAAGTGCTGATCCGTCAAAAAAGCTCAGGCTTCCTCTGAGCGAAAACTCATCATTGTCTCCAAAAGTATACATAACACTACAATCCAGCAAGTTTACTACAAATACCTTTGCAGTTCCTTCGTTGCTGTTATATCCGGCACCCACATACATAATTGGATATCCTCTTGGATCAAGGGCTCCCGCACCCTTAAATGTATATCCCAGATATAATGGGTCACGTGTCTTTTCTCCTGTTCTCAGATCCAGAAAATACACGTACCCATCCATGCAGGCATAGATCACCTCAACCAGTTCATCGTCCGCCTTTGCTTTCTCTGTCATATTCATATGTGCTTTGACTTCTTTTGGCCATTTCATCATAAGCGGCTGCCCTGTCCAGCCGCTTCCTGTCCAGACTGCACTGCCCGAAGAAAGAGAACCTGTATCTGCAGACCATAATTTGTTCAGCCTGAAATCAGTCATATTTGCATAACCATGGGAAGGGGCATCGCGAAAACTGTTTCCGCGGAATGTGACGATTCCCTCCACATCTGTATAATCCTGTCCTATATTAAAGAAAATATCACCATCAGCCTTATAATCTCCAATATTTTCAAGTACATTTCCATCCACCTCAATATTAGTATAGCTGATCAGATTTTCCGGTTTTGTAGAATCCACACAATGAGGCTGAAAATTAATCTCTTTAGTCTTTTGCATCTCAACCACATCTTTGGTTTCTTTAATTTCTTTAGTTTTTTTAGTTTGTTCGATTATCCTGCCTTCTTTTTCCTTATCTGCACCTGAAGCTGATACGGCCTTCACCTTCCCGCTGTCTGTTTTGCTGACAGACAGGAAAAATTGGTTTCCTGCAAAACCAAACAGCAGTACAAGAATTATAATCCCCCGGTCTTTATAACCTTCCCTCTGCATTTTCCTGAACTTTTCTGTGATATTGTTTTCTGAATGTGATCCGGCCTTGCAGACTTTCTCCCGGAATCCACGTTTTTCTTCTTGTTCATACCTTTCCTCCTAAAAAACATATCATGTGAAATTCACATATAATAATAATGCATAATAAAGTTTATCATACAAACCCAGATAAAGTAACCCCAAAAAGCTACAATCTGACAACATACAATCTGACAACACTCTCGCATACTGCTCTCACAGACACATCATCTTCTGCCTGGCTGTATCCGGCACATCGATCAGCCCAAAGCGATAGAACATTCCATATATATAACTCACTCCGCGGATGTCGCCCAGAGCTTTGGGTCTGTCAACTACAGCTCCCACTTTCTTTATGTTTCTCAATGCCAACAGCACTGAACTTAACGCCAGACTCTTGCTGTTTTCCCTGCGGTCGATCCATAGCTCCCTTGTGTAGTCTCCATTCCGACCTTTTCTTACTTCATAGGTGAAAGGAAGCCCTGTGTAGGTTTTGAAACTCTCACCTGCATAGAGCAAAATAACCTCCCACAGATACTTCTCGTCCAGTGTTTCTCTCAACTTCTCTACTGCCTGGCATCTTTGCTGCCTTTCTGCTTTTTCCTGCATTCCTTCCTTTTGATCTCACTCCTACTCTTTTGATTTGCACTTACAACTTGTCAGCACGCTAAAGCGCATTTGAAAAATTATTTCCATAATCTGCACGCCCCAATTTATCTTCCTGATTCGGACAGATATATTTATACTCATTTCTGTTTATACTCATTTCTGAGCAACGCGATTTCATGAGTCCATCCCTCATCGTCATTTGGTGTCTCCAGAATAAACGGAATTCCTTCTGTGGCAGGATGATTGATCACGCGGACAAGTGCCTCCAATCCTATTTCACCTTCTCCGATTCTGGCATGGCGGTCCTTATGGCTGCCAAGAGGATTCATGCTGTCATTTAAATGGATAGCTTTTAGTTTGTCCAGACCTATTATCCGCTCAAACTCTTCAAATACGCTGTCAAGATCGTTTACAATATCATATCCACCGTCCCAGACATGACAGGTATCCAGACAAACACCTAATTTATCTTTTAACTCCACCCTGTCAATGATCTGACGGAGTTCTTCGAAATTTCTTCCTACTTCTGTGCCCTTTCCTGACATAGTTTCCAGGAGTACAATCGTACTCTGATCTTTTGTCAGCACTTCATTGAGAATGTCTGCAATTTTACTGATTCCCACCTCTGCACCCTGTCCTACGTGACTGCCCGGATGAAAATTGTAATAATTTCCAGGTGTCATTTCCAGACGTCTCAGATCATCTGCCATGATTTCTCTTGCAAAATCCCTGAGGTTTTCCCTGGCAGCGCAGCAATTCATAGTGTAAGGCGCATGAGCCACCAGCTTTCCAAAATGATTCTCCTCTGCCAGCTGCAGAAATGCCTGCACATCCTGCGGATCAATGTCTTTGGCTTTTCCTCCTCTTGGATTTCTGGTAAAAAATGCAAATGTGTTGCCGCCATTTGTCAACATCTGCTTCCCCATTGCAAGATATCCCCGGGATGAGCTTGTGTGATTTCCTATATATAACATTTTTTACTCCTCTTCTGTCGTATTTTCACAGTACCAGTTTATAGCAATCCTTTTATCATACATTATGGACTTTCTCAGAATTTTCTTTTTCATATCTGCATTATAGCATTTTAACAGATTTTGTTAAACATTTTTACGTCAAAAAGACTCTTTCACTTCCTGTATGGTTGGTTGGCAAAGACGGAGTCAATTGTTCCAAAATTTTTCAGGTTGCGCTTATGAACTATTTTCATGTCAGCAAGGACAATAAATAGGCGTAAAAAATGAAAGCCGCCCCTGCTGGGACGGTTTTCATTTTTTAATACCACTTTACATTACTTCTTATAATATGCAAGCCCATATTTTAGAATTTTCGTAACTGTTCAGTACCTTCACAGTTACGAGTCAAAATCCATTAAAAATCGCCTTCGGCGATGGGATTTTGACTTGTATGTCTCGGGATTTTGGCATGTTTATGCCAAAACACCTCGCGGGATAGTAGACTGCTGAATAGTTACGAATTTTCTATATATTTTACCTCAAATGTGCTCCAGAGTAAACCATTCTTTCATCACATCAAAAATTCTTATAAGCTCCTCGTCCCTGATCACATACGGAACCATAGAGTACATATAGTTTAAAAATGGCCTGCTGAACACACCCCGTTCATAACCAAACTGCTGGAAACCTTCCAGATCCCCGGAATCATGAACCTCCACGCACACGCAGCCACCCATGATCCGGACTTCTTTGATCCGCGGGTCTATGAACGCTTCCATCTCACGACGTGAAACCAGTTCAATATGACGGATCTTACTCATATAATCTTCACGCTCAAAAATCTCAATTCCCTTTAAAGCCACAGCACATGCCAGCGGATTTCCCATAAAAGTAGGACCATGCATCAGGGCAAGTCTGTCATTATCACTGTAAAAGGCATCAAATACCTTATGATTTGCCACAGTGACAGCATGACCAATATATCCTCCAGTAAGCGCCTTTCCAAGAACCAGGATATCCGGCAGAACAAGATCTGCCACAAAGCGGTTCCCTGTGCGGCCAAACCCGGTTGCAACCTCGTCAAAAATCAAAAGAACATCATACTGGTCACACAATTCTCTTGCTCTCTTCAGGAATGAAATATCATACATCCGCATTCCTCCTGCTCCCTGTAAAAGAGGCTCCACAATAAAGCAGTTCAGACGGTCATGATACTGTTCAAATGCCTCCTCCAGGGCCGGGATCTCAGTGGGAATATGGACAACACCCTCTTTTTTGTCAAAAGCGAAATGATAATCCTCGTCATCACCAACTTCCATTGCCTTAAATGTATCCCCGTGATATGCATGTTCAAGAGCCAGCACTAACGGGCGCTTTCTTCCCTGATTGGTGTTGTATTGAAGGGCCATTTTAAGTGAGACCTCCACTGCAACACTTCCTGAATCTGAAAAAAAACAATAATCCAGATCTCCTGGCAGAAATTCCTGCAGCTTCGCAGAAAGCTTTTCCACCGGCTCATGTGTCAGTCCCCCAAGCATTACATGACAAAAACGGTCTGCCTGTTCCTTGATCGCTTCTGTCAGTTCCGGATGCTTATATCCATGAATCATACACCACCAGGAAGATATAGAGTCTATCAGCTTCTGATCTTTTGTATAAAGATGTACACCCTCTGCATCCAGAATCTTATAGGGAGCTTTCATTGTTTTCATTTGTTCATAGGGATACCATATCATTTGATCTTCACCTCATCATAAAATTCTGCCAGTACATCTGCATCTATATCAAGATTCTTCGCATTATCCTGTACTTTTGCAATAACCGGAAGGCCTGTCATATATTGGCACATAGCAATATTATCCTCTTCCATAATATTTCCGGGATGGTAATGGTTAAAAATAATACCTTTGATTGGAAGGGAATGGACTTTCATATACTCAGCAGTCAATACAACACTGTTTATTGTACCAAGCCCTGCATCTGCCACCAGAATACTGGAAAGCTCAAACTCTCTTATCACATCTTCAAGCTGGATTTTGCGTTCATCAAAACAGAGCGGACAGAGGATACCGCCACTTCCTTCCATGGTAATATATTCATAATCATTTGCCGCCTTCAGAAATCCTCTTCGCACAACATCAAGATCCACCGGATTGCCCTCAACTCTTGAAGCCAGATGAGGAGACCAGGCATTTTCATATACATACGGACACATATCATCCAGAGACTGGGAAATACCGGACATCTCCTCGACAAAAAGTGCATCGCCCGGGATCAGACTTCCGTCTGTGCGCCGGTCATTTCCGCTCATTGCAGCTTTATAATAAGCCAGATTTTTTCCTGCCTGTGCCAGTTTTTTTACGATCAGTCCTGAGAGATAGGTTTTACCGATGTCCGTTCCTGTTCCTGTAATAAATACCGCTTTGCTCATGATTCTTCCACTTCCTTCCAATATTCCGGTGTTACATCTCTGCCCATATCAGAGAGCATTTTTCGATCGCTGCGAATTGTTGCACAGGCAACGGTAGTCAGCATGTTCCCTGTTATTGTAGCGGAGGCTCCGGATTTAAAGGCGGTTTCCCCGTCATTGGTAAGAAGTGCCCGTCCGGCAGCAAGACGAATATTAGCCTCAGGATTAATATAACGAAAGAAGGCAATTGTCCGGAGGATATCCTGCTCTGAAAGCTGATCAAGATGTTCCAAAGGTGTTCCCGGAATGGGCATCAATGCATTGATCGGAATGGAGTCAATACCCAGCTCTGCAAGGCTGACTGCCATATCCAGACGATCCTCCCAGGTCTCTCCCATTCCTATGATGCCACCGGAACATGCACACATTCCTTCTGCCTTTACCTTTTTCAGAGTTTCAATCTTCATATCGTATGTATGTGTCGTACATATATTAGGAAAATTTCTCCGCGAAGTCTCAATATTATGATGGTAACTGGTTACTCCGGCTTCATGAAGACGATGCAGCTGTTCGGAAGAAAGAAATCCCATGGAAGCACAGAGATCAATATTACATTCCTTATGCATGGTTTCATAGGCGTGGATCGCCTGATCAAATTCTTTTCCGGTCAGGGCCTTTCCTGCAGTAACGATTGAGAAACGATCAACGCCCTCCTCTTCGTTCATTTTACATGCTTCCAGAATCTTTTCCTCCGGAAGAAAATCATAGATCTCGCAGGAAGTATGGTGGTGTACTGACTGCGCACAATATTTGCAGTCCTCCGGACACCTGCCACTGCGGCCATTGATGATGGAACAGAGATCCACCTTATCACCGATATATGCTTCGCGGATACGGTCTGCTCCTTCACATAATTCATCTAAATCACAGGTAAGAAAACAGGAAAGATCATCCTCCCTTGTAATTCTGCGCCCATCAATAATTTCCTGTGCTAAAATAAGTGGATTCATTTTGCAAGCTCCTCCGTTTTCAGTCTGACATTTGATTTTGAATCAAAAAGATATTGAAGCACTACCGGTCTGACACGCTTTGCAATAACAGCACCCAGAACACTTAATGCAATGTCACCGGGTACTGCAAGAAGAAAACAATAAAGAATCAGCGGCCAGATTCCAATCGGTGTATCGATCACATAATTACAGATCACATAGTAATAAACCATTCCACAGGTATAGACAATCATCAGACCTGCCAGATTCGCAAGTAAATAACGAAAAACTGTCTTCTGCTTAAGACGCTCTGCAATAAGTCCGGTCACGTATGTTCCCAGGCAGAATCCTATAATATAACCGAAGCTTGGCTTGAAAATATACCAGATTCCACCGCCTTCCGAAAAGATCGGAAGTCCCGCCAGCCCCAGCAGCATATAGGCAACCACAGAAATCATACCCTTTCTGGATCCCAGAAACAGTCCGGCAAGCATAGTGAACAGGTACTGCAGTGTAAACGGAACCACAGGTACAGGGATTTTAATAAATGCCCCCGCTGCAATCAACGCCGTAAAAAGACCACAATAAATCATGCTTTTCGTTTTAGTCATTTGTAAACCTCTATGTGTTTTATAGTTTACTATTCTAAAACATCGGGGATTGATTGTCAACTTTTTATTTAGAATGTTGGGAATGTATTGACTGTAAATTGCAGAATCGCAAATCAAGTCAAACAATCTGAGGAAAAGTATGGAGCGATGCGCAATAGAAATTAGTGATGGTTTTTAGCTTTACGATAAAATGGTTTCATGATATTATTAAATCAGTACTGTGGAACTATTTTTATGAGGTGAGAATCTATGGAACTATATCACGCAAGTAAAGAAATTGTTCAATATCCAGAAATAAGAAAAACAAAATATACAAAAGATTTTTCATGGGGATTTTATTGTACAAATAATATGAATCAGGCTATACGCTGGGCAAATCGTGGAATCGGTGAACCAATTATCAATTATTATGAGTATGTGCCAACTGAAAATTTAAAAATACTGAGATTTCCTGAGATATCTGATGAGTGGTTGGATTTTATTGCAGAATGTAGAAGCGGAAAAACGCATACATATGATATTGTAGAGGGACCGATGGCAAATGATACCGTATGGAATTATGTGAATGATTTTCTTACCGGGCGAATTACAAGAAGACAGTTCTGGGTATTAGCTGAGTTTAAATATCCAACTCATCAGATCAGTTTCCATACCCTTTCGGCAATTGATTGTCTGACATTTATGAAAAGTGAGGTAGTGTATGACAGAACAGGAAAGAAATGATTATTTTTATGTGTGTGCATTGATAGAATACATTGCCAGAGAGACTAAGAACCATAGAGGTGATATCGTTAAGGCAATTGGTGAGGAAGGGATAAAAAAGCTTTTGTATGATGCGGAAGTAAACCATTGTCTCAGTTTTGAACAGGTAAGTGATGAAGTAATTAGTTATTATCAGATAAAGCAGGGGACCTTCGATACTATATCTGACTGTAAATATTCCATTCCGAGTTATCTTGATATTGGAAGGCTTTATAGTATTATGATAGAAGATTGTGCGGAAGCAGGGGCGGAAGTACAGGAACTGATAAAAATCTTTTCTTCCTTTATCAGTGATAAAATATCTGATTTTAAAACAGACTTATATTACCAGAATCCAGATTATCTTGAATGGTCTTACAGAGAGGGAAAATTGTTGGATTAATAAAAAACCTCTCCCTTTTGAGACTACGTGAAATTCCAAAGGGAGAGGACTTTAAACTCCCCGTCATACATCCTTATTTTGGTATATCCGGCTCAAATTGTTCCGGATAAATATCACTTCCTTCATAGCCACAAACTCCCATTCTTGGGGAATTCGTGATTGGAAGAAAACATACGTCATTCTCATACGCTTCAAGTTCACCCTCTTCCAGTTTATTCACGCACTCTTCGCACCAGAATAGATCTTCATCATAAATACGAAATGCATTGATCCATGTTGCTTTCTGATTTCCACAAATAGAACATGCAAACTGTGGCGGATTATTTCTGGATAAAATCACAACTTTTTCGTTCTGCTTTTGGGAACTGTAATGATCCAACACTTTGACCATAATTTCTGTTGTAGAACCAAAATCATATTCATAATTAAAAATCATTCCCGTTGTAAGCACTTGTTTTAATGTATGATTCGTACTCTTTGCCGGCTCACCCCAGCCAAAATCATCATCAGGTTCCCTTTCATAGCTTACACCATCAATCTCAAATGCACTTAAATGTCCGCAACACTCTACCCAAATATCACGGATAAATCGATCCAGATCATCCAATGTTGCATTCTCTTTGATTTGAATAATCAGCCAATAGTCTTTATTATATGCTCCATATAACAATAATTCAAAATATTTTTCTGTTTTTTCCGCTTTTTCGCACAAATCAACTCTTTTCTTACACGTTTGTAAATGCTTTGCTATCCCCGTTCTTGTGTATTCTTTTCCGCAATATTTGCAAAATCCTCTTGTACTCTTTGCCATTTGATTATCTCCTATTTAATTTTATAGTCTATTTTAACTCGTCCAAATGATATTCAAAAATCAATCTGTCCACGTTTTGTTCTATAGAATCTTTGCTTATATATTCCTGTATAAATTCCTGTTTGCATCTTTTTCAAAAAGATGTATGATATAGAAAAAACACAGGAGGTATTAAGAAAGATGAAATCTCATAAATATTGGTCACTCGGTGCATTGGCAACCATGATCGGAACTTTTTACACTGGTTATAAAGATATGAAATCTGCACATAAATATTTTGCTTGCAGCTCTCTTCTCTGCATGATTATGTCTATCTATTCCGGTCACAAAATGATTTCTGGAAAGTCCCGAAAAAAGAACGACTCTACTTCTGAAAAATCTGCTGAATAATCAGAAAAAGGAGATTTTCCATGTGTGAAGAAATAGAAAAGATGCTGTTGGAAAGTTCACATGAAACAGCTGTAAAAACCACAATGCGTATGCTATCTTCCGGCAAACTAACCATTGAAGAAATTGCTCATTTTACTGACTTGTCCATTTATGAACTTGAAAATCTAAATACATAAAAATAACTCCCCATGAAACGTATTTGATATATGTATCATGGGGAATCTTCGGCATACTGCATTGTATTAATATCAAATAGTTCTTCTGCATTTAATGATTGAAGAACGCCGTGCTAAAAGGAACCAACTATCCGGATGGTGCAACAATGAAGGAAAGAAATCAGCAGATAAGCAGCCATAAGGCTAAGTAAGGAGGGAAAACATGGATTACAGGAATACACCGGAAGGCAGAGCCGTCCAAAATAAGTATAGCAAAATACTCCATGCTTCCCGCCCGGAGCCACCACATAATCATCCCCGAATGCCGATGTCAAATCGCGCTATCTGTCTCTTTCTATTCTATGCTATTTTCTACTCATGAATTTCCAATGGAAGTCCATCTGGATCATGGAAAAATGTCATTTTCTTTCCGGTATAATCATCCAGGCGTACCGGCTCTGTTTCAATTCCTTTCCCATTCAATTCTTTTACTGTATCATCTACACTCTCAACTTTAAATGCCAGATGGCGTAATCCCAATGCTTCTGGATAATTTACACGAGCTGGAGCATTTTTTATGATAAAAAGTTCTATTTCCTGTGGTCCACATGCCAGATCAATCTTGTAATCATCACGTTCTTTTCGATAATTTTCTCTGATTACTTTAAATCCAAGCAGATCCACATAAAAATGTTTTGACTTTTCATAATCGCTTCCAATAATTGCAATATGATGAATGGTATCGAACATAACTCTCTCGCCTCCGTTTTTCATATGTTGATATATATTTTCTCACATTTTATCACAGTAACGATATATGTGGAATAGTCATTTCATATCCACTTACATTTTATTTTTTGTTGGCATCGGAACAAATTCCAGCTTTAATTGCATCCCTAATCCCTGTGCAAGTTTTTTCACCATACTCAGGCTGGGATTTCTTGTTCCATTCTCGATCCGGCTTATATCTGCCTGCGTAATTCCGGTTTTAGCTGATAAATCTTTCTGTGTCATATTCTGCTGCACTCTTGCATCAATCATCGCCTGGATAATATCATATTCCGGTTGCAATGCATCATATTCTGCCTTTACCTCCGGATTCTGCAATGCTCTTTTTTTATAATCTTTATAGCTACCCATTGCTATACCTCCGTTCATAATCTGCTTTATACTTCTTTGCCAGTTCCTTTTCTGCCTTTGGTGTCTTCTGCGATTTTTTTATAAATCCTGCCTACGATAAAGAAATACAGTACTCTTGTAATATCTGATCCCTGCTTGGTACGAAGCTCAAATATCCCATTCTCCAATGGTTTTGAATATGGCTCACGAAGCAATGGACCGTTCATTTCCAGTAAGTCAATTGTCCGCAATGTTTTTGCCAGCAACTTAGGCTCCAGAGAATCTAATAGTTCCTGCACAGGGCATCTTCCATCTTCTGTATCATATAAAATGATCTCGTACATTAGTATGCTCCTTCCTCTTTATAATTATAATATGTCGTATTCGACATATTATCAAGATGATTCCAAACACTTTTTCATATAATATTACGCATGATCCCTACAATATCTCCACTGCATATATTCATCTTCGGAAATCATTGTAGCTTTTCATAACATTATAACGAAATACTGTGATTCTCTCTGAATAAAAAAGCAGTCGGGGAAATCGTCCGTCAGTCCTCAGCTGCAGGCATGGATCCGTTTGAACGCATGCAGGCTGCTGTAGATTACATCGAAAAAAAACATCCTCGATATCTTGCAAATGATGGAACTTATCTCTATACTTTTGCCGCGGAGCCGAGTGATGAACTATGGTTCAAAAGCTGGCGGTTTGATTCCCTTACAACCCCAACAATCCTGTGTGCCATAGCAAAAGAGATTGGTGGTTTCGACAAGATAAGCAACCTTTATTACGACGGGAACTGGAGCGAACACTGGTATGTATGATCCACTCTCCTGCTTCGTTTCCCATGGCGTTATCCTTTCTGTGTTTTGCTGTCTTAAGTATACCACACATTGACAGGGTAAGACAAAGATATGTATATTTTTGTAAAAAAAATGATGATATTTCTAACCCCAATCTATCCGTTAATCCGCGGCCTCATCCATCTGACAATATATCATACTCTTTGCGGTATTTATATGCTTCGTCCGTCCAAAGACTTTTGCTGTTCCTCTGATCTTACCTTTTCCATGCTTTTTCATATATTGACAGGATGTCAGATTTGGGGGACTTTCCTTAAGATCACCATGTTTTGAGATATCTCCGCAGTCAAGTCTTACGTACTGAAAAAAGGAGTCCAAATGACTCCTTTTCCCAATGCATATCAATTATTTTTAAAATATCGTATATCCGCCATCTACAGCCAAAGCTGCTCCATGGATGAAACTAGCTTCGTCTGATGCAAGGAATGCAATGGCCTGTGCTACTTCGATAGGTTCTCCAGGACGTTTTGCCGGACTCATTCCAATCTTCATTGTTACCGCGCCTACTCCTGCATTATTAACAAGAATGTCTATTTTTCCGTAGGCGTCCAGAGCTATTTTAACCAGGTTATCAAGACTTTCATCAGATGTCACGTCTGTTTTACAATCAGAACATGCATTTCTTTATTCCAGGTACGGTCCGGCTCATTATCCATGCTGTCTTTCAGGTACCGCAGTACATGGGCAAGACATTCCTGATGGTCTGTCCCATAATTATAAAAAGTGATATCATGGTCATGGACAAGGATACCCTGGTAATCCTCCGCAACAGTTCCCTTTACTCCTTCGTGCCCTTTTTTCGCGCGGGCAAAGTACAGGGCTTTTCCGTCTGGCGTCGCACATACATATACATAACAGCCTTTTCCGTTTTCCCTGGCGTTCGTACAGTCTGTATGCATGACCGGGGAAAACAGCATGTCTGCATAAGCAGCCCTGCGTTCAGACTCGGTTTTTAAGGCAAACTCCCTGCTGAGTCTACTGATCATACCTTTGGAAATGTTCAGCTTTCCACCTGTCAGGTCCGACAGGAACTTTCTGCTTTTATCAATAGCACATTGGTGTCTGACACCAATGCTCCATGGAATTTACTTTTTCAAGTCGGCTTGCCATATAAAGTTAGCATCAACATTTAATTATTTTTAATCAATCCAATTTAATTCTAATACAGTGACCTGATGCATGTTCTGTTAAAAATACTTTATATCCTTGATTTCCAGATGCTCCTTGCAAAGCATTTACATGTGCAACAACCGGACGATAGTTATTTTGGGGATTATTAGCATTCGCATTGCAACAAATGATTGCCTTTCCAGAACTTTTCACCTTTAAAGGATTATAACTCATTTTAGAACCATGGTGTGGGACAATTAAATTGTCATATCCAACTTTCCGACTATTCCATACAGTAGTTTCAATTGCTCTATAAGGAACATCTCCACAAAATAGACTTTCTACACGACCATTGGTAGTTTCATTTATAATTTCAATTGCCAAACCACCGCAATTTTCTTTTGTCAATCCATTTTTTCTTTTATTTTGTCCAAGATAAAAAGAAATTTTCCGATCTTTATTCTTGCTTTTTACGGTTGTTAATTTCCGGTCTTTATTAGAGTCCCGTTTTATCAAAATTAATTTTCCTTTTACAGAAAGGTACTTTGCCAAGCGCTTAGCCCCAATTGCATTTTTGGTAATTTCTGGTGCAATCCATGGGCAATCGAATACATCCTTTTGGGCATATACACATCCCATAATGTGATCATCATCCCAATGAGAAAGAAATACAATATCTGGCTTAATTCTTCTAAAAGCCCGAACTGCATAACCATAGCGATTTCTTTTATCATATGGATGTTCTTTGTAATGGTATCCTACATCATACATTGCATTATAGTCACATTTTGTGTTTTCATTTTTTCCTTTTATTTGAATCAGATTTCCATTTCCTACTTTAAATACATTTGCAGAAGAAAAGTGAATGTCCTTTAGTAAAATGTTCAGACGTCCTATTACAAGACGATCCTCACTTACACTTGTTATTTCTTCATCATACTTGTCGTTAATATCCTGCAAATCATGATCAGATAAAGAACGATCCGATATATATATCGTATGTTTTTGGTAAATAATAGGACTGCCGCTTCGTTCTATTTCCCCTTTATATTCTGTTCCCCAACTACCTTTTTCAAAGCCTGCATAATACCAATTGTCTTTCATATTCCGCAAACGCTGATAATTTTCTCTATTAGATGTAGAATCCATATAAATAATAAAGTTATAGAAATACATTCTTGGATTCGTTTCCTGATCGTCATGAGTTTTTCCAAAAAGCACTTGATCATATGACATAATAGACTGGGAAAGTATATTCAGCTTTGCAACCCTAGTCGGCACCTCTAATTCCTTTAAATCCAATATATCTTCATTCAAATCATATACACTGACCCAGAGTTCTTCCCTAAGTGTGTTTTTAAAAGTCTGTTCTAATTCATCTATTTCTTTCATAGTACTGTTTCTTTTCCTCATACATTCTCCGATCCGTTTTCTTCTGTAATCATCTTAGTATATAACTTTTTTCTGTAAAGATGGATTCCATGTCCGGGTCTCCCTGCTTTATCGTTGCCAGAAGTATACCATAAAAGGAAAAAACATAATACCTATTCTCTTTTTCTTTTCGGAATTTCAGGCTTACTTTCATTTCTACGGTGGCCTCTCGAAGCCCTCTTATCTCTTTTGTCAATAAACTTGCACTATAATTTCCTGCTATATTTTCTCTGGCTTTTTTCTTCTCTCTTTCCACTCTATCCGATTTTATAATTCTTTTATAGATCTTTTTGTGATGCTTTATCCTTTTGTACTTCATAGAGTCTGACTCAAATGTCTCACTACAGGTTGGTAATCCTTTGGTGTCCCATGACGTACCAGCCTTTTTCTTCCATGTCCGGCTGCCAAGCAGGAATCCGCCAGACTGCGCATCCAGAATATACCATTTACCGCCAACTCTTACCTAATTCCACTGGTGACTTGGATTACTTGCCTTGAAAGGGATCTATGTCCTGCAACGACCAGACAGAAATTACATTCCTAATTTCTTTTTGGTATTTGAAAGCTCTTTTCTTATTAAGCTGTTATTTGATGACTGAGCAAAGCTATACCATGTAGCGTTTGCATGATATTTCTTGTAATAAGTTCCATACATATTTCCTGAAACCTTCTTGCCGTCCATATACCAGTCTCCTTCCATTGCATCCCCCTTCCAGATGAACTTGTGGACCAGTCCAACAGACCCATCTTTTTTGGTTCCATAATAATAATTATCCCCACACGCATTACCAGTTAGCTCTAACAGATATTTTCCGTTGTATTTACATATACCCAAGCCTCCAAAATATGGCATATTGTTTCCAGACCATGAAATACGTGAGGTAACCCGTTTTGCAGATTTTCCGTCATACTTCCACAATTCTACATGATATTGAACTTTGTCTTTGTTATACCTTTCTGTTTGGTATGTCAGGATAAGTTCGTTGATGCCATCATTATTGAAATCCAACAACTTGGCATAGCATAAACCTGTCCAAAATTGGTTCTGTTTATTTAGCTTTGCAGCTCCGTATTTCTTTTCATATTTTTTTATCAGGCTTCGATATGCTGCCGTTGGATCCTTTTTATTGGAAGTAGTTCCATTCTTTACAGTTACCTTGCAGACGAGATTATAGGTATCACCATATTGTCTTACTTTACACCTGATGTAAGTTGTTCCCGTCGTTTTTGCCTGAATGGAACCGGAAGAATTGACTTTCGCAATTTTTGAGTTATCGGAAGAATACTTCACGTTTGACAGATGACTAATACCTGTACATGGAAAGTCTTTTTTTGAGTTTATATTCAGGGAAATTGAATCGTTAATAACAGCGGGCTTTAAAGATCCAAGGCTCTTTTTTGCATAATTTTCAATGGTAATATTCTTTATACTATTTATATTTGATTTAAGGTACTTATCGGAGTCTACTATCAGTGTCCATGTTGCAGGAACAAACATTTCCTGCATGGTATCGTAAGCTTCCTGCTTTACATTGAGAACAAACTGGAATAAAACATATACATTCAATGCAGCATCGGTCTTTCCAGATTTTATTAATGTAACATTTTTTCCATAGGCATCTGCGGCAGCAATGTAAACAAAATTTAATGCTACTGTTTTCAGATAACTGTCAACTCGCTTGTTGATTCCCGTTGCAAAAGATAAGACATCCTTTACCGAGATAACACCAGTTACCCAGGATGCAGCAGTACCTAATGCAAATTTTTTTGCAATAGATTGCAGAACTCCTTTTTTTAATGAAGTAGCAAGTATTTGATTTTGGACAACTTCTTTTGCGACAAGGGTACTTACACCACATCCAACAGCTGCATCGATTAATATATCTCCGATTGCCCTAAAAGTACCATTCAGTGAATGGGACATGCATACCTGGCATGCTTTTTGGAGGTTTTTGTCATCCGTATTAGCTGCCAGTTCAGATAAGATAAGTATGTTTCCTATATCTTGTTTGATTTGGTTTCTGACAGCATCGGTAAAAATACCCAAGCTTATATTTATTGCATTCCCTGTGGAGGACGAAAAATCACTAATCGCCTCTTTGGTTGCTTTTTCCAGAAATTCGGTCGTTAAGTCTGAAAGATCCTTATCCCATCCCTCTATTAGCTTTTTAGTTAAAGTATCGTCTGCCAACAGGGTGATCAAAACCTCTTCATATTCCTGCTCCCAGAGATTGTTTTTCGTATTGATATCCCCATATGTTTTAACAAATGCCTGAAAGAATCCTCCAGGGGTTTCGCTGAACCCAACAGCCAGATTGACTGGATCATCATACTCTAACAAAGGATAAGAGGAATAATTTGAATTTATTAAAAGGTTTTGTACTTTTTTGTGTATCGCAGAATTATCTTTTGTAGTTTCTTCTTTCTTTCCATCATCCCATTCACAGACAAATCCGCTATTCTGGTATCCGAAAAAACTCTCACCATTACAGTCTCCGTCTTTTTGAAGATCGTTCCACTTGTACTGCCCGTCTATTCCACCTTTTGGATTTCTGATTCGATAGATAACTAATGCATTTTCACTTCCGGTAAAATTGTTTGGCTCATTATTTGTTCTGTCATAATTCGTATATTTAATTGTTTCTCCTGTGATCCATCTGTCAAAAACATTCTGGGTACGTTCAGCACCCAGCCAGTAGAAATTCTTGCTTCCATGGCTGATAAGCGAACTGACTTCTTCCTGCTCTTCTTTACTTGTGATCGTAACCAGATGACCGCCTTGTTTTTCACAGTACTTTTTTGCATCATTCCACTTCATTGGAGAGTCGTATACTTTATAATAATGCCCATTCCAAACGGCATCGTATACCGCATCCGCAGCTTCCGCGGAAAGAGCTTCTTCAGACTCTGCATCAACAGAATCCGTAAATTCTTCATCTGTACCGTCGCCGAATCCATTTTCGTCCGTAAAGACGTCTGGTGTTTCCATGTTTTCATCTGATATGTCATCCATGTTGGAGTTGTTTACATCAGTTCCATCTGTGTTGATTTCATCCTCCGTGGCAGAAATGTTTCCTTCCGTGTCGGGAGTATTTCCTTCCGCAGCAGCACCCCCGTCATCAAACACCGCATCCAGATCAGATGCCTGGATATTCATGGGAATAGAACTGCACAACATGATGCCGGTTAACAGTGCCGCAATGATCCTTTTTCTTTTCATTTGCAATTCCTCCGTTTTAACAAATATTTTTCATTTCCATATGTAACGGCTGTTCCGCCAATGCATATTCATAAAATACGAAGTTTTTTCTCAATGTCTTATAAGAAAAGTATATTACACAGCCTCGGTCATTTCAATGATGTTTTTGATTATTTTTTCTTCCACCGCTGAATTATCTGAAAAAAGCACTTGCGGAATCTGATTGGAGCTATCCGCGGAAAAACCCGGACACATCGGATTTTCGTATTAAAAAATCCGCAGCAGTTTCAGCCGCGGATATGTTTGGAATGTAAGTGCCTCAAAACATGGCGTAGTGACTATACTCCATACGATTGATATACTATAAGCAACCTAATACCAAGGAGGCTTATGGCAAGAACAAATCAGGAAGCAGTTACAGCTTTTGGCGAGGTTTTGCGTTCTGCAAACGTACCTGGTTCCTACAATTCCCAAAATAATCGGATGGCTGCTAATGATAACCGGCTGATGATCTATTTTCAGGGAATGAAAGTTTATATTCCAGATAATTTTCAGCCGGATACACTTCTAAAACTTCTTCAGACACTGAAAAAGTTATGATGAAGCGTATTGCAGAAGGAGCCACCCGGATTTTCCTTGCCTGCGGATTATCCAAATATTCGGATAATGCGGAGCCACAGATTTTTGAAAACAGATCCCCGAACTGGCTGCTACTGTCAGTCTCAGCTTCAAACTGGATCCTTATAATGGAGACTGTGTTTTTATCTTCTGCAACAGAAAAAGAGATTCCATAAAAGTTCTGCGGTATGATCAGAATGGATTCATCCTGACAACGAAAAAGCTTCTGGATGATATGAAGTTTCAATGGCCCAGGACACCGGATGAAGTAAAGGAGATCTCTTTCCAGCAGGTGGAATGGCTCCTTCAGGGACTGGAGATAGAACAGAAAAAAGCCCATCATCAGGTGAAGATAGACTATGAAAACAGCTGTTTCTAATCTTCCGTGATAATGCTGTGAAAAAGCCTTGGAAAGTCTTGGAATTCAGCACTTTTCGGGGGTTCAGATACCGTAAAACAGTAGATAAAAATGTCAAAAAATGGTATACTGTTTCTATCAAAAGTACGGAGTAAAACAGTACTTCATAGGGTCAGACTCTGACATTTCGACTCAAATATTCTCATTTGTGAACTTCCAGTTTTTTTCCGCCTAAATCGAGTGTCGCTATATCTGCGACTCAAAATAATTCTATTTTTCCGTCTTTTCTCCATCTGATCCTGCATTCAAAAAGTTCATGATCTCCTCATATGACCGCCCACTTTTTACAACCGCTGACAGGATCTCTTCTTTTCTTATGGCATCCCGCTTGTCTAACAGTTCTTTCA